>Ga0209137_1002719_pt1 | contig 15301 bp, 14 predicted proteins | sample SaaInl5LU_22_DNA_FD_184642 | JGI IMG/M metagenome (GOLD analysis project Ga0209137, IMG submission 184642) | Marine microbial communities from expanding oxygen minimum zones in the Saanich Inlet - ESP_105LU_22_DNA (SPAdes) (version 2) | ecosystem: Environmental > Aquatic > Marine > Intertidal... | reverse complement strand
GATAATTATAGACTCACCACTGCATAAATCGTTGGAATCTAATTCTTTTAAAAAGAAACAACTTCTTTTTAACATTTTAGATTTGACTAATTTTTCTTTTTCAAATTTAATTGAATACAAATTGTTATAATTAATTTTTTTTATATAAAACTCCTCGTTTTTAATTTCATCTTTAATAATTATTATTTTTTTAGGATGTATATTTTTAATAAAAATTACCAATGAAAGATAGTATTCACCATCTTTTTTTAAATTATTTTTTATTTCTATTTCATCATAGAGTTTTACTTTATTATAAATTGTATGATTAAAATTTTGATTTAACTTAATTATTTTAATAGCTCTGTTAAAATATATTATTGTGCTAAAAATTAAGAATAATATTATCAAATTTTTAAAAAAAATATTTATTGATACGTTTGAAGAAATTTCAAAAAAATAGAGAAGAGATAATAATAAAAAATATATACATATTATATGAATCAAAAAATATCTATGAATGGGCCAACCATTAGTCAAAATAAAATTTGAAAAATAAAATATATTTAAAAAAATAATTAAAATTAAAAACTTAAGAGATATTTTTTTTAACATAATTGAAATTAATAAAATTTGTAAAACAAAAAAAATATTATGTATTTTAGAAATCTTAAAAAAATTTAATAATAATGTTATAGCTGAATTTAAAGAATAAGAACTTTCAGGTCCATATGTATGACCATTTAAGTTATAGTGTGTAAATATTATAAAAATTAAAAAAAAATTAAAAAAAAGTGAAAATAAAATTATTTTTGAATATTTAAATTGGTTAGAAAAAAAATAACTATAAAGTAAAAAAAATATTGAAAAAATAACATAGGGCTCTTTTGTCAAACCCATTAAAATTGTAGAAATATAAAAGAAAAACTTTGTATCTTGTGGTATTTTAAAATGATTAAAATCTCGAACTAAAACTAATAATATGTAAGAAAAAAAGATTAAACAAAAAGCTTCTTGAGGCCCGGCTCGAAAAAAAATATCATGTGAATAGGGATTGGCACAAACAAGCAAGGACAATAAGATTACATGCAATTCTGATTTTAAATAAATTTTAGAAATATTGTAAAAATTTAAGCAAATGATTAAAAAAAACAGGCTCCGTACTAAAAAATAGAATATAGAATTATCTTCAAATAAAAAAAATTCAATTCCTCTTATTGAATAAAAAAAAGGTCTGTATGTACTAGTAGTAAAATTTGTTATTATTTCCGGATGTCCTTTAAAGTAATCAAAATAATTTTCAAAATGGTTCAAATTTGAAAAAATTTCATGATTATCAATAAGGTTTAACTTATTTAATAAATTCGGAGATATTAAAAATAAAAGAATTAAAATATAAAAGCTAGTTTTATTATTTAGAAATTTTGAATGCATAGTAAAAAATTATAAGAGACAATATGGCAAATGTTACTGATGTTGCAAATGCTGCCCCGTATACTCCGAACATTTTAATTAGTACAATATTTAATATTATATTCAATAAATTTCCAAGAATTATATAAAAACTTTGGTAGTGAGGTTTGTTGTTCATTAGAAAGATATGTTCCATGGTTGCAGAAATTGAAAAAATAAACAGTCCACATGAAATAATTAAAAATAAATTCCTAGACAAATTGTAATCATAATTTGACATAAAAGAAATTAATGGAAAAAAAATAAAATAAGTTATTGTAAAAATTGAAAAAAATAAAAAAATATTAATAAAAATTTTTTTATAATATAGACTTAATTTATATTCTTTTAATTGTAATTGTTTTGCAATGTCAGGGTTTATCCTATCTCTCATCATAGATAAGAGTTGATAAATTCCCTCTATGATCATGGAGGCAAAACTGTAATAACCTAAATTCTCTAAACTTATAAAAAAACTTAATATTATTATATCAATTCTTAAAAATGAATATGAGAGTAAACTATGTGGCAAACTTAAGGTATTAAAAAAAATAATTTTTTTTAATATAATAAAATTAATTTTATTTATCGAAATTTTGATATTAAATTTTTTATATATAGTTAGATTAACAAATAAAAGTATTGTTTCAGATACAAAAAATACATTACTTATATTTATATTATTATAAAAAAGTAATAGCATTAATGAAAAAATAAATATTGGTCGCAAGCAATTTAAAAAGAAATACAAATGAAATTTTTTATCTGCATTTAATACAGCGAAAAAAAATTTATTAATTATGAATAGAGGAATTGTCCATAGTAAAAAATACTGATTAATTCCATAAAACAAATCGCTATCAGATAGAAAAAAATTTATTATTATGAAAAAAAATATACTCAAAATACAGCAACATAAAGCAATAAAAAATATTGATGATAAATATTCAGTCCGATTTTTGGCTGAAGTAAGGTTTTTCACTAAATTTTCATGTATAGAAAATAAAAACAGATGGCCTAAAACAATAAAGATAGCATAAGATTTGTTAAAAAGAGCTAAGTTTTCAATGCTGTAGTAGCCTAAAAACAAGTTGCACAATAAGGCAAAAAAAGAACCTATAAAAAAAAAAAAATAATCTAGACTATAGCTAATTTTTTTAATCAATATCATTATTTTTAAAACATATGCCAAGATTATCTAAACCTCTTTTTTCTGAGATTTTAATTAATTTATTTAAAATTTTTTTTTTAATAAGAGATTGTTTTTCAGAGTAAAAAAAGATTCCACACATAATAATTTTTTTCAAAAGAAGCTAAATAATATAATATTAAAAGTAAACTATATATATATTTTATATTAATTATTGATATTATAAATTTATGAACCAAATATTAATCATTTGTCCTGTATACAATGAAGAAGGAAATCTTCGTGAATTTTTTAAGAAAATCTCTCAAGTTAGTAAAAATATAAAAAAGTTGAAAATTGTATTTGTTAATGATGGTAGCGATGATCAGAGTCTTAAATTAATCAAAAATTTTTGTAAAAAAAATAATGGTGTTAAATACTTATCTTTTAATAAAAATTATGGACATCAAAATGCTATATTAGCTGGCCTTGAAAATTTTAAATCAGATTATTACATCGCTATGGATACCGATTTACAGCATGATCCAGCTCTTTTGTTAAAAATGATAGAAAAAATTACTTTAAACAAAGTAGATCTTGTGCAGATGAAAAAAGATAATAGTAATTATGAAAGTCAGTTTAAAACATATATATCAAAATTTTTTTATAAAATATTTAGCAGGTTAGTTAATATTGAAATCGCAAACGGATCATCAGACTTTTATATAATAAACAAAGAATTAAGAGATAAAGTAATTAATAGTAAATTTGGTAATAATTTTTTAAGAGGTCTAATACATTGGTTGAGCATAAAAAAATTATATATTAGCTATTCACCAAAAAAAAGATTAAATGGAAAATCAAAATATAATTTTTCCAAACAATCATTATTTGCATTGAATGGTATAATTAATTTTTTTTCGCAATTTTATTTTATGCTTTTTAAACTGGCAGCTTTTATTGCTATGTTTAGTTTTTTTTATATTATTTATATAGTTTACGATTACTCAAAAAATGGAACTACTGTAGATGGTTGGAATACACTAACAATTTTAATATTAGCATTTGGAGCGATGCAAATTTTAATTTCTTCAATTCAAGTTTATGTTTTGAGTAGAATATATAATTTTGTGGGAAATAAACCAAGCTACGTTATTTCTGAATTAAAAAAATAATAGTTTTAATTGAATTATGGAAAATATTTCAATCATAATTCCAACCTATAACGAAAAAGATAATATTTTAGATTTAATTAACTCAATAAAAAATAATATTTCATCAAAATATGAGATCATTTTTGCTGATGACAATTCTAATGATGGAACTTTAGAGATATTTAAAAAAATTAAAATTAAAAATATAAGATATATAATTCATAAAGGGCCAAACAATTTATCAAAATCAGTAATAATTGCTGCCCATTTGTGCAGGTATGAAAATATAATAGTAATGGATGGTGATTTGCAGCATGATCCAAAATATTTAAATAAAATAATCGACAAATATAAAAAAGAAAAATCAGATATAGTTGTGGCATGTAGAAATTTTAAAAAGATAAAGGGCCTTAGTTTCATTAGAATTATCACATCAAGACTACTCATAAGAATTGTCAATATTACAGTTGGAAATCTTGTATCAGATCCAATGAGTGGATTCTTTTTTATCAAAAAAAAAATCTTTATACGTTCAGTACCAAAATTATATGCAAAAGGTTTTAAAATTTTGCTAGATTTACTCTCAGTTAACAAAAATTGCAAAATTGATGAGGTGAGTATAAAATTTAAAACTAGACTAAACAATCACAGTAAAATGAGTATAAAAATATTATTTAATTTGATGATTTTTATCATTAAGTATTTATTTAAGATTAAATGAAAAGTTCAATACTAAATAAAAATCAATTTATTTTTTTTTTTTCAATTATTCTTGCTCTATTAATTATATTGCAAAGTTTACCCCTTAAGGTACCTCATGATCTTTCATCATATTTAGCTCCAGCAATAGCGATACTAGAGGGGTATGGTCAACCATACCAAAATTATTTTGATATTAAGCCACCAATTTTAGTATTTTTTTTTTATCCTTGGATACATTTTTTTGGTTATTCTTTATATTCAATAATAATACTTTATTTCATAGTTTTAATAATTTCTTTTTATTGTTTATATAAAATCCTCCTTCAGATTCATAATAAAAATATTACGAAGTTTGTATTTTTATTTATAATCTTGGTGTCTATAGTTAATGAAAACTTTGAAAATTTTTTTTCAAGTGAAGTTATAGGAAACTTTTTTATTTTTTTATCACTCTATATATATTTTTTGAATAAGGATTTTTTTTTTAAATGGATTGTAATTGGCTTACTTACTTTTTTAGCTGGGCAAACAAAAGAAGTATATTTTTTTTCAATATTTGCATTTATTTTCATCATATTCTCCGAAAAGAAAATGTACAAAAAAAACTTACTTACTTTATTGAGTGGATGGTTTTTAGGACTTATTCTAATGCTTATTATTTTATTTTATAATAATATTTTAAATGATTATTATAATATTATTTTGTTCAAGAAAGAGATTTTCAGCGTTAAATTGATCTCGTATGGATATCAAATAATAAAAATTTTTTTGTCCTTAGTGTTACATTTAAATATTATTTTTTTATTTTTTATTTTCTATTTATTTAAAATATACGTTTACAAAAAAAAAAATTTTCTAATAATTATCAAAAAAAATTTATTTAGTAATTCAAAATTAAATTGTTTAATTGTATTATGCTTTTCAATAATGGTAGGGTTTATATGGCAATTTAAACCACCTTATGGTCACTATTTTTTATCTATTTGGCCTCTATTTGTTACCATGTTTTATTCAATAATAGTTCAATTGTTTAAATTTACTAATTACAATTCAAGAATTTTTAATGAATTTTATTTAATTCCATTTTTAATAATTAGTTTATTTTTTAATTTACTTATATTTGATAAATTTGATGGAAATAAAATTATGAAAAATTCTTACAGTTTTTTTAACTTAAAAATTGAAGATTATAATAATTTAAAGTTATATAAAAAAATGAATATTATACTGGGGGAAAATAATTGTTTTCAAACAGTTTATGGATGGAACACAGGCTCTACTCATATTTATTTAAATAAACCGCCATGTTCAAAATTTTTTTTATCAAATTTAATAATAAATGATAAAATTATCGATACATATAGAAAAGAGCTTTTATTTGAGCCCCCGTATTTAGTAGTTTACAATTACCTTGCAGGCCTTGATGCTTTAAATGCTTATGAATTTGAGAAGAATGTATTCCCATGGGGCAATATTATGCTTAAGTGTTATGATAATACTCAGATTCAGGATGTTTTTATTGCAAAATATCAAAAAAAAGAAATGCAAAATTGTTTTTCAAATGAAATGAAAAAAGCTGGTATAAAAAATTAATTATGAAAGTTTCAAAAAAAAAAATACTCATTATTACTTTTTTTTTAATTACTTGTTTTTTTCTAAATTTCTTTCAAAACATGTATAATTTAGTTGTCATGAATTATGATCAAAGAATGGTTAAAACTTATGGGGACAACTCAGAGCAAGGTTATGGTTTCATCTCAAGAGTTAAGCAGAACTATAAACTTTATAATAATTTTTTTTATTACAATTATGATAGTGCGCAACCTCACTGGTTGAAACGTTTAAATCCCACATATATTCACAAACTGAATAATTATTTAAAAATTTTAAAAGATAAGTCTATAGAATATTTAATAATTATTGATGAGCCTTATGATCAAATACAACCATTTATTATTGAAACAGATTTTAAAGTGTTAATCAGAGAAGATAATAGCTATTTAATCAAAATTTTATGAAAGAATTGTCATCTATAATTTTTCTTACGACTATATTCTACTTGTTTATTGTTCTTCCTAAGTTCAATTTTTATCAAAAAGAAAAACTCTTTTTAAAAGACATACATTTATATTTAATTAATAATTTAATAATTTTTCTATGCTTAATAACTTTCTTTTCAATACTAAGATTAGATTTAAATATCGTTATATTTTTTTTTATTTTATTAATACTTATAAATTTAATTAATAAATTTAATAATTATTATCTATTTTTTAAAAGTAATATTAAAAAATTATTATTTATTTTTTTTTTAGTATTTTTATTTAATCTTCAGTTAAGTAGCAATCTTGAATTAGGTTTTGATGGGCAAGCTATATGGTATGAAAAAACATATTTCATTTTTAAAGGTCTTGATCCAATCAATGCCACAATGAATGAATATCCCTTTTTTGGTTCTTACTTATGGGCCTATTTTTGGAAATTATCCACGTTAGATTTTGAACATTATGGAAGATTTTCATACATACTAGTTTTTTTAATTACAATTGTTTCAATTTTTTCAATTTATAGTGAAAAAAATAATATTGGTAATTATTTATTTTTAAGTTTGATTGTTTTTTTTATTTTTGAAAATAATTTTATATTTAATGGCTATCAAGATATATTGGTATTTACTCTATTGTTAATATTTATGCATTATTTTATTAGTTTTCAAAAAAATAAGCTCACAATAGATTTGGTTTTTCTATATTTGACATCATTTATTTTATCATGGGTTAAAAATGAAGCTAATATTTACTGCTGTGTATTATTATTTGTTCTAGGCTTAATTCAAAAAGATAAAAATTTTTTATTACTTAATTTGTTGGTGGTATTTTTAATATTTATTCACAAGATGCTAATCTATAAATATTACTTTCAAATAGATATGGGCCTGCAACCAGGAAACTATAGTATAAAAAGCATATTGAGTTATGAATTTGAGGGTACAATTTTACTATATATTTTAATCAGTTTTGTAAAAGTTTTTTTTAAAAACATCATTATCATTATTATGATGCCACTCATTATTTTTTATTTAATGAATAAAAAAATATTTTCTGAAGAGCAAAGAAAAACTATTTTCATATGTATTTTATCATTCTGTATTTTAATTTGTGTGATGATATCCTTTTATATCTTTACTAGCATGCCTTTGAAATGGCATCTTTCCACGTCTCTTGAAAGACTTATTTTTCAAGTATCATCAATCTTAATTTATCCTTCTATTATCATTCTTAATAAACTAACGAATAATATTAAAATTAACTGATTATTTAATGAACTCCTTTACAAAAACACTATCCCAAAATATGTTGATGTTTCTTGTTTTAATTTTTCCACTTATTTTTTTTTTTCGATCTTTAGCAATTAATTTTGTATCTGGTTTAATAATTATTTTCTTTATTATACATTGCTCATCAAATTTTCTAACTCATATTAAAAAAAATAGAGTTTATTTGCTTTTTTTTGCTGTAATAGCACTAGTATTTGCCACGTATATAGAAGAAGGATTTAATTTAAAATTTCTAAAATCTTTATCTTTAATAAAAATTCCAATCTTTTTTATGGCAGTAATTTACACTTATAAAAATTTATTTTTTTATAAATTTTCTACAAAAATAATAAAATATATCATTGTAATATTTGCAATTTTTTTTATTGATTTAATTTATCAATTTATATTTACTGAAAATATCTTAGGTTTTAAAGCAGGAATGTGCAACTATTACAATGAGTGCGCAAGATTTAGTAGTTTTTTTAATGATGAGTACATAGCAGGTGGATATATCACCCTTATAATAATACCTTTTTTTTTATTAATAAATAAAATTTATAAAAAAAAATATTTAATGTTTGTACCAATAATTATTTTGATACTTGTAATAATAACTGGTGAGAGAACAGCTACTATTTTGGCATTACTATTTAACATTTTTTATTATTCAATCACTATAAAGTTAATAAGAAATAAATTATTATTTTTTATATTTTTAATTTTAGGATTAATTATTTTTCTAAACATATTACTACCAGATAAAACTGCCAGTAGATATAAGAATGAAATTATAAATATGAGCCTTGATGACAATGGTGATTTTACTTTTTTTTATAATAACCCCTGGATACTTCATTATGAGGCTAGTGTTAAAATCTTTATGGATAAACCATTCATAGGACATGGTCTTAAAGCATTTAAAAAAAAGTGTAAAAAATATGAATATTTAAAAGAAAAATATTCAAAGAAATATAATGTATGCACAAGTCATCCACATAATTTTTATTTAGAAATTTTAAATGATAGTGGTTTTTTAGGTTTTTTATTTTTTGTACTCTTTTTTATATTACTTACCTATACAAAATTTTACAAAATTAAAATTTCAAAAGATAATTTAATTTTAATTTACTTTATTATTATTCTTTTTTTTCCGAGACCTACAGGATCAATATTTAGTACTTATTTTTTACATTTATTAATTTATAGTGTGGGGATGCTAGCTGGAATACTTGATATCAAAGAAAATAATAAATATAAAAATGAAAATTAAAAAAAATTACACACTGGTTACTGGTGGAGCTGGTTTTATAGGAAGCACAGTTGTAAATTTTTTATTAAAAGAACACTCTAAAGTGATTGTTGTTGATAATCTATCAACTGGAAAAAAAAAATTAATAAATCCCAATGTCACTTTCATTAAATGTGATATTTTAGACTATAAAAAATTGAATAAGCTCGTAGATAGATATAAAATTGATACGATCTTCCATTTTGCTGCATCAATTAGCACTGATGAGTCTCAAAAAAATCCAAAAAAATATTTTGTAAACAATGTAAATGGAACTGAAAATATATTGAAAATTGGAGTACACAAAAAAATTAAATATTTTATTTTTTCTTCTACTTGTGCTGTTTATGGCGATCCACTCAAAAAAAGTGTCAGTGAAAAAAATCCTACAACGCCTAAGAATAACTATGGTTTATCAAAACTTTTAGCAGAAACTTTGATTCAACAATATTCAAAAAAATTTAGTTTTAAATATGCTATATTAAGATATTTTAATGTGGTTGGTGCTGATCCAGATTTAAAAACTGGACAAGTTGGAAAGGGAAGTCTTTTTAAGGAAATATCTTCAAATGTTTCAAATAACATTTTCACGGTTAATGTTTTTGGGAAAGATTATAAAACAAAAGATGGCACATGTTTAAGAGATTATATTGATGTTAATGATTTAGCCGAACTTCACCTAGCTCTGTGTTTTTATATAACTACAAATAGATCTATCACTGTTAATTGCGGATATAATAAAGCTTATTCTGTCTTAAACATTATTAGTGGATTTGAAAAAGTTTTAAATAAAAAAATTAGAATTAATTTTTTACCACGAAGAACTGGTGATATCCAGGCGATATATTCAAATTCAAAATTGTTAAAAAAAATTCTCCCAAAATGGAAACAAAAATTTTCTTTAAAAGAAAGTATTAAAAATTCAATAAAATGGGAAAAAATAAAATAATTTTTTTTAATAATATCTAAATATTTATTTTTTTATCAAGATTTAAAAATTTTAGTATTTGCTTATAGTTATCTAAACCATAATGCATTTTTTTTATTTTGAAATTAGAATAATAGCAGCCATTTTTATATTTTTTGGAATTAATTATTTTATAGATTTTTCTTGCAATTGACCTGGGATCTTTGCCAATTATAAAAAGATATAGTTTAATAATTATTTTAAAAAAATTATCTTTTCCAAAATTTGTTCTCATTCTGCCAGGATTTATACTTATAGAGTTCAAACCAATTGTAGTTAGTTTTTTACTCAATACTATTAAACATAGTTTAGATAATTTATAGGTTTGCCAGTTTGACATTTCTGTTAATTTTTTTTTTGATAAATCAATATTGTGAGCATGAGATGAAATATTAACTACTAGTTTTTTCTTAGATTTATATAAATTTTTTAAAAGCTTAAATGTTAACTCTTGTATTGATAGGTAGTTTATATAAAATAATTCTTTTGATGTATGTTTGTATCCACCAAGCACCGCATGATTGTTTATCAGACAATCTATTGTCTTATATTTCCTTATTTTTTTTACTAAAGTATAAACTTGACTTTTTTTTGAGAAATCACATTTAATTAAAACTAGATTTTTTGATGAAGAAAACGTCAATTTTTTTTTGTTTTTATAAATTCCAATTATCTTTAAGTTAGTATCTTTTTTAAATTGAGAAACTAATGCCTCACCCAACCCAGAAGTTATTCCTGTGATAACAACATTCATTTAAAATATAGCATTTTTCGAAAATAAATATTTTATAAACCAATTTATTCTCAAGTAATATCGGGAGTAAGCTTTATCAAGGTATTTTCTTATTTCCTCTCTAGAAAAAATATTATGTTTAAAAACTAAATGATATTGATCAAAATCTTCCATTATATTTGTATACAGTTTATCTTTATATTCTAGATAGACTGGTGTTCCAGGATAAGGTGTCCAAACACTAAACTGAGCATAAGTAGTATTTAATTTTTTTGCATAATTGATTGTCTGTATAATAGTTTCTGGCGTGTCTGCTGGAAATCCTAATATAAACATTGTTGAAACTTGAATTTTATTTTTTTCAAGTTCTTTTATTTTTAAATATTGGTCATCTTTTGAAGCAGAGTGTCTGTTGGCCTCTTGCTTCACCTCTTCTGAAGAACTTTCAATCCCAACCTTGATTCCTGTTAAGCCTGCCTTTTTTAAGAGATGAATTAGTTCAGTATCTAAAATATTAAGATGAGTTTCTGCAATAAACTCAATGTTTATTTTTTCATTAATTAAAGTATTGCATAATTCGACAGTGTGCTTCCTATTTATGGAAAAAACTGCATCTCTAAATATAATATTTTTTACCCCATAATTTTGCTGCCAATATTTTATTTCATCAATTATATTTCTTATACTTCTTTGTCTTACTTTTCTTCCTTGTTGAAGTGGATACACACAGTATTTAAAACATGAAAAAGGACATCCACGAGTTGCAACCATTGGCACAGTTTTTTTTCTACCAAATAAGTTATTTATTTTTTTTAAATCATAACCCATTTTATTATATTCTGGATAGGGTAGCTCATCTAAATCTAAATTTTTTTGATCAAACGTAATAATTTTTTTTTCAAAAAAATCAGATAAGTTTTTATTCTTTAAGAAAAAAAATTCTGGCTCACCCATTATAACTGATAAGTCATATTTTATATATTTCTGAGAATTACTTGTAGCAAAAGGACCTATTACAAATATTTTAACTTTGTTGTTTATTTCTTTTATTACTTCAATCTCAGTTTCATGACTTACAATTGAAGAAACAATTAATATTAACTCAAATGATTCAAAATTTATAGGTAAGTGATCCTTATAATGTACATCATGCCCATTTTTTCTTAACACTGAAAATGTATAAGCAGCAAAAAGTGGTGGCCATTTTGAATTGTTAACCAACAATTTTTTTAATGTTCTTGGAATTATACTTTCTCCAAAATCATTACCAGTTCCATAACCTCCAGAAGTGTCTTTGGATATTCTGTAGTTTTTTTTTGGATAAACATCTAAAATTAAAATTTTCATAATGAGTTATTTAACAAATAGATTATACTTTAAAATGAAATAAATTGCAGCAATTCCATCTTTCCAGGTAATTTTTTTTCCTTCAGAATATTTTCTACCATAGTATTTTGTGCTAACTTCAAATAATTTAATACTATCTAATTTTGATATTTTGGCAGTAACCTCTGGTTCAAATCCAAATCTGTTTTCTTTTAAATCTATTTTTTTGATTATATCTGATTTAAAAACTTTATAACAATTTTCCATATCAGTTAGATTAAAGTTGGTTAGCATATTTGAAAATAAAGTTAAAAATTTATTTCCTAATGTGTGCCAAAAATATAAAACTCTAGTTATTTCAGAAGATTTAAACCTTGACCCATATACTACATCTGCGTGACCATCTAGAATAGGCTTTAAAAGCTTTTCATAGTCATCAGGTGAATATTCTAAGTCTGCATCTTGAATTAAAACTATATCACCAGTTGATACAGAAATTCCTTTTCTAACAGAATAACCTTTGCCATAATTTTTATCATTGTAAAGAATTTTTGTAACTTTTTCACTCAATTCATTTTTAATGATATCCCTGGAACCATCATCTGAAAAATCATCTACAATAATTATTTCTTTGTCTAGGTTTTTTTTATTTATTATTTTTTCAATTATTAGATTTAAAGTTTTTACTTCGTTATAGCAGGGTATAATTATACTTATTTTCATTATTGTTATTTATAGTTATTAAACAAGGTATTAAAGATGAATTTTTTTTCACTTTTTAAGCTATTCAGATTACTCATATAGTTTGTACAGGGTGCAACATAATAAAAACATTCATCTTTACTTAAAAAAACCACAAATAGATCAGATAACTCAACTTTTTCATAGTTTTTCTTAATTATTTCATCTTTAATAAAAATATGCTCATGCAACATGGTTCTTTCTTCTGAATATATATATATTCTATGATATTGCTTAGAAAAAAATACCACTAAGCATAAAGTAAAAATTATTTTATTCGTATGGATATACTTTTTAACATTAATGTTATTATACAAAGGACTTAGTGCTAAAAAAGAAAAGATAATCATATAGGAATAGCCATATCTATAAATTGGATATTTTAAGAAAAAACTACCCACGCCTAATATCGCTAACAGAGCTAGTGTTGAATACTTTTGACTGTTAATTAAAATGTTTAAATTATTTTTTCTAGTTGAATTGTTATAATTAAAGAATATTAAGAGAAAAAAAATCATTGAAATATAAGGAAAAAAAATTTTAACTATATAAGGGAAGTGCTTAGATGACCAAGCTTCTATCCAATTAAAATTTTGAGAAAAGTTTTTTATTGTAATATTTTTATTTTTATTTTGAGGCCAACTTTTTGCCCATGCCTCAGCTAATATGTGGTGTGATTCTATTTTATTCATATTGGTCCATTTTAAGCTATCAAAACAAGTATTTTTCATTGGAAATATTAAGCAGCCCGAAATTAAGATATTTTTAAGAAACCATAACAATAAAAAAATGCTAGGGAAGCTGAGTAACATCTTTTTAAATAAAGTTTTATTTTTTAAAAAAATAAAAAAAGGTAAAAGAAATGCAAAAATAAAAAAAACTTTATTTAAAAAAGCAAAAACTGAATATAAATATATCAAATTAGCATTTTGGTAATCATTTTTTTTGAAATATATAAATTTTGAAATTAAATAAAAAATAAATAAATGTGCAGGTGCATCATTTCCAAATTCACCATATCTATTAATTTTATAAGTTATATATATTATAATAAATAGAGAAAAAATTTTTCCATAGCTAAAACCCTCTTTTTTTTTGATTAGTTTATAAATATCATAAAAAAAATAAAAATATAAAAATACACAAAAACTTGCTAATGGAAGTATGATTCCAATTTTATCTGTGAAAAGATTAAAATTAATTGCTGAAAGGTATTGAATAATTGAGATATGCCCAAATCTTTCGTGTAAATTACTTAATCCTATTATTATATTAGATTCATTTAATATTTGTACAAATGGAATGTGATATAATCCGGCATCTGGTCTAAACTCAGTATCATACAATATTAATAAAAAACATACTAAAGAAGATTGAAATAAAAAAAATAAATCTTTTTTTGATAAACTAACTTTTTTGATAATAAAAATTATTATGATCAAAAATATAACTGAAGAGTTTACTATAATGTTTAATGGAAAAAAAAAGTTAATTAATAGAGAAATAAAACAAAAAAATATAAGCCCTAAGATTGAGTTATCAATCGTATTTGGATTTTTGTACTTAAAAAAAAATTTGTATGTTAAATTTCCTAATATTATATAGAAGAAGTTAGTAATTAATATTTTAAAAAATATAGTAAACATTATTTGATTATGAAGTTAAGTATAATAATACCCCTTTTCAATGAAAAAGACACAATTTTACAATTATTAAATTTAATAGAAAAACAAAAAACAATTAAAAAACAAATCATCATCATCAATGATTGTTCAAGTGATAATTCTTTAGAATTAATAAATACTTATAACTTTCAGAGTGAACATTTAATAATAAATCATTCTAAAAATTTGGGAAAAGGAGCGTGTATTAAAACAGCAAAAAAATTTATCAATGGTGATATTGTTCTCATCCAAGATGCAGATTTAGAGTACAATCCAAATGATTATAATAAATTAATTGAACCTATCACTTGTGGCAATGTGAATGTTGTTTATGGATCAAGAGTATTGGGAAAAAATAGATATAAAAATTATCATTTTACTTCATTAATACGAATATTCTTCAATCACGCTTTAACTACTTTATCAAATCTATTAAATGATCAAAACTTAACAGACGCACATACTTGTTATAAGGTTTTTTCAAAAAATATTTTTAACAAAGTTGAATTGATCGAGAATGATTTCTCATTTTGTCCAGAAATTACTACCAAAATATCAAAAATTAATGAAAAAATACAAGAAGTTCCAATTGAATATAGGGGACGAAAGTACGATGAGGGTAAGAAAATTAAGACCATGGATGGATTCAAAGCTATTTATGTACTCATTAAATATAATTTTCTTAAATAAAATAATTTTATTTACAAGTTATCACTATCAGTATATACAAAATTGCCTGGTGATTATTGCGAAGGGGCAATACCCGATCCCATTCCGAACTCGGAAGTCAAGCCCTTCAGCGCCAATGGTACTTTGTCTTAAGACACGGAAGAGTAGGACATTGCCA
>Ga0209137_1002718_pt1 | contig 15307 bp, 16 predicted proteins | sample SaaInl5LU_22_DNA_FD_184642 | JGI IMG/M metagenome (GOLD analysis project Ga0209137, IMG submission 184642) | Marine microbial communities from expanding oxygen minimum zones in the Saanich Inlet - ESP_105LU_22_DNA (SPAdes) (version 2) | ecosystem: Environmental > Aquatic > Marine > Intertidal... | reverse complement strand
TGCCTTTACTGTTCACTAATAAAGACTTCAAGCCTTTCGTAACACACCTTGAACTCGTTGAAGCGCTCTGATTCCAGCTTGCCTAGGAGGACGCCCAAAATAGCAGCACAAGTATTATTTTTTGGATGAAGCAACCACAATAGCTCCCGAGAGAATGCCCGCTTTGGGTCGGATTTCCCCATTTAAGCCTCATCGCTTTCGGCTAAGCCCCCTGGTTCAGTCTTCCCAACTGCACCCTCCGCCTGTTTCTTCATACTCAATGTCTGAGCAACGTCACTGAATCGCCACCAGTTTGCTAGATACATTTCTGTCGCACAAAATAGCGATAGAGAGGTAAATAATGAGCAGACAGCGATACCCCGAAGAGTTCAAGATTGAAGCCGTTAAACAGGTCACCGAGTTGGGTTATGGCGCCTACGAGGTTGCCCAACGGCTAGGTATAACGACCAACAGCCTGTACAACTGGATTAAGCGTTATGGGCCAGATTCAAGCGCTCATCAAAAAGCTCAGACGGAAGCCGATGAGATAAAGCGGCTTAAAAAGGATCTCAAGCGCGTTACGGAAGAACGCGACCTGTTAAAAAAAGTCGCGGCGTACTTGGCAAGCCACCCCAAGTGAGATACGCCTTTATCCGCGATCATTCAGACAGACTGCCGATTACAGCGCTCTGCGCTCTGAATGATCTGCATCCCAGCGGGTATTACGCCTGGTTAAAACATCCTAAGTCGGATCGGCAGCTTCATGATGAGAAGCTGTCAGGCTTAGTGAAGCAGTTCTGGCTGGAGTCGGGCGGCGTTTTACCGACCTACAGCTAAGCAAGCTGGCGCAAAAACCTGACTTATGCTGTAGCAACCGATCGGAGCGCAGTTTCAGCCAAACTGGTCCAAACACAGCCTCAATGCGGGCACCATCCACTGGGAATGAGGATGTACCTGATTATTGGGAGCAGCGCTTAGTTTTATGCGCGCACTCTTAATCAGTGAACCGTAGGATTATCAACTTCACTATCATCAATGATCGGATGGCCGCTGCTATCGAATCCCAACGCTCCTATGGCCAAAGCTCGATCGACAAGCTGCTGCACAAGCATCTCCGTCAGATGAGCGCTGATAATCATACCCGCCGGTGGGTCGCCTTCAAACAGCTCGGGATCGACCAGGCTATCATCACGTAGACCGAGCAAGAGAGGGTTCTGCGCAATTAAAGGGGCCAGGTCATCCGGCGAGAATATTGCGTGATCCGAAGCAACCAACAGAGCGAGTTGATACGCATCGTGAGTACCTGTTTCCAATTGCTCTTCATATGCGGCTTCAGCGACTGCAAAGAGTTCAGAGAGATTGGAACGGCCTTTAGGCGGCACAAATTCTCCACTGGTTTGCGAGTAATCCACGCCGCTAATTGGCCTGACAAGATCGAGTTCGTGCGCTTCAATCTGCGCAACCCCCTCCTCGTCGACTGTTAACCAATCACGATTGACCGCTACAGCAATGAGCCCCTCGACACAGGCCACAATGAGATTGGCTGAGAGAATCGCACCGACGCTCGGGTTGGCAACCTCTCTAGGGTCTTCAATCAGTCCTGAGGCGCGTGCAGCGAGGAGCTTTGGATCTTCCAGTACTAGCTCGACAAGCTCTTGAGCCGGCAACGCTAGCTTCTTATTGGCGACACGATGAGCCGTCATGTAGGGATAGGTGTGCCCGTTTGCCTCCATCTCATGAAGGTACTCAAGACGCACTGAATCAAGGAGTTTTGCTAGTTTTTTACTCATTTGCTATGGTTTCCGATAGATGCGCTTAGCTTAGCGCACCTGGGCGCTGTGACACCAATGCTAAATTACCGCGGTAAACGCTGGTAAGTCACACAGATGGCATCAGCTGGTAATTGGGTGTTGGCCGATCAACGTTGAATGAAACAGTCCAAACCGGGGGAGGTTTGACATGGATCTTTCAATCGATCAAAGCGATCAAGATGAGAACGTCTACGTTCTCTCCGGTAATTAAGCTAAGAGTCTACTCTGACTTAGCGGGCCTCGCGATGATGCCCTGCCAATAAACCTGGCCATAGGCGCAGGTTGCTCTTATTAGTGAAGCTGAATACCAAGCGGCTTCACCTGGACTTTCATTGCGTCAAATTCAGCGCGCAGTCCAGAGAGTGGTATCAGCCCATAGTCTAGCGGTTCAACCGGCAGGTCGAACCAGTCCAGAGCCCAGATTCGGGTCATGATTTCGTATTCGCCCAGCAACGCATCCAGCAGAATCATCGCGGCTTCCACACGTGGATCCATCTCCAGAACTTTTGGCGCGTCTTCGAGGTAGATCGCCAGCTCTAAACGCCCATTGATATTACGCAGCGAACACCAGAACTCGTCGATACTGATCAGCTCACCACCCAGGTTGACCATATGTGGCACTGGATCAAAACGCTCGTTAAACGCACGTACCTTCACACCGGAGATCTTGGGTGCAGAGTCTACTAGCGACAATACGGTGTGGATTGACTCAGGGTAACCGTCACAACCAAAAACAAGGTCGACCGCACCCTCCTCCGACTGGCGCTCAACATTGAGCGTCAGGTTGTTATCAATCTCCGCCAGCCGCTGACGGTAGGGACTCAGAAGACGTTCACCGTGCTCCGAAAGTTCATGTAGCTGAGTCGTCTTCAGTTGCTCGACCGTCTGCTCAAGCTGAGACCAAAACTCATCAAGGAGTTGTGCAGTAAGAATCATGGACACCTCTTAAGTCCGCGGAACCGTGACGCCGGTCTGACCCTGGTACTTACCACCACGATCGGCATAGGAGGTTTCACACACTTGATCACCGCCGATGAAGAGCATCTGCGCAACGCCTTCGTTGGCGTAGATCTTTGCGGGCAGCGGCGTAGTATTAGAGAACTCAAGGGTCACATGGCCCTCCCACTCTGGCTCCAGCGGCGTCACATTGACGATTATGCCGCAGCGCGCGTAGGTGCTTTTGCCCAAGCAGATAGTCAGCACATCACGGGGGATACGGAAGTACTCAACGGTACGCGCTAGCGCAAAGGAGTTGGGCGGAATGATGCAGACATCTGATTTGATATCGACGAAGCTCGCTTCAGAGAACTCTTTGGGATCAACCACAGCTGAGTTAATATTGGTAAATACCTTGAACTCGTCAGCACAACGCACGTCATAGCCGTAGCTTGAAGTGCCGTAGGAGACAATCGGTGAGCCATTAACAGCGCGTACTTGACCTGCCTCAAACGGCTCGATCATTCCTCGCTCCTGCGACATCTGACGAATCCACCTATCTGCCTTTATACCCATCACTCGATACCTATTAGTAAAACCTTTGAGTAAAAACCCACTCGTGAAAACAGCGCCGAATACTAACAAAAAAGCGAGCATTTCGCTCGCTTTTTTGGCTGCCCTTTGCACCGGCACCCATGCCGGCTTTAGCGACCTGCGCTTCGCACAAATCAAGCCCTCAACCAGTTTCTGATCAATCATCCATGATGTTGAAGAACGGAACCTCGGCCTGTTTAGCACTCGCTAGATCTGCGATCACGGTGCGCGCGATCTCACGGAAGCGCTGCGCATACTCAGACTCAGGGTCTGCATGCACTGTCGGTGTTCCCGCATCAGCTTCGGCCCGAATCTGCGAGGCGAGCGGAATACGACCCAACAGCTTAGTGTCGTAGTCAGTCGAGATCTTTTCACCGCCGCCTGTGCCGAAGATCGCCTCTTCATGACCGCAGTTTGAACAGATATGTGTGCTCATGTTCTCGACGACACCCAGCACTGGGATATCGACCTTAGCAAACATCTCAATACCCTTCTTAGCATCCAGCAAAGCAATATTCTGAGGCGTCGTTACAATCACAGCACCATCAACAGCTGCACGCTGAGACAGTGTCAGTTGGATATCTCCGGTGCCCGGCGGCATATCAATCAGCAGAATGTCGAGTTCGTTCCACTGCGTTTGCGTCAGCAACTGCTGCAGCGCACTGCCCGCCATAGGTCCACGCCACACCATCGGTGTGTTGTCATCGATAAGGTAGCCCATCGACATTGTCTGCAGCCCCAGTGCTTCAACGGGGACAAATTGCTTCTCACCTGCGGTCTGCGGCCGAGTACCCGCTGGCACCCCAAGCATCATCCCCTGGCTGGGGCCGTAGATGTCCGCATCTAACAGACCGACTCTCTGGCCCTCAGCGGCAAGCGCCAAAGCCAAGTTGGCGGTAACCGTAGATTTCCCAACACCACCCTTGCCTGAGGCAACAGCGACAATTTTTTTAACACCCGGCAGCGCCGAGCCTTTAACTGCTTCTGACACGATAACTCCAAACTGGCAGCGATTGATTTCCGACCAATTTAGTAGGTTTTAATGCAAAGTGCTACACCCTTAGCAAAGTGCTTGAACTAAATCAGTAGGTTAACGGGCCTTAAGTACTACGCCGCACTCGATGTGATCGGTATAAGGGAATTGATCGAAGAGCGCAAAGCGCTCGATCTTGTGGGTTTCACACAACTGTTCGAGGTTTAGCGCCAAGGTTTCAGGATTACACGAGATATAAAGAATATCTTCATAGCCCTGAACCTGTTTTATAGTCTCATTGTCTAGGCCCGCCCGTGGTGGATCGACCAGCACCGTTCGAAAATCGCAGGTATCCAGGTTGACATCTGCAGTGCGGCGCGTGGTTAAGTTACCGCGCAGCACTTCGGTAAACTCCTCTGACGAGAGACGCAGTATCGACACGTTATCGATCGCGTTTCTCTCTATGTTGACCTGTGCAGCACGCACGGAGTCTTTTGAGATCTCAGTACCGACGACCTGCCTGAAGTTCTGCGCTAGCGGCAACGAAAAATTACCATTGCCACAGTAAAACTCGACTAGGTCACCCTCTTTGTTGTGGGTTGCATCAATCGCCCACTCTAGCATCTGCTCACAGACGCGGGCATTGGGTTGAGTAAACGAATTCTCTGTCTGTTTGTAGTGGTACTCGCGGCCATTCACAGTGAGCGTTTCGAAAACAAAGTCGCGATCCAGCACAATCTTGTTCTTACGCGAGCGGCCGACGATATCGATACCGAACTGCTCACGCAGCGGGCGCACGGCTTCAATCCACTCTTCACCAATCTTGCGGTGATACAGCAGGCTCACCAGCAGCTCACCGGAGAGCGTAGCGAGAAAATCGACTTGAAATAGTCGCGCACGCAGCTCTCTCACGCCTTTAACCGCTTCCAAAAACGGAAACATCATATCGGCAATGCGACGGTCTACCATCGGGCATTCGGTTAATTTGTATTTATCATGCTTCGAACCAGGCTCAAACATCACATAGTCGAGCTCGTCCTCGTCGTGCCAAACGCGGAACTCGGCACGCATACGGTAGTGCTCTGTCGATGAACGGTAGAGCTCCATCTCCGGCGGATTAAAGCGTTCGAAGAGCTGCTGCATGCGCTGCTGCTTGGTGCTCAATTGCTCTTCGTATTTAGAGGGATCTACCTGTGGCAATGCCATGTAATGCGTACCTGTCAATCTGTATGGGCAAGTTGGGCGCGGATTCTACCACTTTATCCCGGCCGCCTGAACGCGTAGAATCTGCCGATCTTTCATTTAGCCAATCAGAATCCACCGACGATGAGCAACGAGCGTAAAATACTGGTCACCAGCGCACTTCCCTATGCAAATGGTCCAATCCACCTAGGTCACTTGGTTGAGTATATCCAGACCGATATCTGGGTGCGTTTCCAGAAGCAGCGCGGCAACACCTGTACCTATGTCTGCGCGGATGACGCGCACGGCACGCCAATTATGCTTAAAGCTGATCAGATGGGTATCACACCACAGCAGTTGATCGATAAAGTGAGCGAAGAGCATCAGCGCGACTTCTCCGGCTTTATGGTTAACTTTGATAACTACTACTCAACCCACTCGCAAGAGAACCGTGAGTTTGCCTCGCTGATCTACACTCGCTTGAGAGACGCAGGGCATATCGCTAAACGCACCATCACTCAGGCCTACGACCCAGAAAAAGAGATGTTCCTGCCGGATCGTTTCATTAAGGGTGAATGTCCAAAATGTGGCGCGGCCGATCAGTATGGTGACTCTTGTGAATCCTGCGGTGCGACCTACAGCCCAACTGAGCTGAAGAACGCCTACTCTGCGGTATCAGGTGCTAAGCCAATTGAAAAGGACTCTGAGCACTACTTCTTCAAACTCGAAGATTTCAAGGAGTTCCTCCAAGGCTGGGTGGATACGCATGTTCAGTCGCAGATGAAACACAAACTCAACGAGTGGTTTGAATCAGGTCTACAACAGTGGGATATCTCCCGTGATGCGCCATACTGGGGCTTCGAAATTCCTGATGCGCCAGGTAAATACTTCTACGTTTGGCTGGATGCGCCAATCGGCTACATGGCGAGTTTCAAGAACTGGGCCGACAAGAACGGTATCGACTTCGACGACTACTGGGCTAAGGATAGCGAGGCCGAACTTTACCATTTCATCGGTAAAGATATCGCCTACTTCCATACCCTCTTCTGGCCGGCTGAGCTGCACGGTGCCGGTTTCCGCACACCAACGGGTGTCTTCTGTCACGGCTTCCTAACCGTTAACGGTCAGAAGATGTCCAAATCGCGCGGCACCTTTATCATGGCCGAGACGTACCTGAAGCACCTCAAGCCAGAGTACCTCCGTTACTACTTTGCAGCCAAATTGGGCTCAGGGATTGACGATATCGATCTGAGTCTGGATGACTTCCGTCTGCGCGTTAACGCCGATCTGGTCAACAAGGTTGTAAACATCGCCAGTCGATGCGCAGGGTTCCTGACCAAGAAGTTCGATGGCCTACTGGCTGACGAACTGGCCGAACCAGCACTCTATGCAGAGGCAGTTGCAGCTGGGACAAGCATTGCTGAAGCTTACGAGAAGCGCGAATACGCGCGCGCAATGCGCGAAATCATGGCGCTGGCCGACAAAGCAAACCAGTACATCGATGCTGCTGAACCTTGGGTGCTCGCGAAGCAGGAGGGTATGGACGCTGAAGTTCAGGCCTGCTGCTCTATGGGTATCAACCTGTTCCGCATCATTCTTAACTACCTGGCGCCGGTACTGCCTGAAGTTGCCAAACAGGGCGCGGCCTTCCTCAACATTGAAGATCAGAGTTGGGATGCGATCCAGACACCGCTGCGCAACCACAAGATCAACAAGTTCAAACCGCTGATGCAGCGTGTTGAGCCAGAACAGATTGAGAAGGTGATCGAAGACTCAAAACAGAACCTGCAAGTGACTCAATCGGCAGCGCCAGCCAAGAAGTCCAGCATCGAACCGATCGCTGACGAGATCACGTTTGATGATTTCGCAAAAGTGGACCTGCGTGTTGTCCGAATCGTTAAAGCTGAGCATGTTGAGGGAGCCGACAAGCTGCTGCGTTTGACGCTGGATCTAGGTGAAGGTGAACGCAACGTCTTCGCAGGCATCAAATCGGCCTACGCGCCCGAAGATCTTGAAGGAAAACTGACCGTCATGGTCGCTAACCTGGCGCCGCGCAAGATGAAGTTCGGCGTGTCTGAGGGCATGGTATTGGCGGCAGGCCCAGGCGGTAAGGACCTATGGATTCTTGAGCCCCATGCTGGTGCTCAGCCTGGGATGCGGATTAAGTAGGAGGGTTGCAGAGCTACGCTCTGTTACCCGACCTCAAATAGGTGCGTGTCTGGAACATGCGCTCTGCGACGATCCCTTCCACATCGGCTACTAGGACAGATCCTCATCGGGGTTGTTGAGCCGCACCCGCATCGGCTCAACCGGTCCGCAATCGATCCCGATCATCTCGTTGTAGGGGCTGGCGTGGCTCAGCATCGTTTCACTAATCCCCAGTCCTTTGAAAGGTTTTTTAGCCGCTAGCTGAGAACGAAACATCAGCGGTTTGCCCGCGTTATCAACGACCTGATACTCCTTCGAATTTATTTTTACATCAACGAGATAGATCTCACATTCAAAGGACTTTAGTACTAACTGTTCAATGACGGGGCGTTCGTTCTGTAACGCATCCAATTTGATCTTCATTCGCGCTCCTCGCGTAGCTAACTCACTGATTACGTTGCTACACTGGGGTTAGATTGCCGCCTCAGTCCACGACTTTAAAGGATACCCTCAGCAGATGAACCCCGTTGGCCTCTTCCTCATTTCGCTCGTCGTTGTTGGTGGATACCTTTGGTACCGCAAGCAGCCGGCAGAGAGGCGTTCAATTGCCTTGTTAAAGCTCTGCTTGGTGATCATCGGGCTCGCCCTGCTCTATCTAACGATAACCGGTAAACTTCACTGGATTGGCGCTTTTTTCGCCGTACTACTCCCGTTTATTACCAAACTTTTCCCTTGGTTGGTGCGCGGTTTAGGGCTGTTTCGACTCTTCAAACGCAACCAAGGGGCAAATAAAACAAGCAGCAATAGGCCTACGGGGCCCATGAACACAGCGCAAGCACGGGAGATTTTGGGTGTCGAGCCAGGAGCAACACGCCAAGAGATTATCGAGGCGCATCGCCGGCTGATACAGAAGGTACATCCAGATCGCGGCGGCAATGACTGGCTCGCCTCGCAGCTGAATGCCGCCAAAGAGTTGCTGTTGCAACAGATTAACGACTAGCAGCGCTTAAGCCGTCTGGCTTCAGGGTAGCCCCGCGCTCAATCGCTTATTTGCAAGCAGAGTTTCCGTCCCCGGATAGAGCGTCAACTCTCTTCCGAGTAGCGGATGACTATTTGCGAGGCGCAACAGCCCCGCCTCAGGAACGAAGCGTAAACTGCGCCCAGAGCCACGGAGTCGCTCATCCTCTATCTGTAGTAGCAGTTGCCCGCCACTGAGCATACGCCAACTGCCGCCGTAATTCTCACGCTCACCCGTCGAGCTTATTAGGCTCAAATCAAACCGCAAACTGTCGATCAACTGCAGTCCGATCTGGCGCTCACGTTTGGAGTCGCGACTGTAGTAGCGTGTCTTTAGAAGCATGCGCTGAAGATCGCCATAGCGAGCGCAGCCTTTGAGTTGGGTAGCACCAGCACTGAACTCTGCACTCAAGGCGTACTCGACCCCCAATTTGTCGAAACATGGAGTGCGACGTATCGTCAGCCGTGTCCGCTCGCCCTGCCAGCGCCAGCGATCACCTGAGATCGATAGTTCGGGATTAGTGAGGCGCCAAGATTTCAGCCGGGTGCTGTCATGGACCTCCAGCACGCCGGTTTTTAGATCGGCGTACCAGACCGGGTCCAGACCGCCTGCGCGTAGTTCAATACCCTCTAACTGATGACGACAGGTCGTGATATCACCGCCGAGCATCTGCAGCTCCGATATCGGTTGACCCGGCGCGCCCCAGGCCTCCAGATAGACACCCACTCCCATAGGAGCTAAAGCAAGACGCTCAATAATCGCGTCTCGCAGCGCCTCCCGGATCAGACCGGTGCTCTTCCAGCGCACCCGATTGCAGGCACGCATTTGCAGCTGATTATCGACTGCGCGTACCAAACCACGAAAATAGGTTTGTGCATTAACCGGTAACTCTGGGGCGGATGAGCAGCCTTGCAAAACGACCAACGCGATTGCGCTGGCCAGCAGTCGACTGAAACTTCGAGTGGTTGAGAGCGCAGATGTAAAAGAATTCACTACGATTATGTCCGTCCCCGTGCGACTAGAGTCTATAAAACTTATCAGCCAAGATTTTTATGCCCCATTTAACGTCGCAAATATGCGACGTATTAGTTAAAATAGACCCAGGTTATGTTATTTGCCTGAGACCTAGCTAATCTTTGGTACGCTTTGTGTAGCTCAGCTTAGGTTAAATATTGTAGAAACAAAAGCTTAGCCGATCTACCGAGCCAAAAGAGAAGACAGAAGCATGCAGCAGACCAACATCATTCTTATCGATACTGAGTCCGAGGCTATCGAAGCGATCCGCGACATTTGCGAACCACTGGTCGCCAGCGTCGATAGTGCGATAGATGAAGCAAGTGCGATAGAGCAGCTAGCGCGCAAGCACTACGGTATCGCAATTGTCGACGTCTCTATCTGCGACAGCTCGGGTTTTAAGCTCTACGACTACATCCTTAAGGCTCATAAGAGTACGCGCGTATTGCTGCGTTGCCGTCAAACCGAGGTGATGGAGGCGATCTCCGCAACCCGTAACGGCTGTTTCGCCTTTTTTCAGTTACCCAGTATGCAGGTGCAACTGCCTCACCTCGTGCAAGCAGCAGCTCAGATAGACCAGCGCCGTGCATTGAATACTTGGCGTAACCTGATGACCCACCGCTCGGCCCTGATCGATAGGCTACTCGATCAGATAGGGCACTGCGCTGGTTCCGATATGCCTGTACACATCACCGGCCCCGCTGGAAGCGGCAAGCGACTCTCTGCAGAGTTGATACATCTGGCGAGTGATCGGGCGAAATCCAATTTTGCCGTACTCGATTGCCGCGCGAAGGTGCCCGAGCAGATTATCCATGATCTTTTCGGGTACGAGGCAGGTGCGTTTCCCGAAGCTAAGACAGCAGAAAGCGGTCTATTGAAGCGCACGGAGGGCGGTAGCCTGCTGCTGCATCATGTCGACACACTGCCCCAAAGTGTACAGGCGCAGATTATAAAGCTGCTTGAGACGGGACTCTACCGCCCGCTGGGTGCTCTCTACAACGAAACATTAAAGACTCGAATCATCGCCACTGCCGATCGTGATCTGGAGTCTGAAATGATGTCTGGCAACCTGACTGAAGATCTCTACTATCAGCTGCAGGCGATGCAGATAAAAGTTCCAGAGCTGGCCGAGCATGCCGAGGACATTCCTCTTTTGATCAAGCAGAGGGCGAAACAGGCAGCCAAGCTTCACAACCACGCGAGCGGTAGCTTCAGCTCAGGTGCCATGCAGCTGCTGACAGAGGCATCCTGGCCGGGGAATGTTAAACATCTCTTCGATTTTATCGATGAGTGTGTCGCAGCATACACTGAAGGCGGAGCAATTCCGGCCGAATTTGTTGAGTCTCGCCTCGGTGATGCACCGCGCGCGGTACCGACTTTCCAGAAAGCACGCGCAGCCTTTGAACGCGAATATCTGATTCAGGTGTTGCTGATCTCCGAGGGTAATGTGACCCAGGCAGCACGACTAGCTGATCGCAACCGTACAGACTTCTACAAGCTGTTGAAGCGTAACAACCTGGATCCATCCAACTTCAAACATCGACCTGCCGTGGTGAAACGTTCAGGTCAGCGCGGACCGCTTCCTCGTCCCCGCCTAAAAATGGTCTAGATCTGTCGATATGAAATCCTGAGCCCAAACGGGCTCCGAATCGCGTTGGTCAGCTATTTGAATTTAGCAATCTTGGTAAACTGTCCCCCTGTGACGCTTAGCAGGTCTACTGGAGCCAGTTCAATCTCCAACCCGCGCCGGCCCGCGCTTACAAACACCGTCTCTAAAGACTCTGCACTCTGATCAATTAAGGTCGCGAAACCTCGCTTTTGCCCTAGCGGACTAATTCCACCAACAAGGTAGCCTGTTAAACGCTGCGCTACTTGAGGATCGGCCATTGATACCTTCTTCTGTTTCAGCGCTTTTGCAGCAGCTTTGAGATCTAAGGTCGCAGCCACTGGAATTACCGCAACCGCCAGCGCGTTAGACCCTCTGTCAGTCTCAAGCATCAGCGTCTTAAATACCTGGGCCGGATCGAGGTTTAATTTCTCAGCAGCTTCGAGGCCATATGCGGCCCCGGGTTCATGTTCATACTGATGAGTCTTGAAGATTATTTTGGCTTTCTGGGCGGTATCGATTGCGGGGGTCATCGGTTAGTTCGATTCCAATATCCGGATTGCACGATCGCTTAGATCAATAACATCCAGAATGGTACCGCGCCCTTCCATCACACGCAAAATACGGTCCCCTACACGCAGCAGCTCTACCTCATCATCGCGGCCAGTGACGCGGCGCAACAGTTCATCAGGCATTGGCTCTGCTTGGCTGTAGATCTCGCGGTCCATCACTTCGCCTCGCTGCAGTTTCATCTGCCAACCCGGCGGCAGACTGCCACCACGCGCTAGCTTTTTCTGCAAACCCAACGGTAACTGCTTAGCGGCTAAATTAGACTGCTCAGGCACGGAGTTCTTGGTGAAACCGTACTCTTTTTCTAGGACAAGGCTCGCGAGTTCATCTCTCTGGGCGCTTGTCAGTTCAGCCAAAAGTGCACTGGGTTGCTCTACCTCGGGACTATCCTGGCGCGACTGCTTCTGTGACTTCCACGATTTATCCTTACCCTTGCCCTCGGGCTTTGCCGCCACAGCAGCCTGCGTGCAGCTCAAAGTGAGTGCTGCGATAAGCACTGAATTTAAAACGCGCTTCAACATCAGGTTTAACCTCTGGCATTAACACTGTTAGTCTAAATCTAGTTCAAATCTCTGCGCTTGCGCTGAAATAAGGAGGCGCTGATGCAAATCAGCCAATTAGTTCGTTATCCGCTCAAATCATCTAAAGGCGAGAACTTAGAGCGCGCAGATCTCGACGCGCTCGGTATCAAAGGAGATCGGCGGTTGATTCTTTGCGATCCCGATGGACGTTTTATTACTGCGCGCAGCGAACCAAAACTACTGCAACTCGAGGTGCAGCCGCAGTTGAATGGATGGAGAGCCTCGCATCCGGGTCTGGGCTCTACCTTCATCAGTCAGCAGATGTCGCTGGATGGCGAAGTCGAGGTGTGGGGGCGCAGAATTACCGCCCCAAGACTCAATGGATCCGAACCCTGGTTCAGTCAACTGCTTGGACGCAAGGTCAAGCTTCTGTGGAATACAGGGGCAGTCGATCTGGCCGACAAACCTTACCCCTGGGGCCCCATATTCAGCGATGGTTACCCATTACTGGTTTGCAACACCGCCTCGTTAGCAGCGATCAACCAAGCCTCCGGCGGGACGTTTGAGATGAGTCGGTTCCGTCCCAATCTGGTGATTGATACGGCACTACCCTGGGCAGAAGATGATTGGGAGTTACTGGAGATCGGCGAAGTGCTGCTTCGTCGTGGCAAATCCTGCGAACGCTGCGTGCTGATAACCCGTGACCCTCAAACGGGTGACAAAGATCCGAATCAAGAGCCCCTAAGGACGCTAGCCAAGCTTCACCGCGGCCCTAATGGCGAAGTACTCTTTGGACAAAACTTCAGTGTAGAGCGTGAAGGACAGATCTCTGTCGGTGATAAGGTTCAGCTTGGCTGAGATTCCAGTTTTTCTCTCAGCCAAACACGCAGAGGTTTTAGACGTTTGTTTGAGGGCGAATTCTCATCAATGATCGAGGCGAGTTCTTCGGGCGGATTGCACTGTCTAAGCCGTTCACGCACCAAACTCAGCGGTGTGAAGTGATAAGCAAAGTTATGCAGCGCATCCACGGTTTGCTCGCTTCGTTGTTGGCAATCGAACCAGTCTGAAGCCCTGTTTGAAACCGGGCGCAGCACCTGCACAGCGGGCCGAGCGGCGACAGGGTCAATTGACTGCCCACGCCGAACGCTCACAAATCCACAACTGTGCCAAAACTCAATGAGATCAGCATGTCCAGCAAAGCTTGCACCGATGAAATCCACACCCTCCACGGCCGCAGTGGCCTGTAGCGACTGCAGCATTGAGCGGGCATATCCAAGCCGTCTCTGCTTCTCGGCGACGGCGACCCGCACCACTCGCCAGTACCTCTTTGCGCCAGCCTCTGCCCAACCCAGGTAGTACAGCAGTGACTGGGGCAGTAGATTGCCATTCGGTCGGCGACGACCCTGCATCACCTGATTAGCCAATGTCTCTTCCAACGCCCCCTCCGCTGCTACCCAGAGGACCCCCACAAGCTCAGAGTGAATTACCAACACAAACAGGTGCTGCCCTGGCGCATCAAGTAGCAGCCTCAGATCAGCGGGTGAAGTGCGGTAGTGGGCGGACGCTAACAGTTGGTAGATCTCCTGTAGCAAGTGCTCGTTATCAATCAGGTCGCTAAGGTCTAGCTCATAAAACCCCTCCGACAATGTTGGATCGGGACTCTCTAGCGCTAATAACAGGTAACGCTCGACCCACTGCTCCAAGGTATCGCCGACAGCCCAACGCAGGGGCTCATCCAGTTCGAGGCGATGGCAGTCAGACCGACTCTCCTGCAACTGTTTAAGGAAGCGCAGCCCGTACCCTCGCGCAAAACCCTCATAACCATGCAAAGTACTAGAAAGTACCAGATGCTGAGCTGCAGAGGCGATCTGTTCTAGAAGCTGTAGCGGCACGCCCGCCGCCTCATCGACAAGGACGCAGCGCAACCTAGTAGGTTTGCTCTGAAGCTGTTCAACCAGCTCAGCCGGTGTGTAAAACCTAGGTAAAATCCGCTCGTTATTCAGCTCTCGAAACCGCTGATAGATGCTCGCCGCCGCCCGCTTATCGGGTGCACAGAGCGCCAACTGCTGTGTCTGAAAAACGGATTGCAAGGCGAGAGCGAGGCCGATTGTACTGCTCTTGCCTCGGCCTCTATCAGCATCAAGTACCGTACAACTCCTTGACTGCTGCCAGGCGTTCAGGAGCTGATAAACCGTTCGCTGTTGGGCCTCACCAAGATAGTGTCCAATAAGTTTTGGCGGGCAGTGCGGCTGCAACTGTGGTACGACAGAGCAATCAGAGTAGCGCACAACCGCGCTTGAGTTCTCCAAGGCACGCACCAACCAACGGATGTATCGGCCTGGCGCATGCTGCCCAGCCTCTATGCCAAGGTGCGAGTACTCCGGATCAAAATAGTGCGGCCAGTCGGCAGCGGGCGGCGTAATCAAAGCGAGTAGACCGCCACCCTCGAGAGTACCGATCGCTTGCGCAAGTGTGGCGGGATTAATCCCCGAGAAGGCGTCGATGATGACCAGTTGGTAGCTTTTACCCAGATGCCTGACAAATTCACCACGCCTAATAGGGCTCAGGCCCGCCAACGACCGATCCGACAGCAACAGCGGATCCTCAAAGTCACGCCCATAAGTCCGTAGCAATTTCTGCACAGACAGCTCCAGCGAGTTCGCCCCCAGCGTGCTTTCGGCTTCGGTTTCGGGCTCTACCTCTATCCAGAGCAGTGAACGGGTATAACTTGACGAGAGCGCAGAGCGCAGATGACTTAGATCGATCATTGCTGACTCAGACGCTAAACCGAATAGGTGACGCTCGGCATATCAAAACCTTCCGAGTCACAGCGCATTTTTTGCGTTCGCTTCTGAGTCCAGCTCAGTTTCGAGCTGCGCAAATATGTCGGTTACCTTGATAGGACTTAGATCGGCCATGGGCTGAAAGGTGTAGCAGGTAAGATGAGTATTGGGA
>Ga0209137_1002712_pt1 | contig 15340 bp, 10 predicted proteins | sample SaaInl5LU_22_DNA_FD_184642 | JGI IMG/M metagenome (GOLD analysis project Ga0209137, IMG submission 184642) | Marine microbial communities from expanding oxygen minimum zones in the Saanich Inlet - ESP_105LU_22_DNA (SPAdes) (version 2) | ecosystem: Environmental > Aquatic > Marine > Intertidal... | reverse complement strand
TTTCCAAAATAGCTTTCATATATGATTTGTGCAATAGAAATTGATATTCTACACTAAAATCAAAACGTGTTGGATTGTAGGTTCTTAATCTTGGATCTGCACCTCCACCATATTCACTTAAAATAAAGGGTTTATCAGGATCTAAAGCTAAGGTACGTTTTACTAAATCTCTTAATAGTTTATCAACATCTTCCAATTCGTCTCTATACCAAGCATAATATTTGTTGTAACCTACCAACTGCGTATTTCTGATGCCTAATTTATGTTGATACGCTGGTTCTCTAAAAAAAACTGAGTACGAATAACGTGTTTGGTCTTCTGCTTTAATCGTTTCTGCCAAAACTTTATGCGTTTCTATAAAGTGTTTGGTGTAGGTTTCTCCTAATTTATCAGGAGCTTTCATTGTGGTTTCATTTCCTAAATTCCAAGCTACAATTGCAGGATTGTTATAATTAAAACGAATTGCCTCTTTTAGCATATTTACACTATTTTGTTTCCCTGCTTCATTTGCTGCAGCCTTATCTACAAAAGGGATTTCTAACGTGGTTATAAAACCATATTTATTACACATTTCTAAAATGGCAGGATCTTGTGGATAATGGGCAATGCGTAAAAAATTGATTCCCATTTCTTTCAGTAATTGCATATCTTTTCTATGGATCTCATCACTTAGTGCATTTGCTTTCCCTAAAAAATCTTGATGTCTATTTGTACCTATTAATTTGGTTGATTTTCCATTGATTGAAAATCCTTTTTTGGCATCAAAATGAAACCATCTGAAACCTACTGGATTTTCTAGTCTGTCATAAACAACACCTTTTTTATCTACAATTTCAGATACCAATTTATACAAATACGGATTCTCTGGAGACCATAATTTTGGATTTTCGACAGAAAATTCTGAAAAATCATCTTTCTCAAAAACCGATTTTGATTTGATTCGTTTTACTATATTATAATCTGCATCAAACAAGGTTTGTTGCACATAGTATTTTCCTTTTTTGGGACGAACTAATTTAGATTGTACAGTCACTTTTACAGTGCTTTCTGAAACCACTGGAGTTCTAATAAAAATGGCATTTGCTCCTAGATTCGCAACTTCAAAATGAATCGGTTTTGTGATAATTAATTTAATGTCTCTATAAATTCCGCCATAAAAAGAAAAATCTGCAGACTGAGGTACAATTTCATCATTATGCGCATTGTTTACTTTTACAGTAATTTCATTGTTTCCTTTCTTTATTGCTGATGTAATATCTCTTGTAAAAGTGGTATAACCTCCAATATGATTTTCTCCAATTTCTTTACCATTTACATATAAAGTAGTTAATTGATTTGCAGCCTCAAATAGTAAAAATACTTGCTGATTCTCATAAACCTCTGGAATCACCATCGTCTTTTTGTACCAACCATCTCCTCTGTAATACCCATCTTCATCATCAAGAATATCTTGTGTATTCCAAGAATGTGGAATGGTTACTTTTTCCCAACTACGAGATCCATCATTAGAAAAAGGATTTTCAATTTTACCTTTATAAAAATCCCAATTATCGTTTATGGTTTCTATATGACGTATATTTTGAGCTTTTAATATGAATGCAAAACTCATTAAAATCAGGACTAATACACTTCTCATTTGATGTTAATTTTATAGAAATCAATTCTATTAAAACTTGGATATATTTCTGTCCTGTACTGTAAGGTGCAATTGAACCAGAATGTCAGGACAGAGCAGGATATCAGTTATATATAAAAATTCAAAATTGTATATCTTTAAAAACCGCCTCTTTTAAAAACATTTCTAATGAAATTTAAAAAAACAGTAATTCTAATTTTATGTTTATTCACTTTTTTTGCAGCAATATCACAACAAAATAATCCAGAAATTTTAGTATTTACTAAAACAAATGGTTTTAGACATAAATCGATTCCTTCTGGAATCAATTATTTTATCAATTTAAAAAAAGTAACCAACTGGAAAATTGATTTTTCAGAAAATAGCAATGATTTTTCTAAAGAAAATTTATCAAACTACAATGTTGTTGTTTTCTTAAATACTACTGGAAATTTGTTTAATGAAAATCAAAAAAAAGCTTTTAAGAAATACATTGCTAACGGAAATGGTTTTGTAGGGATTCACGCTGCATCTAACACAGAAGAACAATGGCCTTGGTTTACAAATTTGGTTGGTGCTACATTTAAAAATCATCCGAAAGTGCAAAATGCAAAAGTGTTTATACATCAAGAAAGTGAGCATCCTGCAATAAGTCATTTACAAAAAGAAGAAGTATTTAAAGACGAATGGTATAATTTTAAAAAACCTGTTGCAAAGCACGCAAATGTTTTGGTTTCTGTTGATGAAACTTCTTATAAAGGTAAAAAGATGAACACTAAAAATCATCCTATTACATGGTATCATCATTATAATGGTGGACGAATTTTTTACACAGGTTTAGGACATACTGATGAATCATATGCAGATATTCGTTTCCAAAAAATGATAAAAGGTGGAATTCTTTGGGCTGCAAATACAGCACAAGTAAAAAAACCATCAACAAAAAAATGGACTAACCTTTTTGAAGGTAATTACACCAAAAATTGGGATGTATTTATAGGAGTTCCCCATAAAACTGTTAAAAGTTTAGAAAATGTGGATGCTAAAAGTGATGGCAAAAAAGGAAAACCTCTAGGTTTAAATAATGACCCCAAAAATGTTTTTACATTTAAAGAAGAAAGTGGTGAAAACATTTTACATATTTCCGGTGAAATTTATGGCGCTTTAACTAGCAAACAAGAATATGAAAACTATCATTTAAAATTACAGTTTAAATGGGGTGAAAAAGTTTGGGAACCAAGACTTTTAAAACAAAGAGATAGTGGTATTTTGTATCACTCTTATGGACCAAATGATACTTTTTGGAATGTTTGGATGTCATCACAAGAATTTCAAGTTCAAGAAGGAGATTTAGGAGATTATTATGGTTTAGGTGGAACGTTGGTTAATATTCCATCAGAAAAGAAATCGAATGAAAAGGAATTTACTTATGTTAAAAATGCTATGTTAAATCCGTTTTCGAGTTTGCAAAAATTCCCACCAAATCACGCAAATAAAGGTTTTGATAACGAAAAACCTCATGGAGAATGGAATACTTTAGAGTTAATTTGTTTTGAAGGTACAAGTTATCACATCGTAAATGGTAAAGTTGTTATGGCTCTGTATAATTCTAGATATAAAAATAATGATGGTAAAATTGTACCGCTAACCAAAGGTCGTATTCAAATACAGTCTGAAGCAGCTGAAGTTTTTTATAAAAACATTCAAATAAAATCCATTAAAAAATTACCACGAAAATTTAAAAGACAATTATAAAAATAGAGACTGATATTTATGCGAATTACAACTGAAAACATGCAAAAAGTTCTTTACGAGCTTTTTAGAAAGTATAAATTTAGCCAAGAAAAGGCTATACTACTTGCAAATGTATTTACAGAAAGTACTTTAGATGGTGTAAGCTCTCATGGAATTAATCGAGTGCCTCTTTTTATTGAATATGTAGAAAAAGGAATCATTAATATTGATGCTGAAGCAGAGAAAGTAGCTTCTTTTGGTAATATAGAACGTTGGGATGGAAACCTTGGTTCTGGAATTGTAAATGCAACAAGATGCACAAACAGAGCTATAGAATTGGCAAAACAAAATGGAATGGGAATGGTAGCATTGCGTAACACCAATCATTGGATGAGGGGTGGAACGTATGGAAAACAAGCCGCTAATGCCAATTGCATTTCTATACTTTTTACAAATACAAAACCAAATATGCCACCTTGGGGTGGAAAAGATAGCAGAATAGGAAATAACCCTTTTGTTGTATCTATACCCAGAAAAAAAGGACACGTTATATTAGATATGGCGATTTCACAATTTTCATTCGGTAAGATTAACGATTATAAATTAAAAGGAGAAAAATTACCTTACAATGGTGGTTGGGATGATAATAATGAACTTTCTAATGATCCTGAGAAAATATTATTAAAAGAGCGAGGATTGCCAATCGGTTATTGGAAAGGCTCTGCCCTTTCTATGGTACTAGATATGCTAGCCACTTTATTATCTGGTGGAAACTCGACAGCCGAAATAAGTTCAAAAGAGATAGAGACTGCCATTTCTCAAGTTTATATCTGTATTTATCCTGAAGTGTTTAAAGATAATGGACTACAAGAAAAGCTGATAGATGAAATCATTGATTTTACGCAAGATGTAGAAACGATAAATCCTGGAGAAAAAATTTACTATCCAGGAGAACAGAGTAAACAAAAAAGAGCAAAAAATTTGAAAGAAAGCATTCTTGTAAACGAAAGCATTTGGAAAAACATTGTAAAACTATCTGAAACATAAAAGCAATAATTCAACTTGTATTTAAACATCATTATTATGAAAACAACACGAAGAAACGTTTTAAAAAATTTAGTATTAGCACCTCTATTTTTAGGTACTAACAGACTAATGGCTCATACCAATCTTTTAGATAAAAAAAAGACATCAAGACTTCAATACAGTATTAATGCTTATTCATTTAATACTGAACTTAGAAATGGTGAAATGACTTTTTATGATATGATGGAATATGCAGCAAATATTGGTTTAGATGCTATAGATTTAACAGGTTATTATTTCAATTCTTATCCAGAAGCACCATCAAACAAAGAACTTTTTGATTTAAAAAGAAAAGCTCTTGAATTAGGACTTGATATTTCATGGACAGGTGTTAGAAATGACTTTGCTACTCCAAATCTCGCAAAAAGAAATAATGACATAGAACTAATTAAAAACTGGTTGCAAGTTTCTTCTAAAATAGGATCTCCAATAATGAGAGTTTTTACTGGAAGACATAAAAACAAAAACTATTCAAAACAAGACGTAAAGCAATGGATGTTAAATGATTTTAAAACATGTGCTAAATATGGCGAACTTAATGGTGTTATTGTTGGTTTGCAGAATCATGATGAATTTTTATTTACCAGTGATGAAATTATAGATGTGCTTGAAAAAGTAAATTCTGATTGGTTTGGCTTAATTTTAGATTGTGGAAGTTTACCTTCTGATGACACCTATAGAGAAATTGAAAATCTTGCTCCCTATGCAAACTATTACTTTGTAAAAGAACATATTAAACAAAAAGACAGCACCAAAGTTCCTGCTGATTTAAAGCGAATTGCTAAAATAATACAATCCAGTAATTATCGTGGTTATGTATCATTTGAAAGCCTTAAAGAAGGAAATACGAAAGAAATTATAAAAGATATGTTTAGCGAATTTAAATCAGGGCTTAACTAAAATATTACACTTGTTAGTGTAAAAATTAATTTAAATTTTCTGAGTAATCTTTTAAATTTAAAAATTTAGAAGTCCAGGGACTATTTTTATATTATAATTTGTGTTGTCTTTCCCCCATTTTAAAACAATGAGTTTTTGAGTTTTTGCATCCCAAATAAAATCTGAAGGGTTAGCGTCTTTTGTTGTTTTATACACTTCTAAACCAACATTTTTTAAAGGATTGTAATACATTACAAAATCATTATTTATAATAATAGAAAAACCATCTGGATAATGTCTGTTGGCTCCAATAAATATTTTTGAAGCTCCTTTACTATTATCAGCAATAATATTGATATCTAATTCTCTTTTTGCAAAATTGAAGAAAAACGATTGAATATCTCCTGCAATTGCTTGTGGAAATGGTCGAGCTATAATATCTGTAATGTACTTACGTTCAACTGTTCCAGCATCTGTTTTATCACTAAAAATAGACCAAGTTGATGGACCAGGTTTTAGAAAATTTTGCATAGTTCTATTCCCTAAAAACCACGCTTTAATAGAACCTACACCCATTTTATCAAAGACCTCTGCAGTTCTAATATACATTTCTCTGTATTTTAACTGTCCCCAATTGCCAACTAAAGTAGTATCTGTTCTTGCAAAGGTTGGAAAACCCCATTCTCCAATTAAAATTGGCGCTTTTAACATCTCTGACTCTTTGTCAAAACGATCCATATTTTTTTGGATAAAATCTACATTACTTTGATAAATATGAGGTGCAAAAATGATGTTTTTACGATGAATAGGTGATGTTATTTCTGCATATTGATTGTTGTCTATTTTTTCACCTTTATTCATAAAAATAGATTGAAATAAAATCTTTTTATCGGGATTTATCTTGTGGCTTTCATCAATAATTCTTTGATATAAAGGAATAAGATATTTATCTGTTAAATCTTTATACGAAAGTTTCATTTTTAACTTTCTAGGCTCATTCACAATATCGTAACCCAAAACGTAAGGCTCATCTTTAAATCTTTCCCAAATAACTTTCCAAGCATTAATATAAGTTGTGTATTGCTGGTCGTTTTTATTCTCCCAAAATTCCTCCCACAAAAACTTATCCACTCCATAAACTGTCATTTTAAAGACTGTTTTTATATCGTGATTTTTACCTAAAGCGACTAAAGAATCTAACTTCAATAAATACTTTGGCTCTACATTACCTCCAGGAAATTTACTTACTTTACCCAGTTCTAAACGTATTACTTGGTGGTTTGCACCCATTCTAACCTGTCTTGCATAATCATCACTTTTAAAAAAGACCTCTCCTTTATGATCATTAGTATTGATAACAAACCCCCTTGGTATAATATGTCTGCCTTGTTCGTCTCTTAATCCGTGTTTTATTTGGGAGAAGCCTAGAAAGCTTGTTAACAATAATGTTAAAAATACTAGTTTTTTCATCAGTAATTAGAGTATTATTTTGAGATTTCTTTTGTAATGGTTTTACTTGGCAAGTAACCAATTCTATGAGCCTGTACTATTACTATATTTGCTGTTTGAAGTTCTAAAGGCTCTGAATATACATTCCAACTTTTTGCTTTTGGATTGGTTTTGTAACCTATTGAAGCTCCTCCTGTATCACAAGTAATAACGACTTTATTATTCTCAATAGTTATTATAGGGTCAGCAGTTACTGGTTTTTGATTTTTACCATCCCATAATTTAGCGACTAAATCTTTTTCTGACAAACTTGGATTATCATTGATATCTGTGAGCCATCTATCCATTTCATTGCTTAACTCTTGTAATTTATTTTGATATTCTGGTTTATCTGCAAGATTTACCAACTCAAAAGGATCATTAATACAATCAAACAATTCTTCTTTTGGTTTTTGTTCTCTAAACCACTGTTTTTGAATATCATTTAATTTACCCTCTTCTTTCAGTTTTAGCAATTCTTGCATGGCTGGAATTTTTTCTCTGTAAGCTACAGGTAAGTAATATCCTTGTTCTGGTCTGTAGTTTCTAATGTATTTAAACTGACTGTCTCTTACTGCTCTAATGGCATCTGTGAATCCATCAAATCTATCTGCTGCTGCATGAATATATTTTCTAGGTTTCTTTGATTGATGTTTCCCTAAAAATGCTTGTCCTTGCATATATTTAGGTGGTTTTTGACCAATCAATGAAAGTAAAGTTGGTGCAAAATCTACAAAACTGACTAAATTCGTAAATTTTGAACCTGCATTGTTTTTTTTAGGAAAACGAACAATCATAGGCGTATTTAATCCAGAATCATAAATTAATCTTTTTTCTCTTGGTAATGGACCTCCATGATCGCCATAAAACATAATGATTGTATTTTCTAATAAGTCATCTTCTTCAAGTTGTTTTAAAATTGCACCTACTTGCTTGTCCATTTCAGCAATATTGTTGTACATTTTCCATAGATCTCTTTGAGTTACCTCGTTATCAACCAAATAAGGAGGTACTTTAAATTTGGTATCCTTTGAAATGTGAACAGGTGTTTCTGCTTCAGTCATTCTATTTTTTGCATGAGATTTTCCAAAGCCTTTCCATTTATAATTTCTGTGCCCAGATTTGTAATGTCTGGTTTCGATTTGTCTAAACCCATAAGGTTCAAACAAACCAGATTCGTGTGTTTCTGTAAAATTTACAACAGCAAAAAATGGTTGATTTTCATTTCTATTTCTCCAATGTGCATAAGGACTACTTTCATCCCAAGCAGTTATTGGTGCTTTAAATTGATAATCTGTCTTGTAGTTATTTGTACAGTAATAACCTTCTTTACGAAGTAATTCACTAATCATTGTTACTTCTAATGGAGGTACAGCTTCGTATTTAGGCAAACCAGTTACTTCTGTATATGATGTAGTTCGCATATGATTTGCACCAATACTGGATGGATACATTCCTGTTGCAATAGCAGCTCTACTTGGTGCACATACTCCAGATGTAGAATATAAATTTGGGTAAATAACCCCTTCTTTAGCCAACCTACTCAAATTTGGAGTCTTCACAGTATTATCTCCAAAAGGAGGAATGTAAGCACCCATATCTTCAGTAACCAACCAAAGAATATTTGGCGACTTTTGAGTATGTTCTTTTTCTCCGTTTTTACAAGCTGATAAAGTAAAAATACCCACTAATAAAATAACAAATAATGGTTTGGTATTCATCTCAGTTTTAATGATTAAGATTTTATTGCAATGTAAACAAATCATAAGAATAGCCTATCTTGTACTGTACTGTTTTGACTGCTATAAACTCAATTTACAGGACACAACAGGGTACATTTTTTTCCTTATCCATCTACCTTTATTTGAATTCTTAAAGAGACTCATAAATGAAAAAACGTATTCTTCTTACTTTAATTCTTCTTTTATGCGTTCATTATTATATAGCACAAACCATTAACCCACCAATAGGAAGAATTGCTATTGTTGCTGATGGTAATTCTCCTGATCCTGATGATCTTGGAGGCACAGCCATTTCAATTGCATTGATAAAAGCTGCTGGTTTAGAAGATAGATTAGTACACTATTCTCATAGTTGTGATCTTGTTAGAGATGATAGGATTTCTGAAAAAGCAGAAAAAGAGCGTCATCATTTAATGCAAGTTGCTTGTGATATGACTGCAAGACGTTGGAATGGTTTTAAACATTTGACTTTTTTTGATGCGATTTGGCAAAAAGAAGAAACCATAAATGATTTAGCTTGGGCAATACAAAGTTCTACCAAAGACAATCCTTTATGGATAATTGAAGCAGGTGAACCTGATATTATTGGGATGGCTTTGCAAAAAACAGCAAAAGAAAAACATAAATATGTAAAAGTAATTACGCATCATCCAGCAAATGACAACGCTGGAGATTTTTACAAATGGCAAGAAATTTTAGATTTTGGTATTGAAGAAGTTCGTATTCCTGATCAAAATATTAAATTAAAAGTACCAATAGTTCAATGGGATTGGGCAAAAAGCCATACAGATTCACGTATTCAGTTAATATGGACAATTGGAAAATTAGCAGAAGTTGATGATGTTGTAAAATTCCAAAAAGGAAAATGGGATTGCTCTGATGCTGGTATGATTTTGTATTGGATAACTGGTGCTAATAATAATGGCCTAAAACAAGGTACTGTAGAAGATGTGAAAAGTATTCTCTTAAATTATATTAAAGAGAACCCTGAAAAACCAAGAGGCCCTAAAAGGAAAAAGAAGAAAAAATAATTTAACTTATAATTTTTAATCGAATATTTTTATACTCAACTTTCATAGGTGGTCCTTTATGTACTTGAACGCCTATATAACCTTTTATCATTCTATTTTTTGCATCTAAATCTTTAACATCACTCATTAAAATACCATTTACATAATGTTGCATTCTACTTTCATTTATAATAATATGCATCGTATTCCAATCATTATCTTTAATATGTGTAGTCAATTCTTTTTTATTCCCTAAAGATGCAGTTATATTTCTTGTTTGCCAACAATTTCTTTTTACATTTTTTCTAATATTAGTTAGTAGAATACTATCTGGCATTGTTTCAATAATCACTTTCTCCCCTATATAAGCTAAAGTAGTTCTTTTTTTTTCCTCGTAGTTTTGACCTGTATATCTGTTCTTCCCATCAATATCAGATTGATAACCTTTCAATGCAAAAGGTTTGTTTTTAATTTTTTCACTTCTATAATTTACTCCACTATTTCCATTTTTAGAAATTCTATATTGCAGTTTAAGTTCAAAATTAGAAGGTTGTTCCTTCTCATAAATAATAAAAGAATTTCTTTTTAAAATTATTTCAGGTGTAACTTCACCAATTAAAACTCCATCCTTTACAGACCAATACGTACTATCTCCACTCCAACCTTCTAAATTTTCACCATTGAAGATTGGATAAAACCCATCATTAATTGAAGTTGTTTTGCAAGAATTATTAATGATAAATAAAGCCAGTAGTATTCCTAATTTAAAAAAAGAGCGGTGTTTAAAATTCATATTATTGATAAATTAATCTTTAGTGATTTTACTTTTCCACCAATTTTTATTCGGTTGAAAATCTTTTGAAAGTACTTTTAATCTGTTTTTTTCTAATGATTCTAGTTTCTTAGTTTTAAGATTCTGCAAACGAAGATCTCTTTTATCTTTATCAAAAAGTGAATCCTTTTTAGGATATTTTGCATTTACCTTTTTTAACCAAGACAATAATTGATTACTTAATTTACTAGCAAGTTCAGGATGTTCTGAAATCACATTCATCTCATCATTTTCTGTTGATGGTAACTTGAATAATTCTTCTCGATTATCTTCCCAATAATGAATCAATTTCCATCCATTTTGTTGAATGATAGATGATGGTTCTCCCCCTTGGTTTCCATAATGTGGATAATGCCAATACAAAGGTCTATCTATATTGATTTTTTTTCCTTCAATAATAGACTTTAAACTGATTCCATCTATATGTTGTTCTGGGTATAGAGATATATTTGATAAATCTAGTAATGTAGGATAAAAATCAGTATGAATTACAGGAAAATCTGAGGTTTTGTTATTTGTGCCTAACCAAGGAACTTTTATTAAAAATGGTTCTTTAATTCCTCCTTCCCATTGATAACCTTTACCACCTCTTAATGGTAAATTACTAGTAGCATAATTATCTCCAGAAGCAACACCTCCATTATCTGAAGTAAAAACTACAATGGTATTTTTATCTAAATCATTTTCCTTTAAGGATTTTAAAACAATACCAACTGCATCATCCATAGTTTCTACTAAACCTCCATAAATAGGATTGTCTTGCACTTGTCTTATTGGCAATACACGTTCTATTTTAAAGCCAGTTTTGGCAATTCCATAATTCTCAGCTTTGTCACTATACTTGTTCCATTTTGTTTCTGTAGTTTGTATAGGAGCATGAACAGCATAAAATGATAAATAGGCAAAAAATGGTTTTTCTTTTTTCTGAGAAATGAAATTTGCAGTTTCTTCAGCTAATCTGATCGTTAAATTTTCTCCAGCATTTTTATCTTTTAATTTAGGGTTTTTGAATGGTGCAAAAAACCCTCCTGAAGGACTTCCTCTGTGAAATCCACCTTTATTAATGTCAAATCCATGGTCTTCTGGATATGAACCTTTATTGCCTAAATGCCATTTTCCTGCAAAAAAAGTTACATAACCTTTATTTTTAAAAGCTTCTGCAATGGTAATATCCTCTTTGGGTAAAGCTTTAATATAATCAGCAGGAAGTAATTTATCATGTCTATTTCTTATTCGCCATTCATCTCCTGCTTTTGCACCAATCCAATCTGTAATTCCATGACGTGCTGCAAATTTTCCTGTTAAAATACTTGCTCTAGATGGACTACAAACACGACTTGCTGCATAACCATTTTTAAACCAAACAGATTCCTTTGCAAGTGAATCAACATTTGGGGTTTCATAAAAAGTACTTCCAGAAAAACCTAAATCGTGATACCCTAAATCATCAACTAAAATGAATAAAACATTCGGATTAAGAACTATTTTTTGTTCTTTATTAACACATCCTATAAAAAATAGGAAACCTATACATAAAAGTATCCTTTTCAATTTTTTATTAATGATATTTTAGTTTTAAATTATTCTTTAACTTCTTAAATTTTATAAAAAACAGCTATTCTATTTCCAAATATTCTCCATTTCTTCTAAAGTTTTCCCTTTAGTTTCTGGTACATACTTTTTAACAAATATTACTGCTAAAATGCACATAATACCATATATCCAGTATGCAAAACCATGATTAAACTGTTCAGTTAAATAAGAGTTATCATTCATCATTGGAAAAGTAAGTGATACTAAATAATTTGAAACCCATTGAGCTGCAACAGCAATTGCTAATGCTTTTCCTCTAATTTTATTAGGGAAGATTTCTGATAATAACACCCAAGTAACAGGCCCCCAGCTCATAGCAAAACTTGCTACATACAACATCATAGAGAACAATGCAAAATAGCCAGATAGATTTGCAAAAAACACAAAACCTAAACTTAACATTGCAACACCCATACCAATTGCACCTATCAACATAAGCGGTTTTCTACCATATTTATCAACAGTTTTTATAGCAATTAATGTAAATAAAAAGTTAACTATACCTACTATTATTGTCATTAATAACGCAGTATCTGTACCAGAAGATACTGTTTTAAAAATCTCTGGCGCATAATATAATACTACATTTATACCTACAAATTGTTGAAATACAGATAACAAAATACCTATAATAATAACCAACCAGCCAAATGATAATAAACGACCAGATTCAGTTTTATTTACTGATAATTTGATTTCTTCTAAAATAGATTTTCCTTCTTTTTCAGAATTTACTTTTACCAAAACAGCAAGTGCCTCTTCTGGTTTATTTTTTAAGACCAAAGAACGTGGAGTATCTGGCACAAAAAATAATAAAATTAAAAACAATCCTGCAGGTATAATTTCTGATGCAAACATCCATCTCCAACCAAATTCATTTAACCATTCATCAGATCCTCCTCCTTTTGCAATAAAATAATTCACAAAATAAACTACCATGAAACCTCCAACAATAGCTAATTGATTAAAAGAAACTAATTTCCCTCTACTATCTGCTGGCGCAATTTCTGCAATATAGAGAGGGGATAACATTGAGGCTAAACCTACTCCAATTCCACCAATAATTCTGTAAACAATAAATACAGTAGAAAAAGTATGGTCTAACTCACCAATAGGTGCCAACAACATTTCAGGCATTGCAGAACCTAAAGCTGAAATTAGGAATAAAATAGCTGCAAGAATCAACCCTTTTTTTCTTCCTAGAGCCTTACTTACAATTCCCCCAAAAATTCCCCCAATTATACAACCTATTAATGCACTAGATACTAAAAATCCTTTAAATGCACTTGCTGCAGTTTCTGAAAGTCCTTTAGGAGTTACAAAAAAACTTTCTAAAGAACCAACTGTTCCTGAAATTACACCAGTATCATAACCGAAAAGTAATCCACCTAAAGTGGCAACTAAAGTTAGTTTTAATAAGTAAGCTGTATTGGTTGATTTTGACATTATTTATGGTTTAAATATATTGATTAATAATATTTTCGAACAATTCTTGTTTACCACTTGTCAATGGTAATTCTCCATTTTCTTGAGCAATGGCAAACAAGTCTGCTAATTCTAATTTACCTGCCTCAAAAGCTGCACCTTTTCCAGCATCAAAAGAACTGTATCTTTTTTCTCTTAATACTTTATATGAAGATGATGTTAAAATTTTATCAGCTGTAATTAAAGCTCTTGCAAAGGTATCTGCACCACCAATGTGTGCCAAGAAAACATCTTCCATGTCTGTAGAGTTTCTTCTGATTTTTGCATCAAAATTAACTCCTCCACCTTGTAAACCTCCTGCTTCTAAGAAAACTAACATCGCTTCTGTAGTTTCTTGAATGTTATTTGGAAATTGATCTGTATCCCATCCATTTTGATAATCACCCCTATTGGCATCTATACTACCTAACATACCTGCTTTTGCAGCGACTGCTAGTTCATGTTGCATAGTATGTTGTGCTAACGTTGCATGATTTACCTCAATATTCATTTTAAAATCTTTGTCTAAACCATACTCTTTTAAAAAACCAATAGCTGTAGCAGCATCAAAATCATATTGATGCTTCATTGGCTCCATTGGTTTTGGTTCTATAAAGAAGGTTCCTGTAAAACCTTTAGCTCTGGCATAGTCTTTTGCCATGGTTAAAAACTGAGCCATATGATCTAACTCACGACCCATATCTGTGTTTAATAAAGACATATAACCTTCTCTACCTCCCCAAAATACGTAGTTCTCACCATTTAATTTGATGGTTGCATCTAACGCCATTTTTACTTGGGCACCTGCTCTTGCAACTACATTAAAATCTGGATTGGTAGCAGCACCATTCATATACCTTGGATTTGAAAAACAATTGGCTGTACCCCAAAGCAATTTAATGTTAGTTCCTTTTTGCTTTTCTTTGATGTAATCTGTAATGAATTCTATACGTTCTTGAGACTCAGATAAAGTAGCTCCTTCTTGGATTAAATCAAAATCATGAAAACAGAAATACTCAAAGCCCATTTTACTAATAAACTCGAAAGCAGCATCTGCCTTATCTGTAGCAGCTTGTTTTGGATCTGAAGCTTTATCCCAAAGAAAATTTTGTGTTCCTGGACCAAAAGGATCTGACCCTTGACCACAGAACGTATGCCAGTAAGCTACTGAAAATTTAAACCAGTCTTTCATTTTTCTACCAGCAACTACTTGCTCTGGATTGTAATATTTAAATGCTAATGGATTATCTGATTCCTTTCCTTCGAATTGAATGGTCTCTATTCCTTTAAAATATTCTGTATTCGCCATTATTATTTTATTATTATTTATTATTCTTTTCTAAAATTAAGGTTAATTCACTTTTCCATATTTCATAAGCTTTTTGATAAGCTTCTTTTTCTTTTGATGGGTGATAAGTCATTACATAATCGTTTTCTAAAATGACTTTTGCAAAAGCGTCAAAATCACCCTTATGCAAATTACAAGCTCTTGCAGCTCCAATAGCACCAGTTGTGTTGTAAATCTCTATATCTTGATTGGTTAATGTTGCAATGGTAGTAGAAAATATTTCTGAACGAAATAAATTATCATTGCCTGCTCTCATTAATTTAGGTTGCACCCCATCATTCATTAACACTTCCATACCATACACAAATGAGAATGCAATACCTTCTAAAGCTGCTCTACACAGATGTGCTTTGTGGTGTTTATTTAGATTGATATTTACAATTCTTGTTCCTATTTCTTTGTTACTAAATACACGTTCAGCACCATTACCAAAAGGTAAAATACTCAAACCTTCAGAACCAATGGCTATTTGATTTGCCAAATCATTCATTTCAGCATAAGAATCAACTTGTAGGTTATTTAGTAACCATCTATACTGAATACCAGCTC
>Ga0209137_1002709_pt1 | contig 15351 bp, 15 predicted proteins | sample SaaInl5LU_22_DNA_FD_184642 | JGI IMG/M metagenome (GOLD analysis project Ga0209137, IMG submission 184642) | Marine microbial communities from expanding oxygen minimum zones in the Saanich Inlet - ESP_105LU_22_DNA (SPAdes) (version 2) | ecosystem: Environmental > Aquatic > Marine > Intertidal... | reverse complement strand
AAAAATTCAGATATTTTACATGTTTACTCCAATCACCATAAAAATATTTTACTCATGCAACAACACATTTTATCAATGCAGTTCCAACTTTTGACCGCCATGTGAATATTTTAATCAGACAAAATAAAAAAACCGTGTATGTTTGTATTTTTTTTGACATTAAACAATCTGAAGTCTTATTTTTTTCCGCAGTTGTTCTTCTTTGATAAATACGTATAATCTACAAGAAACAATATCATATATATTTAACGGTTCAATGGAAAATACTTTGGCAATCCATTTCAGATCTTCAATATAAACAGAGTACATGTGATCATCATGTCTCGTGATTACAACCCCGTCATATAGTTTTTCTAATATTTCAGGTTCATTGGTTACTTGATGTAGTATATTACAGTCATTTTGTACTTTCTTAATATCCGACATTTTTGCATTTATATGTGTCATATTGAATTGAAATGATTCTACAAATTCACTTACTGTTTCTGGAAGAATATATTCCGAAAGCAACCAACATAAATGGTTAATAAGATCAATCATACGGCGTATGGGGCTAGTAAAGTGAATATATTCATCTAAACCAAGCATCATGTGTGACAAATCGGAACCTTGATGGAATATTTCGTATTTTCCAGCGACTTTTTGTTCCCATATACGGACAAATTGTTTCATTTTCATCGGTAAATTTACATTTGTAGCCGACATATTTTGAGATTTCACTACACGATAAATCCCTATTTCTTTTTGTCTCATTAGTTTGGCCATAGAGGTATTCATTTTCATCATCCAGTATGCAACTACATCATGGCTGTCGTTTACACTGGTATCTAGTAATTTTGTCACGGTTTCTAGAAGTTGGTAATTTTTGTTTTTGAATAATTTCGGATCATCATAATGAAAATGTTTATGGGGACAAATTAATTTTTGCAAAGGTTTTTCGATTTTGACGATCTCATTATTTTCTACAATAAAATCCATTGCCATTGCAAAGCAATCTTTTCCTGCATCTAGACTGGAATATTCTTCTGCGATCAAGGTAGGAAGCATACCTCGTTTACGGTCGGGTAAATAAATGGTGGAAATACGGTTACCGATATGAGGCCACAAATCAAATGCTTCAATCCACACCCATATATTAGCGATATACACGGAAACTTTGTAGGTATTTTCTGATAATTTTCGAACCGCAATGGCGTCATCCCGATCAGTGCAATCTTCTGGGTCAATTGCAATAATATTATTGGTGTTGTCTCGTATAATGGGTCCAAATATCGAAGGTGTATTCATAATATGTTCAATCCATTCTGTGTGTGATTTCTCGGTAGCTTTTGTTTTGCACTGTTTCAATGCTTTGGTGATGGGTGTATGTAAATTCTTACAAAACAATTGATATTCGTAATAGGAGGGTAGATCATCGACATCTCCTATGTTTTGCGACAAAATAGCTCGTGGATGTTTATCATCCCAATGATCGAATCGGAAGGTGACGTATTTGTTCCTGAAATTTTTGTTGAATCCCATAGGTATTTCGTAAGGGATGAGAAAATGAGGATAATGTGTATTGAAAGGTTTGCACCTATATAGAAGACGTTTTTTATTTTCGGTTCTGCCGTAAGATCTATTTTTCTCAAGAATTAATATACCGGGAATATTTTGATTTTGTCTCACAGGAGATTCAACGATTTCTACAGATCCTTCCATACTGAATATATCACCATCAAATAGTTTATATGTGGTAGGTGATTGATCTGATAAAGGATTATGTGGTTCAACGAGCCATTCGGTATAGTCTCGGTTATGTACTGAAATAGAAAACATAATGTTAGTTTTTATAATAACAATATGTTTAAGTTATTACAAATCAATTTTATGTGGAATTTTTCGTGTGAAATTTTCGTGAAACGCATTATATTTTGGCCATAAAAGTCATCCCAAATTTTTTATCAGATTTGGAGTCAGGGCTAGTAGGGCTAGTAGGTTCTCTTACTGTATACGAAGGACCATTATCATCTTTGGTTGTCTCATCTTTCCTCTCTTCTCCCTCATCATCTTTGCCGAGAGTTTTAAACGGGTTTATAAAGAAATTGGAAAACAGATGATTCTCTTTTTTTCCGTATAGGTCTGCAATTTCATCAATGGTATCTTCTGCAATAGTGGCTTGATTTTCAACGTCATTTTTCTTCAATTTAATGCTTTGTAATTTGTATGTAATTGGTTGAAAAAGAATATTCCAGTGGCTATGTAGTTTTTGTATCATAGGATCATCTTTGTTAATCACGGGGGTATTGATAAATTTCTCAGATTGAGACAAAACCACGTCTTTAAATTTCATAATACGTTCATTGGTGTCTGCTAAAGTCTCATATAGTTTGTATTTCATATCTAAGAAAAGTTTTGCATCTATTTTGCGATCGTTTTTATTCAAGGAAAGAACTTCATATATTTGCTTCCCGATGCTCTTGTATTCAATGTATTTGGTAAGTTCACCTTCTAATTTCTTTTGTGTTCCCATACACATATCTAGTAACACAATGATAACTACTAAAAATGAGACTGTAGTGTTTCCAATGGATACATATTGTTGTTGCATATATAGTGGTAATCCAACCGCAGCGTATGCATTCACCGCACTCATGACAATTACTGGATATTTGACGTAATTCAGGCGTTGTTTGTATTGTTGATATTTCGAGTAGTGTTGTTCACTAAGGTTAACACTATTCAACCGTATCATATCTAGGGTATGTTCATTATCATCGGACCAAGAATTTGCTTGAGACATAACTTTAATCTATACAATAGCCATACATAAAATTAAAGTAACATAAAGAAAATAATTTAATATATTTAACTAAACTCATGTATAAACGAACACGAAAACCAAAGCAAGAGCGAAGTGTGAATATATTAAACACGCCTTATTTAATAATTGTAGAATCGCCTTCAAAATGTGCGAAGATCGAGAAATTTTTAGGGTTTCAATACCATTGTATCGCGTCCCAAGGACACATTCGTGGTTTGGCTAAAGTGGGAACATCAAAGCAAAAGTACAAACCAGAATTCAAAATACTTTCAGAAAAACAGGCGCATGTCAATAAAATGCGAGGTACGATTGAAAAGTTTAATCCATCTAATATATATTTGGCTACTGACGATGATCGTGAGGGCGAAGGCATTGCTTGGCATATATGTGAAGTGTTTGATCTTTCGGTGGATAATACGCATCGAATTTTGTTCCATGAAATTACAGAAAAAGCGGTAAAAAATGCTGTACAAAATCCTTTAAAAATACGTACAAATATTGTTTATGCGCAACAAGCACGTCAAGTGATTGATCGTATGATTGGATTTCAAGTATCCCCGATTTTGACGAAACTTTTGGTGCATGATAGTGGTAAATTTTTATCTGCTGGACGTTGTCAAACCCCTACACTAAGATTAGTGTATGACAATCAGTTAGAAAACGAGAAGAAGGATACTGATACCATACACTACAATGTTTCAGGATCATTTTTCGCACACCCATCTACAATGGTATTGAAATTAAGCAAACCATTGGATGAAACAGAATGTAACCCTTTTTTAGAAGGATCGATCGTATTTGACCATAAGTTACATGTAGAAAAAGAGGTACATAAAAAGTCGTCTGCTCCCAGGCCATTCAATACAAGTCATTTATTACAGGTTGCAAGTAATGTGTTGCATATGACTCCAAAACAAACGATGTCTTATTGTCAGACATTATATCAGGAAGGTCATATTACATATATGCGAACAGATAGTACAAAATATGCAGGACCATTTGTGGAGACAATTCGTACATATTTGGAGGCCAAATATGGCTCAAAATATGTGGGAGATTTATCAAAACTGGAGAACACAGACAATAACAATCCACATGAAGCGATTCGTGTAACAAATTTACATGTGAAAGACGTTTCTGGTGAAGGGCGTTTAAGTTCAGTGTATCGTTTAATTTGGAAGCGTACAATGGAGAGTTGTATGAGTGATTATGAATACAACGAAACAATTCTTACTGTGAGTGCTCCTAAAAATCTTTTTTATACAGGATCGATTGAAACCCCTTTATTTTTAGGATGGAAGCAAATGTCTTGGACTGAATTGGATTTTAACGAGACCCAGGAAAAGTCTACAGGGTTGTTGTTATACATGTCTACCCAAGACAACCAAATAGTTTCATACAATAAGATTGAATGTAAGCCAGGTATTCCAGAAAGGGAGACGCATTATACGGAGGCTGGATTAATCCAAAAAATGGAAAAATTGGGTATAGGTAGACCATCAACATTTTCATTGCTTGTCGGAACGATTCAGGAGCGTAAATATGTTGAAAAGGGGGACATCGAAGGAAAAAAGAAGGATTGTAATGAATATACTCTGGAGAATAGAAAAGTGACTATAAAGAAGAAATCGCAAATATTTGGAGCAGAGAAAAGTAAATTAGTCATTCAGTCGTTGGGTACAAAGGCGGTGTTGCAATTGTTGTCTAATTTCGAATCATTATTTTCATATGGTTACACGAGTGAAATGGAGACAAATTTGGACAAAATCGCAGAGGGAGAAAATACATTTGAGGCAATATGTCAAAGTTGTGACGAAGCATTAAAATTATGTACAAAAGATCTCAAGGACAAGATGCGTAAAACGTATAAAATCGATGATTACTATGATCTGGTGTTTGGTAAAACAAATGCAATGTTGCAACATATTAATGAGGATGGTTCAAAGACATTTAAAAATATCAATACAAAGATCGAATTAGATTTTGTGAAATTGGAATCTAATGCATATACGGTGAAAGATTTAATTGATTATTCGGAGCAAACTTTAGGCACGTACCAAAACGAGATTATGGAAATAAAAAAAGGTCCATATGGGGTGTATGTAGTTTGGGGTGATAAAAAAGAGAGTCTCAAAGGGCTAATAAAAGAGAATGAATCAATTGAATCGATTAAACAAGAGGACGTAATTCGATATTTAGAAAAGAAACCGGAAAATAAAACAGTTTTGCGTACAATAGGTCAGAATCTATTTTTAAGATCGGGTAAATATGGAAATTATATACAGTATGAAAAGTCGAAGGGTAAAAAGCCAACGTTTATAAATATAAAAAAGTGTGGTTTTGATTGTTTAACGTGTCCTATTGACGAAATCCGAGCATGGTTAAAAACGGAGCACAATATAGAATACCGGTTATGAAAAAACGCTTTAGTACAAACATTTTTATCAGTGTTTATACTATAGACTATAGAATATATGGACACGGATTCAACCGATTTTGAATTTGACACAATACGAATTAAGCAGTTTATAGAGGAGCAAACAAATGTAAGTATAGTCATGTATTTGATAACCATTGTATTATATGTGATCAGTTTTACGTATTTGTTCCGTAAAGATTCAACAGAGTATATGATATGGGTATTAATGTTTATCCTTAACTTCATCACTCCTTTCATTTGGATAACAGATATGTCGAAACTATTGGATTATGTAGGTCGTCGTATGCCCGTCTTCAATAAAAACGTATTATTGTACGGATTCTTTTCATTGGTGATAAGTTTTTTGTTCACATTTATTGGATTATTGATGGTATTGTTAAAAAACGAGGAAGTCCGTAAAATCAAGAAGAAACAAGGACACTACGAGAACAGTACCGAAATGCCAGACTTAAAAACGAATATAAAAGAGGTAGAGAAGAAAGACCGAACGATTTCTATTTTGTACACTACTATAGTAACACTTATGTGGGGTATGGTTGCTTTTAATTTTGGTGAATATTTAAGAAACGATCCTAGCGAAAGAACTAGTTATCCATTTGGATCAAGGATCAAATCATTGATGGATATTGTGCCAAATATTTTATCTGCGATTGATTCTACAATCCATTATTATTTCAGAGATATACCATTACCACCGTTGGTGAAATCATCTTTTGTATATGTAGTTGTCTTTATTGCGATATTTTTTGGTATTTTTGCCAAAATTACATATATACCGGATTCTAGTACAGGTGGTTTAAAAGAGCAATTAGAGATTGTGAATATGTTACCTATGTTTCCTCGTCGTTTTGACCGAGAATTTACACAAATCCGGCAATTTGTAATATTTATGGTCGGATTGTTGTCTACATTAACGGTTGGTAGTTTGATCTATTTTATCTCTAATATGGTACCTTCGGAACAAAATATCATTCCAGATAGATTGATTTACATTTTGATGTCTATATTCGCGGTGATAATATTCCCTGTATTGTTTACAAACCAAACAGAGTGGTTTCCAAAATCAATCATAAAAGACATATCATTCTTTTTCGTATGTATTGTATTTGGGTTAGTTGGGGCAGCACCTATCACTGCGATTGTAGAATTGGTACTAGGTCTATTCCGTACGTATGGTATGGGTATATTTTTAGGTGAATCTGCATCATATGTATATTCGATTTCGTTGGTGTTGCTTACAGCGATTATGTTTTCTGTTGGAATGGCGGATGACTGGATTGATACAGACGGGAAAAGTATGAAAACATTTTTAGCAATCTTGGTTACAATGATAGTATCATTGTTTATGGCACTATCGACTGAGTATAGTGTTTTTAAGAATCTTTATGACGTGATTGCATTATTTTTACGTTTTACCATGAAATTTATAGCTCCTATTATCATGGTCATATTGTCATGTTTGGTAGTATTTTATTCACATGCAAGCTACAATATAATAAAGAAAAGAGCCAATGATAATATCGCGCATGAAATAAAAGTAAATGATACTCCTAACAAGACAACAAATCCTATTAAAGAGCAACGTAAGGTTCGTAATATGTTGCAGAATAGTTATAATCAGTTTACAAGTTATTTTGATGTGAATAGTCGAATGAAAGGATTTCAAAATGTGTTTGGATGATAAATAATATAAAACGTTTCATAATATAACATTAAATGAAATATTACGAGACAACATTCGAAGAGTATATTCAATCATCTAAAGAGAACGATTTGCACCCTGAATTGAATCAATTAATACATACTCTTCCAAAGACGGTGGATAAATTCCAAAATCTCATTTTATATGGTCCAAGTGGATCTGGTAAATATACTCAAGCATTAAAAATCATCGAACAATATAGTCCTACAAGGCTGCATTATGATCGAAAGATAAGTGTATCTAACGAGAAAACAGAAAAAAAGAAGCATATTGCGGTAGAATCAACCAATAATAAAAAGAAGTCTACCCAGCAGGCAAAAAAAGAAATAAATGTCTCAAAAAAGCAAGAGTTTACATATCGTATTAGTGATATTCATTATGAGGTGGATATGTCTCTTTTGGGTTGTAATTCCAAAAATCTCTGGCACGACATATATTTTCAGATAGTGGACATAGTCTCAGTGAAATCTCATAAAACGGGTATTATTGTTTGTAAGAATTTCGATTGTATTTACAATGAATTATTGGATATATTTTACAGTTATATTAAGCATCCCCTTGACCATGTAAATACGCATATTTATTTTATCATTTTAACAGAAAACATTAGTTTTATTCCTACAAACATTTTGCATTCTAGTTTTGTGATACCAATCAAGCGTCCTCAAAAGGAAGTGTATCATAATATGATTAACACTCAAAATAAATCATTTTTTTTTCAAACGATAGAAAAGGGGAAAGATGAAAAGGTAAAATCTGTTTTAGACCAAATTGACTATTCAAGTATATTGAATTCGAAGGAGTTATATATGTTGAAAAAGATCGACTGTATTGAAGAATTGCCATGTGACATTGATTTTACTATTTGCGACAAAATCTTGGATCAAATGAACCATCCTGAGGAAATCAAATTGATAGAGTTTCGTAATTTGATATATGATTTGTTGGTATATAATGTGAACATACCAGAGTGTATATATTACATAATTACTGAAAGTTTGCAATCAGGTTCTCTGAACGAATCTAGTATTTCAGAAATATTGCAATATTCGTATACATTTTTTAAGTACTATAATAACAATTATCGATCTATATACCATTTAGAGAGTATGATCTTCTTTATAATGAATAAAACCCATTTTAAAATAAACTCTGTATGAAATACATTATATAATATATGAATACAGAGGAAGCATGTATATTGCTAGAGCTGGATATGTCTCAATTAAATGAAAAAACATTAAAAAAGCAGTATCATTTAAAAGCATTGGAGTATCATCCAGACAAATGTAAAGATCATGATGCGGAGGAAAAGTTCAAAGAAATCAAAGAGGCATATGACTATTTAAAAGAGCATCAAAAATGGCACACTCAAACAATATATGAAAGTGTGAAAGAGACAACAACCCAATTGAGTTCATATGAGTCATTGATGCGTTATTTTACAGGAACATTAGAGGAGCATTTACAGGAGGAATATGTACATATATTGTTAGAGAAATTATTGACAATATGTGAGAAACAATCAATAGAAATCATCAAAAAAGCAGATGATCGAAAATTCAACATAATATATAAAATCCTTACAAAGTATAGAAGTGTATTTCATTTGTCTCAATATTTTTACGAAGAAATGGAAAAGAACAAGATTTACCGATTTGTTCAAGGGGACATGAAGAAAAAGCGTCTCTATGAAATGGTGCAATCGGATATGAATTTATGTGAAACATTTACTGATCCAGAAATTTATATTCCGGAGGAGCCTGTTATACCGGTGCAGCCTCCTCCAGTAAACCACACATCTGAAGAACAAACAGAGATCAAGGCGAGTTATAAAATAGTGGACCCAGAATGGGATTTAGAAATTGAAATGGAAGTGCCTTACGATATTACAAAGGAATATACGCGATCCACAGAAACAATGATATTGAAGCCGACATTAGATGATTTGTGGGAAAACAATTTATACAAGCATACGTATGAGAAAACATATTTGATTCCTTTGTGGCATCACGAAATTATTTATGAATTGAATGAAGAAACCGATTTCATTGTAAAACTACAACCAAAGATGCCTTCAAACAACATATGGATTGATGAAAACAACGATTTGCATCAAACGCAAGAATATAGTTTATACGAAATATGGGGATTTGCTTCAAAGGAGCAATGTATGTTTGTATTTTTCGGTAGCAAAAAATTCATGTTTTATCCACACGAATTACATATGAAGAAATACCAAACATTTACATGGAATCATCAAGGAATTAGTCAAATTAACGAAGAAAATACATTTGACGTATCACAAAAAGGGCATGTAACACTACATATTTACATTAATTGAACGAACGAACGATCGAACGAACGAACAATCGAACTAAGCTTTTCGAAACATCATTTTGGATGTAAGATATGCTGTAATACTGAACCACATGGCATTGATGGTGTTCCCTCCTTCAAAAATGGCCCATCTTAATCCAGTGCAATGTGGAGCGGATACCATAAAAGGACTCGCGATGATTCCCCATAAAGTATTTGGTGTACAAAAATAGGTATACAAATGTGGGGATACATGATGCGCTGTAGTCCACGCTAAATAAAAAAGAAAAAAAAACTTAAATTCTTGTGTGAAAGAATTAGTAAAGCGTGGTTGGATGTAGTTGGCTAAAGACATATAACAAAACTATATGGCTTTAGACTGGTTTAATATTGTTTCAATTTTGCAAAAAACGAAAAAATGGGAAAAATGTAAAAAATTCATATACCGGTAGATCCAAACCCACCTGACCCTCTAGAGCTGGTAGAGAGATGCTCTTCATTTTCAATAAACCGGACTTTGAATGGTTTTAAGGAGGGATGACAAATTTGTAACAATCGGGCTCCTTCTTCTGTTTTATGACTGACATTGCTTAAATTACGAAACGCACCAAATAAAAACCCTCTGTATCCGGAGTCAATAATTCCGGTATGATTTGCTAGCATAAGAGGTGTTTTTGAAATGGAAGATCTAGGAAACGAAAAGAATCCGCATGCGTCATTTTGTTCGATCATTTCGCATTTGACTTGATGATTGACCATGACGGATAATTTATCGGGAGTGCACCAAAATTCTTGTGGTACAAAAAGATCAAACCCGGAATCAGGAAAAGGATCTGTGGAAACTTTCTGGTTATGCTTTTCAATATGTGTTTTATATTTTTCAACGAGCTCCGGCATATCTGTATTTACGTATAAGTTTAGGACAATTGGGTAGTCAATCGTTTCTACGATCGAAGGTGATCTTGATCCAGAAACATCACAAGTGGTCGTTGTAGTAGAGTCAGACATTTTATAGATGTAAAATAGTTTTCTTTATATTGTTTATAGATGAACTGGAACTTGAAAATAGTAAATGGTCCAACACGTACACAAATAAACAATGGATCTACAACAATTAAGGGTGGAATGCCATTAAAGGAATCTACATCTACCAATGAAAATCGATTTTCTATGGGGCGTCACCAATATGTTCACACAAACAATACAGAAGTTGCAAACACAACCGAAATAATAGCAAAGAAGAAATGGATGGGAAATAGCAATCGAGATGCATCTAATGTAGTTCATCGTAACCGAACGCATATAATAGGTTATAACAGTCTCAATCCATCCGGGAACGAAATGGGATTTACACGATCAAACGATAATACATTAAAGCAAGCATTACAGAGAACAAGAAATAAGGGATATGTAGTCCCTCCGAAAGTGGTTGCAAATACAAACTCTCCTATTTTTTATTAATACAATATATATGAAACGTAACACATTATATATTGTATTTTTAGTGATTGTATTGATTTTGGTATGTCTATATGTTTCACCGAGTATAACTACGACTGAAAATTTCCGGAATTTATCTGCTATACGTAATAAATTGTTAGGAAAATCAGACAATACACTTACTTCACAATATAAACGAAAAGACGGGGTATCCAATACGCCATGTAGTGTGATTCGAATGGGGATTTCAATGGAAGATTTAGAGAAGTGGTTTATTGGGAAAACAAAGACGGTGAAAAACGACAATGGTAATAATACTGAAACAACAGAGACTGTAGACGATCTACCTATGATGGTGGAGTTTTTTAATTTATTAACTCGTTTACAGAGTCGATGTAAATTTAATAAAATAGTGTCGTTTTTAGACAATGTGACAGAAAACAAGGACAACGTTCAAAAGTTGGTAGATATTTCAAAAGACGTAAAAAGTATTTTAGACAAAATAGTAAAAGACCGAGATAAAATAGAACAAAAAAATGGAATAATCGACAAATTGATCATAAAATACAATCGGCGTAAATATAATGAGCCGGAAACAATAGAAGCATTTACAGCATATTTGTCTGTGGAGGATATAACAGATGAAGAAAAACCTGATAGTCAAAGTTGTCAATTATTAGAAAAAAAAATACTTGAAAAATACTTGACAGCAGATAACTTGAAATACACATACAGTACAATAAATGGATTAGAACGTTTATTATGTGAATGTCATGTAGAAAATAAAAAAATAGGAAAGGATTTAGATAAGCTTTTTAAAAAGAAGCATATAAGAAGAGACGGATCAGTAAATTACAAAGGTATTCGCACCGATCTAGAAAAGTTAAGAATAACTATTATTCAAATAAAGGATTTATTGGCTCCTTTCCATGATTATGTGAAATCCAAGGCATTGGAGCTCGGATTTATTGATATTATATAGAATTAAAGTATCATCATAACATATATAAAATGCAAAAGTATTTAGCAGAGTTTCTTGGTAGTTTATTTTTCATGTATGTAATATTGGCAACCGGAAATCCTATTGCGATTGGTGCATCTCTTTGTTTGGTAGTATTGCTTGCAAGTAATATTTCTGGAGGTCATGTGAATCCGATGGTATCTTTAGTAATGGCATCTATTGGCAAACTAGATACAAACGATCTTATTCCTTATATGGTTGCTCAGATATTGGGAGGATTGGTAGGATTGGAAATATACAAACGTTATCAGGTGTAAAGTAGTAAGTTGGTGTTCTTTGTAATAAGATTCCTTCGGAATCATGCAACCTTCGGAACAAAATAATATGTCCATTATTTTTTTCCACACAAGATACAAAAGTATTTGTCAGCATCTGTCAGTATCTATCCAATCAAACTGTTTTATTTTTGTGTAAAACGATATACAATATACAATCCAACCACTGTTAAAAGGCCTACATATAGTTGTACATCTCTTGGAAGTTTTGGATTTTTGCCTGGGGTGCTTCCTAGTGTTTGTCTCGCGGGCAAGATGAGAGTTTTTTCGTCTCTATTCAGCATAGATCTTTGTAATGCAATAAATTCTGTTTCTCCTGGTTCAACCACTAAATTCACAAAAGGGTCTGAAATATCAGTCATCATATATAATATATTAATACATTTTTAATATATTTTTAATACGATATATGTCTCAGCAAATCCCAAACCATTTTTTTTCGTACACTTTTTTCTTTTTTACTGTACGCTTTTGACTAAAAATGAAATTCAGGTAGTTATCTACAACTGGGTTTCCGTCTAATTCAGGAAATGGAGGTAATGATCGCATCAGATACATTCCTGCACTATTATAGCTATAATATTCTTCTGAGCATTGCATTTCGACAGTAAACAATGTGTCAATATATGCATACACGTTATTGCTGGTGTTTTGTAGGATGTCTTGTTTCAGTACTTCTTTTTCTTTCATGAGATGTTCTAATCGTTTGACTTCAGTTTGTTTCCGGAAGTCGAATTTGTGGTCATAATCATGTTTTTCTCTTTCCCATTTAAACATGATGTATCGTATTTCATTTTTCACGTCTTTGTATTTCATGATCAGGTTTTTCTTGTGATGTTCAATTTTCTTGATGAATGAAAATATATTGATATGTGTAATAATGGGGTTATGTATTTGTACTTCATATGGTATAATCAAATTGTTATGACTGTATTTAATGTCCATGATTCGGCGTTCGGTTTCTTTCATCTTTTCAAAAGTAAGCCGGCTTCTTTCATTTTCATCATCTACAAACAATTGATTCCGTGTCATTTCAACAGAAATCGCTAAATTATCAAACTGGTATGCAATATTGTGGAACAATTCGGCGGTTGCTTGCCATTTCAAGAAGTTATTGACTGCGATCAAAACCGTCAAAAATGCATTTAAGGATGATAATACCCAACCACTCCAGTTCACAGTCTCAAAAAACGGACCAACTAAAGTAATAGACCCAGTAATAAAGATTGCCGGAAACATCAATGCATAGAATTTTTGCAACGTGAGTTGATTCGACAATTTGAAAATATGCTTTTGACCTTTTAGATATGTAAGTAAAATATCGAGTTCACTCGCCATGCGTATTTCTTTGGTGAAATTTTTATTCAAAGACGCTTCTACCTCTTCATATGTAAGTTTATGAAACTGTGAATGTTTGTTTTTTTTCATAGTGTTTTCAGTATTATCTGACGCTGAGCTCATAGATTGTGAATCTACAGACATAGACAAGGGGCTACAAGATCCAAAATTGTATGATCCTCGAGTTGATTGATTGTCTGTGGTTTGTTTGTTTTGGATTTGTTCTAATTCTACTTGTAATTTTTGAAGGAATTTATCATCTTTTTTTTCATTATTTTTTTGATATATATCATTTAATGACATTTGCACCGAATTCACATCCGAATCTTGATCGTGTGTGTCAACATCATATGAATTCGATTCTTCGCTTTCTTTTGTCTCGGTTTTATTTCCTTCTAAATCTATAAACACGTCTGCGTATTTGTCATCATCTAATATATTGTAACTACCTGCGTTATTCATAATGGATAGTATACGTTAGTGAGATATTTTTATTCTGCGATGATTCCGGTATAATTGTTTGTCAATTGCAACACGTATTTCGCAATACGTCGACGGACCCATTCTTCTTTGCAACACATTAATTCTGCCACTTCTTTGTTTGACCGAATTCGATTAAAATAGAAATCAAAACGTAAATAGAAACAGCGTTTGACAAATGGGGAAAATGTATGGATCATGTCCCATTTTTGCATACACACATCAATCATATGAAAAGAGTGAATAGAGTGATTCGGTTGTGTTGTTTCTAACGAAGGTAAGTAGTCTCGTTTTTGTAGATAAGTATTTTTACGTAATTCGATTTGATTATGATTTATATGTGTTGTTTTTTTTCTCCGTTCATTTTTGGACAATACACTGATTTGATTGTGTTCTGTCAAAGATTTATACAAAGCCCCATTGATATGAAGACGTGCGAAATTAACAAAACAGTATTTTCCATTGTAATTTTTGACTGCATCATAAAGGCCTTTATATGCAAAGGCAAGCATATCTTCTTTCCCGATATTCTTGCTTTTGCGATAATGTTCGTTTCGGAAACGTGTAGTCAGTCCGTATACATAGGGAATGTGACGTTGGAAAAGGATATGATTGATTTTTTGTCTCATGGAGGAAGTTGTATCTTTAGAAACAACACATGATTGTAAATAATTCCAATGATTTGGCGAAATCATTTTGTATCCGGCTACATATGCGAATGGGTAGAATACAGAACTACAAAGAAGCAATAAAAATAAATTCATGGATGTTACTGAATATACAAAAGATGTCTTTATATTCACTAACAAAAATTATGATCTTTGCATGATCTGGAGATGAAATCCATTTCATAATTTCATCATTTTGGTAATTTTTTACGGGTTTTCTGTTTTATTAATATGCGCTTATTTACATTATTAGACAAATATGGTAATATTAATTGTTTTTCGTTTTTAGATAAATAAGCCCCTCTTAAAGCGCTAAGTCGTTCAGCGATTTGTTTTTTGGAACCGCTCTGTGACAGTGCATATTTTTTTGCTAATTTAACAAAAGTGTCTAAACTGTTTTTATTTTTGAGGGTTTTGCTTTTGTTTTTACTTTTGCTTTTGCTTTTGCTTTTGGCCATTATATCATATATAAATAAAAAATACGATTCATTAAAAATCTGCATTAAACTCAAATACATCTCCTGCAACTTCTTTATTTGCCAATGCATACGCAGAATTGGTGCGTTCAAAGAAATTGACTTTGGTATCGATCGAGATCAATTCCATGAAATCGAAAGGATTGGTTGCATTGTAGATTTTGTTGTAGCCTAGCTGTACGGTAAGCCGATCTGCTACAAACTCAATATATTGGGTCATCAATTTCGCATTCATTCCAATCAACCGACAAGGCAACGATTCGGTGATAAACTCTTTTTCGATTTCAACTGCATCTTTGATAATATGATGGATCATTCCTTCGGTCAACCGATGTTGTAGTTTGTTGTATAACAAAACCGCAAATTCAGTATGTAGAGCTTCGTCGCGA
>Ga0209137_1002703_pt1 | contig 15368 bp, 14 predicted proteins | sample SaaInl5LU_22_DNA_FD_184642 | JGI IMG/M metagenome (GOLD analysis project Ga0209137, IMG submission 184642) | Marine microbial communities from expanding oxygen minimum zones in the Saanich Inlet - ESP_105LU_22_DNA (SPAdes) (version 2) | ecosystem: Environmental > Aquatic > Marine > Intertidal... | reverse complement strand
GATCCCAAACATCCCAGCAAATAATACATTAGGAAAAACTTCCATCAAATTGTGTAAATCTCGCACGGTGCCATTGTAATAACGTCGTGCCATAGCAAGTTCATCTTCAATATTCGAAAGGGCATCCATCAACTTGATGAATTGTGAATTCGCCATCAAATCAGGATAAGCTTCCACTTGAACTCGAAATGTCCTCAATTTACTGGTGATACTACCATCAAGACTTGCTTTTTCAATGGTATCCGCTGGAAGGCCTGTTCGATTGGCGGTGATTTCGGTTAAAACGGAAGATTCATACGCATTGTATCCCTTCACCGTTTCAACGAGGTTTGGGATGAGTTCAAAACGCTTTTTTAGTTGCACATCAATCAGGCTAAGTGATTCATCCACTTAGTTTTCAGCGCGAATGAGTTTGTTGTACGTTGACCATAAAATAGCAATAAAAAGGAGCACAAAACTTCCAATAAAAATAATCCAGCCCATTGACAATGTTTTTGTTTGCTTGAAGATAAGTAATATCTCGTGAATTCTAGTCTGACTAAAAAGAAAGCCTTCCATCTCGAAAGACAGAAGGCCTTTGTTGTGTGCTTTCTTGTTTTAATTAGCAGGGTTTCCTCTCAAACTCCTTGTTGAAAAGCTTTTACACAACTACTTATTGTTTAAATCCGACGGCTACCGTATTGTTGGATTGAAGGTCAACCAATATAAAAACACCGTTCTTTTTGTTTTCCGTATAAGCATCAAAATAGCCGGGCTGCGATAATCGCAAAGTAACTTCTACAATGTCATTCAACTCAATAGAATCTGTGTTTGCCAACTTGGTCGCTAACGTTGTATCTATCTTGTTTTCAATAGATTGAATTTTCACAGGAAAATTGCGTGATCCGCACATCAAACGAAATTTCGATCCAGAATGCGCATTTTTTTCATCCATCCAAACCAAGGTCGCTTTCATTTCATTGCTTTGATCAGGAATAGCTTCTGGATGTGTTAAAAGTACACCTCGACTAATATCAATCTCATCTTTTAGCGAAATGGAAACACAATCACCTGGTCGGGCTTCGTTTAGGGTTTCCTTAAAACGTCTGATTTCAGTAATCTTACTTGTTCTGTTGGAGGGAAGTGCGACAATTTCATCACCAACTTTCACTTTTCCACTTAATATTCTTCCTGCAAAAGCTCGATAATCGGTAAAGCCGTTCTCTTGTGAATGAATAACTTGTTGGACATCAAAACGAAATGAAGATGCTGTAACTATCCTCTCTGGTGCTTCATGAAGCAGTTCATTCAGAGTTTTCCCTTTATACCAATTCATGTTTTGAGAAGGGTGCACGACATTATCGCCTTTAAGAGAACTCAAAGGAACGATTGCGTAATTCATTTCTGGAGCGCTATTTTCCACCATCTTTTGGATTTGAATCGCTATTTCAATAAATCGATCCTGATCGTAATCCACAAGATCCATTTTATTTATCGCAAAAATTACACGATTCAATCGAAGTAGGTTGCTGATAAAAAAGTGGCGATAACTCTGTTCCAAAAGCCCTTTCCGTGAGTCCACCAAAATAATGGATGTATCAGCCATCGAAGCACCTGTCACCATATTTCTGGTGTATTCAACATGCCCTGGGCTATCGGCGATAATAAACTTGTGCGTTTCGGTGGAAAAGTAAATATTCGCAACGTCAATCGTGATTCCTTGCTCTCTTTCGGCAATGAGTCCGTCTGTAATAACGCTTAAGTCCGGATCCTCCCAGCCTTTCTCTGCAGTTTTTTTGGCGAGCAACTCTTCTTGTTCTTTCGTTAAAGCGTTGTTATCGTAGAGTAGTCGACCAATCAAGGTGCTTTTCCCATCATCTACGCTTCCTGCCGTGCTTATTCTAATTAGTTCCATTTGAGTTCAATTGATGCATCATATATTAAAAGTACCCGCCTTTTTTACGTTCTTCGAGAGCAGATTCACTTCTTTTATCGTCAATTCTTGCACCGCGTTCAGAATGTTTCGATGCTACGTTTTCCTTTAGCACTTCTTCCACGGTTGTGGCATCTGAAATAAAGGCTGCCGTGCAAGTCATATCTCCGACCGTTCTAAATCGTACTACGCGCTGCTCAATTTCATCGGTATCCACGATATTCAAGTAGTCCGAATGGGCAATGTACACACCATCTCTTTTTATCAATTTTCGTTCGTGCGCGAAATAAACTTCAGGTAATTTTAAATTTTCTTGTAGGATGTAGGACCATATATCCTCTTCTGTCCAGTTACTAATTGGAAAAGCTCTGACGTTTTCACCAAATTGAATCTTGCCATTGAGAATTTGAAACGGTTCGGGTCTTTGTCGCTTATAATCCCATTGTCCAAAATCGTCTCGAACCGAAAAAATTCGCTCCTTTGCGCGGCTTTTCTCTTCATCGCGTCTTGCACCTCCCAGGCAAGCATCAAATCCAAATTCTTCAATAGCATCCAAAAGCGTAACTGTCTGAAGTGAATTTCTACTCGCATATTTCCCTGTTTCCTCCTGCACCTTGTTTTCGTTGATGGAATCTTGCACATAACGAACGATCAAATCAGCATTGAGTTCTTTCAAATATTCGTCTCGAAACGCTATAGTTTCAGGAAAATTATGCCCTGTATCCACGTGTAAAAATGGAAATGGTATTCTGGACGGATAAAACGCTTTTCTGGCAAGGTGAGACATTACGATGGAATCCTTTCCGCCAGAAAACAATAGCACTGGTTTTTTAAATTGAGCAGCAACTTCTCTTAAAATGTAGATACTCTCGTTTTCTAAGTCGTATAAATGTTGATTTTTCATAATAACGTTCTACTTTTAGTTGACATGCAATCCGCATTCTCGATTGTTCAGTGCTTTTGTTGGGTCGTAATAACGATCTTCAGATTCCAAACTATGAGCTTCCAAATAGGCTTCCAATTCTCGATCAGACCAATAATAGAAAGGGCAGATTTTCAGAATTCCATCCTTGCCTTGGTTCACAATATCCATGGAGTCGCGAAGTGCTGTTTGACCTTTTCGTAAATTGGTAAACCAAAGATCAGGCTGCTGTGCTTTCATCGCGCGTTGAAACGGCTCTAGTTTTACTTGACGCGTAAATTCGTCGTGTTGTTCCGTGTCGACTTCGGGAATTCCAAGAATTATATTTCGGTGTGCCACCGTTTGCTGAGGTACGTATAAATCAACGTTTAGTCCAAGTTGATTTATTGTTTTTTCGGCGTGTATGTATGTGTACGGAGTATTGTAACCACTATCGCACCAAATAACAGGGATGTCCGATTTCACCGCACTAACTGCATGAAGAATCACCGCTTCATACGGACGAAAATTTGTGGTAACTATCGGTCGAACCGAAATGGAGAGTGCCCACTTTACAATTTCCTCAGGGCTCTGATCTCGAAGCTTTGCGTTCAATTCTTTTATGTTCACTGTTCTCTTTTTAATAGTTTGATCCAAGCGCGTTCGTGCAGGTAATACAGCAACATTTTACTAATGACTTCAATTCCACCAATGCTGAGCGCGACATCCATTTTACCCGTGAGTAAATAAGAGATCATCATTGTATCTAGTGTTCCAATGAGTCTCCAGGAAAGCGTTTTTAAAAGCGACACTTTTTTATCGTTCAACCGCCTTAAACCTATACTGTCAATTATCATTTCTTCACTTTTGGAGAACAAATATACTATTACCCTATCGACTTAATAGGTTAATGTGACATTTTTTTAACTTTCTTCCAATACTTTCTCTCATTTGGCGCGATACCACTGCGAAAATTCGGTACATTTAAAGCTGGAATATGAAGACAATTGAAACACGCTCTGATCTCGAGCTTTTGGTGGATCAGTTTTACGGTAAAGTTTTGGAGGATGCGGTTCTATCGTCCTTTTTTAAGTATTTGGACTTTCAACGACACTTACCTAAAATGGTTGATTTTTGGGAATTCATTCTCTTGGATGCTTCTGGATATACAACTGATGTTACAAAAGTTCACATGCACATGCGTCTACAAAAAGATCAATTTGATCGTTGGATCCAACTTTTTAATGAAACAGTAGACGGTTTATTCGTCGGAGAGAAAGCTCAGAAGGCAAAAGAACGTGCCTTTCTTATCCGTTGGACCATAGAAAGTAAGATGAACCAGAATTAGAGCGAGAGATGAGAAGAACTTACGGGTTCACCAATAAATTTTTCTGCATTTGCATTAAACTCGGCCGTATTTTCAGAAGTCAGAAAATGCAGCGTTCCATTTCGAGAGCATTTCGCATCAAGCCAAGGATGGCGTCTGAGATAATCATGTAAACTTGCTGCCACAATTTTTCCTTGAGCAATTACCTTCACGTGATCAGGAACGATAGACTGAATATAATCTTTCAAAACAGGATAGTGCGTACAGCCGAGTACAATGGTGTCGATATTCTTATCCTGATTCATTAGGCTTTTGATATCGTTTCGAATAAATTCTCTTCCGGCCTCGGTTTCGTGTTCATTGTTTTCGATCAGCGGAACCCACATCGGGCAAGCTTGCTGAAAAACGCTGCTTTGTGGTGAAAAATTTTTAATCTCAATCTTATACGATTCAGAAGCGACCGTTCCTTGTGTTGCAAGAATACCAATCGCATTTGTTTTCGTGAATTGGCCAATAATTTCCGCACTCGGTCGAATGACGCCTAAAACACGGCGTTGTGGGTCTATCTTCGGTAAATCATTTTGTTGAATCGTTCGTAGTGCCTTAGCAGAAGCTGTGTTGCACGCTAGAATTACGAGGTGGCATCCACGATCGAATAATGCTTGAACGGCCTCTAGAGTATACTCATAGACTACATCAAACGATCTAGAACCATAAGGTGCACGTGCATTGTCTCCGAAGTACAAATAATCGTAGTCGGGCAATTCTTCCCGTATATCTTTTAGGATGGTCAAGCCACCGTAGCCAGAATCAAAAATACCAATTGGACCCATAGTTCAAAACTAACGATTTCCTCGAAGCGAAAAGTTCAATGCACAAAAAACCCCGATCAATTAAGATCAGGGCTTCAAAATATTCTAAATTGGATTATTGACCTCCAGTTGGTGCTGGAACAGTTGCCGCTGAAGCAGCTGCTTCTTTTTCTAACTTCATCAATTCAACCACAACAGTATTTGTGATATCATAACCTCCACCGTGGAAATAAGTACTTCCTTCATCCAGCACGTACGATAACTTTTCGCGCTCAGCTACGATTTTAATCGCTTTCAAAATACGATCTTGAATTGGTCCTTCTAACTCTTGCTGGCGCGCTTGACGCTCTAATTGCATCGTTCTTTGACGCTCTTGCAAGGCTGCTTCCTTCTTTTGAATTTCTTGCTCTGCGATTTGACGACGCATATCAGAAGGTTTTTCAGCCGCTGACATCATGGTTTCGTAATCTTTATATGCTTTCTGAATCGTCATTTGCATTTCTTGAAGCTCGGTCACTAGCATTTGCTCGTACTTTGTGAACTTATCTGCTGCAATTTGCGTCGATGGAATGGTATCCCATAGAACTTCCATTCTTACGTGACCAATTTTCCCTTGTGCGATTGCTGTGCTACCTAATCCTGCGAATACTATTAGTGCTAAAAAAAGTTTTTTCATGTTCTTGTTTTACTCGTTAATTCTATTTTTTATTATTTAACGTCGATATCCAATTCTCTCAATACCAAATCGCTAATATCGTATTTACTATCTGCAAAAACCAAATTACTCTGGTTCGCCTTATCGAAAACAAATACGTACTTTTTATCTGAAGCGACTTTTTGCATGGCGTCATAAACACGATCTTGAATTGGTTTGATCAGTTCTTGACGTTTCTGGAAATAGTCTCCTTTAACTCCAAATCTCGTTTTTTGCATGTTCATGGCTTCGTCTTCCAAGCGTGTAATTTCCTCTTGACGCTTTTTCTTTTCTTCTTCTGGAAGAAGTACCTCCTCTCGTGCAAAATTTTCTTTCTTCTGTCTTAATACATCATATCGTTTTTCGATTTCTTTCGTCCAACGATCCGCCAATTGATCCAGTTTATCTTTTGCCTCCGTGTACTCAGGCATTTTATTCAAGATATAATCTGAATCTATATAAGCATACTTCTGACTAAAGGCAAAGCCTGTGCCAAAAATGAATACTAGAGCCAAAACAAGTGTTTTCATAAATAACTTTTTTTGAGGCGAACGGCGAAATTAATCATTTATTGCGAAAAGGCATACTATAATTCCCCGAGGTTCATACCAATTGTAAAGTTCAATTTGGTATAATATCCTTTTGTTTGGAAGTTGTTATTAAAGCCTTCTGCGAATCCTCTCGACCAAGAATCCAAGTAATCGAATCCCCAACCATAATCCAAACCAAGCATCCCAAACATTGGCAAGAATACGCGGATTCCAACTCCTGCCGAGCGTTTTACATTGAACGGATTGAATTCTTTAAAGTTCGGGAAGGTATTTCCTGCTTCTCCAAACGCTAATACATAGAAGGTAGCTGAAGGGTTGAGTGAAATTGGATAACGCAATTCCAATGTGTACTTTGCAATCAAGGGATCTCCTGCATCAGAGCTGAGTGAATTATCTTCATACCCTCGTAGCGCAATAATTTCTTGTCCACCAATTTGGTTTACTCCAGTTAATCCACTTCCTCCCATATAGAAACGCTCGAAAGGTGTCAATCCTTTGTCGTTGTTGTAAGCCCCCATGAATCCAAAACCAAAGCGCGGCATCAGAATTAGCTTCTTATCAGGAGTTAGAGGGAAGTACCACTCGCCTGTGAATTTGAATTTGTAATACTCAAGTGTTTTGAATCGTTCTTGATTCGTTAATCCTGAATAATCATCAATGCCATCCCAAACGGAGTAAGGCAAAGTCGCTTTAGCAATAAATTTCAGGCTTGATCCCCCTTGAGGGTAGATTGGCGATGTAACGGAACTTCTCGACAATGAATATTTGAAGGAGAAATCATTTGCTCTACCATCTGTGAACAATCCAAATTGCGTGTAATTCTGAACGAAATATTGCTGATAACCCACTTCGTAATATGCCTGAAAATAATCATCTGGGAATTTTTTACGTCGACCAAAACCAACACCAGCACCACCGATTCGAAGTCCTTCAAAGCTTTCACTTTGTGGAGCAAATCCATTCCCAATGAGGTTCCAAACGCCCCAGAAAGTCAATGAATTTGGTTTTTTTCCGCCCAACCATGGTTCTGTAAAGGAGAAATTGTATCCTCTAAAAAACTTACCGTTTGTTTGTGCACGGATTGAAATACGTTGACCATCTCCACCAGGAAGAGGTGCCCAAGATCCTTTTTTGAAGAAATTCTTCGTGCTGAAGTTATTGAACGTCAATCCTAGGGTACCAATAATACGTCCTCGACCGTCAATTCCAGTACCACCATAACCTCCAGACAACTCGATTTGATCGGATGATTTTTCTTCAACCACGTATTCAATATCTACCGTACCATCCGCAGGATTAGGAATTGGGTTAATTTGAAACGCTTGTTCGTTGAAGTACCCCAATTGAGCAAGTTCTCGTTGCGTTCTAATTATATCGTTTTGACTGAAAAGATCTCCTGGTTTTGTTCGGATCTCGCGACGAATAACATAATCGTTTGTCTTTGTGTTCCCAGAAATGATCACTCTTTTTACGCGGGCTTCTTTTCCTTCAATAATTCGCATTTGATAGTTGATCATGTGATCTTCTACGCTCGTTTCGACAGGAATTAGATTGAAGAATAGGTACCCTCTGTCACGATACAATGAGGAAATATTTCTTCCATCTTGACTCATAAACAAACGCTCTTCTAAGAGTTGCTTGTTGTACAAATCTCCTTTATTGATTCCAAGAACTGTATCGAGGAAGGTGGATCTAAATTTTGTATTCCCAATCCATTCAATATCTCCGAAATAGTATTTGTCTCCTTCATCGATACGAATTGTAATATTCATATTCTTGCTATCGGCTAGATAAACCGTATCGAAGGCAATTTCAGCATCGCGGAGTCCCACTTTAGTGAATTTACCCATCATTGCTTCCTTATCTCTTCGGTAAGCACTTTCAGAATATTTGGATCGCTTGAAGAAACGCCAGAAAGCTTTTTGTTTTGTATCCTTCATTGCGAGTCGTAACTTCCACGACGCAACAGATTCATTGCCTTCAATATTGAGTTCACCAATTTTAACGCGCTCACCCCGATCCACGTTGATTTTAAAAATCTCAGAGTTCGTTATTAAGGTGTCCTGAACACGATCAATCGTTACAGATACAGAATAAAAGCCTTTTTCGCGGAAGTAACCACGAATTTTAGATTCCGTTGCAAAAACTAGATTTTCAGTGATTGTTTTTCCAGAGAACAAGGAAACCTCTTCACGGATTTTATCGATATCTCGTTTTTTAATTCCTGTAAATTTGAATCTTGAAAGTTTTGGTCTCGGTGTCAGTTTAATTACGATGTAAAGTACTCCTGCTACTTCTTTTTCGGCATTAATTTCTACATCAGAGAAGATGCCTTCGTCCCAAAGATTCTTTAAAGCTTTTGTGATTGTTTCGCCTGGAATGGTGATTTTCGTGCCTTGTTTCAACCCTGCAATCAACCGAATGGCATTGTGATCGTAGTTGTCTGCCCCTTCGATACGAATTGGCCCAAGTTCGTAGGTTTTAGGCGACTTAAAATCGAAATCCAATCCACCTATTGTCACCGGTCCTTGCGAATAACCAATTGTTCCTGCTAGAAGCAAGAACATTGTGAGTAGTAATTTAAAGCCTTTTGTCATCAATTATTTTTCTAGTTGCTCTGATACTCTACCAAAACGTCTTTCTCGTTTTTGATAATTGTACACAGCGTTGTATAAATCTTCCTTTTTAAAATCTGGCCAAAGAACTTCTGTGAAATAAAGTTCTGCGTAGGCAATTTGCCAAAGCAAAAAATTACTAACTCGATGTTCACCACTCGTACGAATCAACAGTTCAGGATCAGGCATCCCCTTCGTTGATAAGTGCTGCGAAATCAACTCCTTCGTGATTTCGCCTTTGGACAAATGACCTTCTTCTACCTCAGCTGCAATATTTTTTACAGCTTCAATCATTTCCCATTGAGCGCTATAATTCAAAGCTAAAACCAGATTGACACCCGTGTTATTTTTTGTTCTTTCAATTGCAGCGGTCAATTCATTTTGACAGCTTTCTGGCAATCCGTAAAAATCACCGATGGTTGAGATGATTACATCACTTTCGTGCAATTCGTCGACTTCTTTTGCAATTGTTCGCACCAACAAATCCATCAACCCATCTACCTCATCCTTTGGTCTCTCCCAGTTTTCAGTAGAAAAAGCATAAAGTGTGAGATATTTCACTCCTAAATCTTGCGAAGCTCTCAATGCTTCACGCACTGCCTGAACACCAAAGTTGTGCCCGAACAACCGATCTTCACCCTGTTGCTGAGCCCATCTTCCATTACCATCCATAATGATTGCAATGTGATTAGGTGTATTACTTCGGTCTATCTTATTTAGGATGCTCATGTCTCCCACGTATAATCAACGAATTTAATGAAACTATCGTATGTCTCGGGTTAAATAAGTATTTAGCTTAACGTACTTTAACAAAAAAGAGGGAAATGGCATTTGCACCTCCCTCTTTTACAGTTTTTTATCGCATTGTTATTCTGCTAACAGAATGACTTTATTGTTCATCATTTCAACAACCCCACCTTTGATTGCTACGCGAATAATTTTATTGTTACTTCCGTCTTTCACTACTTTGCTTGTAGTTTCTAATTCGTACGGTTTTTCCAAATCAATTTTCACTGTTCCTTCCGAAAGGGCAGAAATAATTGGTGCGTGTCCATTCAAAACCTGAAATGATCCATCCAATCCAGGGAATTGAACTGCTGTCGCTTCTCCGTGGAAAATAACTGATTCAGGTGTAATGATTTCTAATTGCATTTGACTTCGTCTTTAGCGATTAAGCGTTTTCCGCCAACATTTTCTCTCCAGCTTCGATCACATCTTCGATTCCACCCTTCAAGTTGAAGGCAGCCTCTGGGTACTGATCGTATTTTCCGTCAAGAATTTCGTTGAAGGCTTTGATTGTATCTTGAATATCAACAAGTACTCCTTTCAATCCAGTAAACTGCTCAGCTACGTGGAATGGTTGAGAAAGGAAACGTTGAACACGACGAGCACGATGTACGATTAATTTATCTTCTTCAGACAATTCATCCATACCAAGAATCGCGATGATATCTTGAAGCTCTTTGTATCGTTGCAATGTTACTTTAACACGCTCTGCGCAATCGTAATGCTCTGTTCCAACGATTTCTCTTGTAAGAATTCGAGAAGTGGAATCCAATGGGTCTACCGCTGGATAAATACCTAACTCAGCAATCTTACGAGATAATACTGTTGTTGCATCCAAGTGAGCAAATGTGTTTGCTGGTGCAGGATCGGTAAGGTCATCCGCAGGTACGTATACCGCTTGAACCGAAGTAATAGATCCGTTTTTGGTTGAAGTAATACGCTCTTGCATCGCTCCCATCTCTGTTGCCAATGTTGGTTGGTAACCTACGGCAGATGGCATACGTCCAAGAAGTGCAGACACCTCAGAACCAGCTTGTGTAAATCGGAAGATGTTATCTACGAAGAAAAGGATATCACGTCCCTGTCCTTCTCCTTCACCGTCACGGTAATATTCAGCGAGCGTCAATCCAGAAAGTGCCACACGAGCACGTGCCCCTGGAGGCTCGTTCATTTGTCCGAAAACGAATGTCGCTTTCGATTCTTTCATTTCTTCTAGGTCGATCTTAGAAAGATCCCAACCTCCTTCTTCCATGGAATGCATGAAAGCGTCTCCGTATTTAATAATACCAGACTCTAACATTTCACGAAGCAAGTCATTTCCTTCACGAGTACGCTCACCAACACCAGCAAATACAGACAAACCACCGTGTCCTTTTGCAATATTGTTAATCAACTCCTGAATCAATACTGTTTTACCTACTCCGGCTCCACCGAATAAACCAATCTTACCACCTTTAGCGTAAGGCTCAATAAGGTCGATTACTTTAATTCCTGTAAAAAGTACTTCTGTCGCTGTCGATAAATCTTCGAATTTTGGTGCCTCACGGTGAATTGGAAGACCACCTTCGTTGCTTACTTCGTTGATTCCATCAATTGCTTCTCCAACTACGTTGAACAAACGACCTTTGATTTTATCTCCAATTGGCATTTTGATCGCCGATCCAGTCGAAACCGCTTCCATTCCTCGAGTAAACCCATCCGTAGAGTCCATAGATACCGTACGTACCGCGTTTTCCCCTACGTGTGATTGAACCTCAAGAACTACAACTGTTCCATCTACTCGTCTCACTTCCAGTGCATCGTAAATATTTGGAAGCTCTACTCCTTTTTCGAAGCTTACATCAACTACAGGTCCAATTACCTGTGAAATTTTACCTTTAATATCCGACATTTTAGTGCCTTTTTATAGAATTAATTCGTTTCCGATCCCACGGAATTTCGGCGCAAATATACTGCTTTTATGTCAATATCAAATTGCGGATGGAAAATATCTATTCACATCTCCTTAATTTTATCAACAGACCGCGTTTTTAGTCCAATCTATTTCGGAACGTTGCTGCGAATTAAATACTTTACAGGAAGGTAACTGAAAAGAATTGCGAGAGATGAAACCAGACCGAAAATCATCAGCCCGTCTCCGAAAGAAAAGCTGATAGGAAATGGTTCTCCGTTCGAGTTTGGCATCGTAATTAAACTAAAACGCAATTGAAGATAACACACTAAATACCCCAAAGCTAGTCCGAAAAATATTCCTTTTCCTGAGATCAAAAGTCCCTCCAAGAAGAAGATTCTAAACAAGTATTTTCTCGGTGTTCCAAAACTGATCATTGTTTTCAGGTTTTCCAATTTCTCAACGAAGAGCATTGTTAATGAAGCAACCAGCGTAAATGCCGCCAAAACAAAAATGAAAAGCAGAATAATCAGTACAATAATGCGTTCAGATTGACTGGTTTGAAAAATTAGTTCGTTTTTTTCATAACTCGTTTTCACGACAAACTCCTTCCCAACTATTTTCTCAACTTTTTCTTTCAAATCACTATTTTCGATTCCTGGTTTTGCATCTACATAAATCGCCGAGATTTGATCGTCGTAATTCATGAGTTGCTTCGTCAATTCTATAGGAAGAATTATGAATTGCGAATTGACCTCTCGATTGTAATTAATACTTCCAGATAAGATAACATTTTCCGTTTCGAAAGGACTTTTCCCAAGTCGAATTTTTGCATCACGCTTCGGAACGTAACAAATAATGGTTTCTTGACCTATTTGCTTGGGAATATATCCTTCTAACTTGTCGAGAACAGACGCCCCGATGACACCTCTGAAATCGCCATTTTCAGATATTTTTGCGCTCCCATCCACGATATGCTCATGCATTTTCGTCATTTGCAGGTAGGAAGGTTCAACACCAATCATTTTAGCATCTACCCATTTTTTATCTCGCTTTAAAATGACAACTTCTTCAACAACTCGAGACACGTTCGCAACCTCTTTTAGCTCCTTGATCTTGTCTAACTCGATTCTGTTTTGATTGAAAGATTTGCCCTTTTCAATTCGAATGGTTAGGTCTGTATCAAATTCCGAATACAAGCTCGAAATCATCGTTTCAATACCGTTAAAAGCTGACAGTACAATCACCAAAGCCATTGTAATGACTGCAATTCCAATTACGGAGATTCGCGTAATCAGATTGATTACATTTTTCTTTCTTTTTGCAGAAAGATATCGCCGCGCTATAAAATAAGGAACGTTGATGTAGGGTTATTTTTTAAGTAAATCATCAATTTCACTGGCGTAATCGAGCGAGTCGTCGATGAAAAACTTCAAGTTTGGAATGTGCCTCATATTTTTCAATCTACGCCCAACTTCACCACGTATTTTGGATGAATTCGCTTCTATACTAGCGATCACCTCCTCTTTAGGTGGGCCCGCAAAGATGCTCACGTAACAGCGCGCCAAAGATAGGTCAGGTGTCACACGAATCACCGTAGGAGAAACCATTGCACCCAAACAAATCTCACGTGCATTTCGCTGAAAGACTTGTGATAATTCTGCTTGAATTACCCGTTCTATTTTGCTTTGTCTGATTGAACTCATACCGCAAAAGTAAGAAAAAGCAATGCGCTAACTACTCCTTATTCTTTGAAGTAAGTTAATTCGATCCTAAAATCAATTTGCACGAGCCAAATATTCACGCTGATATGACTAAAATCCTTCTCGCTTAAAAGAGGAGTTTTAAACAGTCAACCTTTTGGATTGACATCGCTAGTGATAAATCAACTGAACTTTTAAATCCTTCGGTTCTTCTAAATCATTAATTCAGTCTATCTTTGTTCGTTGATGAAAGATTTCCTTCAAATATATCGGTACACCTTTAAATATAAGTGGACTGCAATCACAGTGATTCTTTGCAATCTTGGATTTGTGGTATTCAACTTAGTGTCGATGGCATTATTCATTCCTTTTTTAAAACTCCTCTTCGAAGGAACAGAAAACGCTCAAACGGTGGACGTTCCCCATTTTGACGGTACATTTTCAGGCTTTTTTGAATATCTAGGTGACGCATACAATTACGAAATGTACGTCATGACACAAGCCGACCCGAAAGGTGCATTGATTTTTGTCTGTATCACGGTTGCTATTGCATTTTTACTGAAAAACCTTTTCCGTTACGGAGCAATATGGTTTCAATCACAATTGCGTATGGCGGTAGTTCGGGATATCCGAGATTCTCTGTTCGAGAAAGCAATGAAACTTCCGATATCTTATTATACAGATGAAAAAAGGGGTGACTTAATGTCTCGGATGCAAAGCGACGTTGGAATTATTGAAAATGCAGTCATTTCTCTTCTCGAATTGATTTTTAGAGAACCGTTCGCAATTCTTATAACAATTTCAGTACTTCTATATTGGAGTACAAGTCTGACCCTTTTCGCCTTGCTCTTACTTCCCATTGTTGCCATCATAATTATCATCATCGGAAAAAGTCTTAAACGAACCGCAAAGCAAGGACAAGAACAAATGGGAGTAATCGTTTCGGCGATTGATGAGGCACTTGGCGGTATTCGAATTATAAAAGCTTTCAACGCGGTCAATCAAGTAGTGTCTTCATTCAAGCACGAAAACCTAAAGCATCAAAAACTAATTACGAAAGCATTTAGAAAGCGTGAATTGACTTCTCCTTTGAACGAAACTATCGGTTCATTTGTAATGATCACCATTGTCTGGTATGGAGGATTGTTGGTACTTGAAGGTGGTTCAGCGGGAATCAGTGGGCAAGTTTTCATGGGATTCGTGATCGTTTTCTCGCAATTAATGCGACCTATTCAAGGTGTTTCGCAATCCATGTCAAACCTCAATCAGTCGTTTGCTTCTTTAGATAGAATCAATGCGATATTAGATGCGGACGAAAAGATCTATGAGGCCGAAAATCCACAAAAAATCACGGAGATTAAAGAAGGCGTTAGTTACGAGAAAGTTACTTTTAAGTATCGCGACGAAAATGTAATTAAAGACGTTTCATTCAAGATTCCTGCCGGCAAAATGATTGCTTTGGTTGGAGAATCCGGAAGTGGAAAATCCACCTTAGCGGATCTTTTACCACGATTCTACGATGTCCAAGAAGGCGCAGTTAAAATTGATGGAGTCGACGTGAAAAATGTATCGATGTTCGATTTGCGTCAACATATTGGTATTGTATCTCAAGAATCGATTCTATTCAACACATCTGTGCGAGACAACATTGCGTTTGGAATGGAAAATGCTTCAGAGGAAGAAATCATTAACGCAGCAAAAATTGCGAATGCCCATCATTTCATTATGGAACTAGATCAGGGTTATAATACTAATATCGGTGAGCGTGGGAACAAGCTTTCAGGTGGACAAAAACAACGGGTAAGCATTGCTCGCGCGATTCTTAAAAACCCTTCAATTTTGATTCTAGATGAAGCCACTTCCGCACTTGATACAGAATCTGAACGTTTGGTTCAGGAAGCCCTTGAACATTTAATGGAAAACCGCACAAGCCTTGTGATTGCCCATCGATTAAGCACGATCCAGAAAGCTGATGAAATATTGGTATTATCGAAAGGAGAAATTGTGGAGCGCGGAAACCATGAAGAATTGATGAATCTCAAAGGAATCTACGCCAAACTATCCTCTTTGCAAGGAATTATCTCGTAAAATTCAGATAATCCTGTGGGTTAATCGGCATTTGATTGTACCAAATTTCAAAATGCAAGTGTGGTCCGTCAGAATTTTCCCCTGTGTT
>Ga0209137_1002702_pt1 | contig 15371 bp, 13 predicted proteins | sample SaaInl5LU_22_DNA_FD_184642 | JGI IMG/M metagenome (GOLD analysis project Ga0209137, IMG submission 184642) | Marine microbial communities from expanding oxygen minimum zones in the Saanich Inlet - ESP_105LU_22_DNA (SPAdes) (version 2) | ecosystem: Environmental > Aquatic > Marine > Intertidal... | reverse complement strand
GCCCGCGGGAGATGATCTCAGGGAGGGCAAGCGCACAGTGTTGATTGCCCTAACTCTGGAAACTCTTCCTAAGTCAGTGGCACGAATTTTCGAGGAGCTGTTGATTTCAGGCGAGATTAGCGATGAACAACTCGAATTTATGAGAAATACCATTGCAGACTCTAGGGCTCTGGAGAAAACCGAACGACTCATTGCCGAGCACTCCACTAGATCTATTGAGTCGTTGGCAGCATTAGAAATTAGTGACCAGGGCAGAAATGCGCTTGCGAAACTAGCAGATCAGGTAATAAACCGAGCTAAGTAACTTTTTTTAGCCAAGCCCCTGAGCAGCTCTGCGCACAGGAGCTTTGTGGCCCGCAAGCAATGCAGTAATCGGCTCAGTTCCTAGTTCTGCATTCATCTCATACAGCCAAACGATTGACTCGTCGCGATTCAACCCCAGGTCATTGAGCAAAACTAGAGTTCCGTGAATACTGCTCAAAGGCTCACGATCAATAATTAGATCGGCCGGAATCATCGGCACATTGTCGATTCGATAGGTGAACAAAAAGTGTTCGTCGATTAGCCTGCGTACTTTTCCAGGCGAGGTCTCAAGAAGATCGGCTGCCTGGTCTATGGTTAGCCAGCTTGAAACTTTATCGGTTATCAATTTACGCCCTAGCCGTTTCCACCAACTGCTCAGCCACCAAAAAGGCAAGCTCAAGAGACTGCATGTGGTTTAGTCTCGGGTCGCAAACCGACTCATAGCGTTCTGCAAGAGTGCTCTCGTCAATCAAATCCGATCCGCCTAGACATTCCGCAACGTCGTCACCGGTTAGCTCAACGTGCAGTCCACCCGGGTGAGTTCCAAGGCCACGGTGTACTTCGAAGAAGCCTGCAACCTCGTCCATAATGTCGTCGAACCTTCTGGACTTGTAACCATTTGCAGTCGTCATGCCGTTGCCATGCATTGGATCGGTGATCCAAAGAGGTGTTGACTCGGACTCCTGGGTGGCTTCAATCAGCTTTGGAAGTTCATCGCGAATTTTGCCAGCTCCCATTCGACTAATGAAGGTCAACCGGCCCGGCTCGCGCTCAGGATCCAGCTTGTCGATCAAATCAAGAACGTCTTGCTTGCTGGTCGAAGGTCCGAGCTTGACGCCCAGCGGGTTTCTGACCTTCGAAAGGTAGTCAATGTGGGCGCCGTCGAGTTGCCTTGTTCGCTCCCCCACCCAAATAAAGTGACCGCTTGTCACGTATGGCGTTCCAGTTCTGGAATCCAGCCTGGTTAGCGGGCGCTCGTAGTCAAACAACAAACCTTCGTGGGAGACGAAAAACTCGGTTGACTTCAATTCATTTGCGTCTATGCCACATGCGTCCATAAACCTCATCGCCCGGTCAATGTCCTGAGCGATGCTTTCGTAGCGCTTATTTGCCGGGTTGTCCGTGAAGCCCTTGTTCCAAGAGTTAACTTCGCGAAGGTCGGCAAAGCCACCGGTTGTGAAAGCTCTGATGAGGTTGAGAGTGCTTGCAGAGGTGTTATACGCCTGCATGAGCCGGTTGGGGTCATTCCTCCGCGACTCAGGAGTGAAATCGTATCCGTTTACCGCATCGCCGCGGTAAGCCGGCAAGGTTATGTCTCCGCGAGTTTCGTTATCTGCAGACCTCGGCTTGGCAAACTGGCCGGCCATGCGGCCCATTTTTACCACCGGTAGTGATGAGCCATACATTAGAACTACTGCCATCTGAAGGACAGTTTTAATCCGACTGCGAATTCGATCTGCGGTTGCGTCTGCAAAGGTCTCAGCACAATCGCCACCCTGAAGGACGAAAGCCTCGCCTCGACTGGCCGCAGCGATTCGATTTCGCAGCGAGTCAACCTCTCCGGCAAACACCAAGGGCGGCTTGGAGGCTAGCTCCTGCTTTACCTTGTCGAGAGTCTCTTGACTGTCCCAGGTTGGTTGCTGCTTAGCCTCAAGGTTGAGGTAGTTATCTAATCCGAACTCTTTCAAAATTCCCTATTCTGCTCTTGCGATTCTGCTTTTGACCGTTGAGGCATACACATCCTCATACTTTTGATTCGAAAGTCGGTGGATGTTGTAAACGATTTGATCGGTCACTGACCTCAAGACCGCTCGCTCACCCTCCATTCCGGCAAACCTAGAGAAGTCTAACGGCTCACCAATCACCACTCCTACTCGGTGAATTTTTGGATACTTCGCACCCAGCGGCTGGACCTTGTCGGTGTCAATCATTGCAACCGGTATGACCGGAACCCCAGCCTCTAGGGCCATCCGCGCTATGCCTGTCCGGCCCCGGTGCATTTCGGAATTGGGAGACCTTGTTCCTTCGGGGTAAATGCCTAGGAGCAAACCGCGTTCTAAAACTCCAAGACCAGTATTCAATGAATCCTCCGAGGCCTTGCCTCCAGACCTATCTATGGGAATCTGGCCCGTGGAAATAAAAAACCACCTAATGAGGGCACCTTTGATTCCCTTGCCGTTGAAGTACTCGCTCTTGGCCAAGAAGGTGACTGGACGCCGTACCTTGAGCGGCAGAAAAATCGAGTCGACGAAAGATAAATGGTTTGAGGCCAAAATTGCACCACCACTTTTGGGAATGTGTTCGGTCCCCCTCGACCACGGGCGGAATAGCAGCCTAAGAATCGGACCCAGAACAAAATTCTTTAGAAAAAAATAGGTCATGAATTCTCCAGTCGTTGCAACAAAGCTTACCGAAGTGATTCGCGCGCTAAATCAGCAGCACCAATTACTCCGGCCTGATTTGAGAATGATGCTGCCAAAATTTTCGCGACCGGTCTAAAGCCCTGTGCGGGTAATTCTCTAAGAAAGCTTTCTCTAATCGGTTCGAGTAGTAATTCTCCAGCTTCGGATAATCCGCCGCCTATTACGTAAACCTGTGGATCAAGAGCGGCTGTAATACTTCCCATAGCTTCTCCGAGGAAGGCCCCGACATCACGCAGCAGTGACAATGTTCCTGGATCCTTGGCCACGAGTGCCTGTCGGACATGCTCCCCAGTTAGTTCATTGAGGTCTTTTTTCAAGTCTGAAAGAAAGTTCCCAGCCGGGTCGCCGCTAGCACTCAAAGCTCTCGCCGCCCCCAGCAGTGCGGTTCCAGAGGCATACTGCTCGACGCAGCCTGTTCTCCCGCAGCCGCATTGTTTGCCACCCCGAACAACTCTTATGTGCCCGAGCTCTCCAGCGATGCCGAAGCCGCCCCTGCGAATAGCGCCATCAGAAATAACCGCGCCGCCAACTCCAGTGCCGAGCGTGAGCATGACCATGTCCTTTGAGCCCCTGCCGGCTCCAAAACGATATTCTGCCCAACCGGCGGCATTTGCGTCATTCTCTATTACAAGGCTCCGCTGAATCTTTTCCTGTAGGCGCTCCCGAAGCGGCTCATCTCTCCAGCTCAGGTTTGGCGCATATAAAACATTGGCCTGATTCGCATCGATAAACCCTGCTGCTGCAACACCAACAGGGGCTATTTCCCCAGCCACCTGCGCAGAGAGTTCCAAGATTAGGCTTGCCACCTCATTCACCATTAGATCGGGATCTTTGGCGGGTGAAGAAACTCTCTTTTCGGATATGACCCTACCGTTGTCATCGACGATTGCTCCCAAAATCTTTGTGCCGCCGATGTCTATGCCGATGCTGAGCAAGCTGTTAGCTCCTTGGTTGAGTTAGAGCTAAATTTTAGGGGGCGAACTAGCATAATTAGCCGCAAAGAAATTTATTCTTTTTTTGGCCCTGATTGATAAGGGTCTTCAAAACAAGTTAAAGTATGGGTAACTCGACACAGGGAGAGACAATGAAGTTTTACGATGTGCCAATAAAGGTGAACACGGACCCGAGTCTGAATGCCAGCGATCTACTCCTCGAAAGAGTCGCTTTGACCCCGGCCCACCCAATTTTCAGCCGCCAGAACCCGGACGGCACTTGGAGAAATGTTACCGCCCAAGAATTCTTGGACGAAGTTAGGTCACTGGCCAAGGGCCTCATCGCTCAAGGAATTAAGCCTGGAGATGCCGTCGCCATTATGTCTCGCACTCGTTACGAGTGGACCATGATCGATTTTGCAATATGGTTCGCAGGCGCAGTTGGCGTGCCGATTTACGAAAGCTCTTCGGCAAGCCAAATCGAATGGATACTCAGTGACTCGGATGCCATTGCTCTGTTTATAGAAGACGACGACCATCTAGAGCGATTCAACCAAGTCAAATCCGGCACCAAGAGAGTTAAGCATGTCTGGCGAATTGATTCCAAGGACTTTTCTGGACTGCATCAAGACGGCGAAAAAATTGGTGACGATCAGCTTGAAAAAGCTCGCTCGAACGCAACCCTCAGCGACCTAGCGACAATTGTTTACACTTCTGGCACCACGGGAAACCCCAAGGGCTGTGAGCTAACTCACAAGAGCTTTGTAGATCACGCCAAGAACGCTGCCGCAGAAATCCCCGAAATTGCCAATGACAAGCAGTCCTCACTTATCTTCCTGCCGCTTGCGCATATTTTGGCTAGATACGTGTCGGTCCTATGTCTGCACTCTGGAATCCGAGTCGGTCACTTGAGTGACTCTTTGCAAGTAGCTCAAGTTCTTCCTGCATTCAAGCCGACTTTCATTTTGGCGGTGCCAAGAGTATTCGAGAAAATTTATAACGGAGCAGAGCTCCGGGCAGAAACTGGCGGCAAGGGCAAGATCTTCCGATCTGCTGCTGAGGTGGCGATTGATTACTCGAAGGCGCTGGATAGCAAGTCAGGACCCTCTCTTGGTCTAACGGTCAAGCACAAGCTATTTGACCGACTTGTCTACGGCAAGTTGCGCGCCGCAATGGGTGGCAACGTGAAGTACGCGATTTCAGGCGGAGCTCCGCTTGGAGCAAGACTTGGGCACTTTTATCGCGGCATTGGACTAATCGTTCTAGAGGGCTACGGTCTTACTGAAACAGCCGCGGCCGCAGTGATCGGCCGCGTTGCCTGGCAGAAGATTGGCAAAGTCGGTCGCGCACTACCTGGAACCGGAATCAAGATTGCCGACGACGGTGAAATATGGTTGCGCGGCATCAACTGCATGCGCGGCTACTGGCGCAACGAGGCCGCAACCAGAGAGGCGTTTGATGGAGATTGGTTCATGACAGGCGACCTTGGTGAACTGGACGAGGATGGCTTCCTAAGCATTACTGGACGCAAAAAGGAGATGCTCGTTACCGCTGGAGGCAAGAACGTTGCCCCTGCGCCAATTGAAGACCCTCTACGCGCTCACCCGCTGGTAGGTCAGGTCGTTGTGATTGGTGACTCAAAGCCATTTATTTCAGCGCTTATCTCACTCGATCCAGACATGGTGATGGTTTGGGCCCAAAACAACGGTATCGAGGAGAAACTGACTCTCGCCGAAGCGACCAAGCACCCGATCGTCATCGCTGAGATTCAGAAGAGCGTCGACGAAGTCAACAAGTTATTCTCGAAAGCAGAGCAGGTACGTTCTTTTGAGATTCTAGATGTTGAACTGACGGAAGCATCAGGTCACTTGACCCCGTCGCTCAAAATTAAGCGCTCTAAAGTTATGGCGGATTTCGATCTTCAGGTCGGCAGAATTTACGCTAGCGCGTAAACCACGCTTGCTCGCGAAGAGATTTGAAGGCGAGCTTTCGTTCCTGTTTTTCTAAGCGATCCAGATACAGAATTCCCGCGAGGTGATCAATTTCATGCTGGAGGGCTTGAGCCATCAAGCCCTCGCCTGAGATCTCAATCGCTGTTCCGTCCAACAAAAAGCCCGAAGCCCTAGCAAAACTGTGGCGCATGGCTTGATGCCAGAGACCTGGGACTGAGAGGCACCCTTCCTCCATCGCCACGATATCACCCGATAGTTCTGTAATCTTCGGATTTATTAGGTAGCCGATTTCGCCCTCGATGTTATAGGCGAACGCACTTAGCCCCACCCCGATTTGAGTTGCTGCCACCCCGGCCCGGCCGGAAAGCGACGTCGTGTCGATTAGGTCTTGTATTAGACCCGAAGCCGATGCAAAATCGAGAATTTCCGAACTTGGTGTTACCAGTATTGGATCGCCAAAGAGCCTTATTTCCCTGACGCTCAAGCAGCTAACCCATCAACCACCAGGGCGGCTAGGTCCCTAGCGGCCTGCCTTGTTGCCGGGTGCAGCTGATCAAAGTCAATAAGAGCGCCTGCTGCAAGCTGAGGGTCGTAAGGAATTCTGACGACGGCGCGGACACGGGATGCAAAGTGAGCTTCAATTTCGTCAAGCTTCACCAGCTCCGTTCCGAAAGTTGCGGTGTTAAGTGCCACCACGCTATTGCTCACAAGTTCGCTGTAACCATTAGCGTCCAACCAAGTAAGAGTTTCGGAGGCAAGTTTTGCCTCGTCAATCGAACCCCCGGACACAATTACTACCCCTTTTGCTCTCATCAATACCGCACGCATAACGCTGTGGACAATTCCAGTGCCGCAGTCGGTTAGGCAGATGCTGTAATACCTTGCAGCGATGTCTGCCACCACGTTGTAGTCGCCCTCATCGAACGCTTCCGAGATCATAGGGTCGGCGTCGGATGACAATACATCCAGGCGGGACTTGTCGCGTGAGACAAAATCACTAAACACGCTAAAACTTGAAATGCCGCCGGCTCGATTAACTATGTCCCTGACAGTGCGATCGGTGCCCTTTTGAACGCGTTCCGACAGCGTTCCGCGATCCGGATTTGCATCGATCGCCAGTATGCGGTCCTCTCGGACTCGCGCCATGGCCATGCCAATTAGAGCGGTCATTGTGGTTTTTCCAACTCCGCCCTTTCGGGTAAGAACGGGAACAAACCTAGTTTCCCCTGCAAGATCGGCCCCGATCCTTGCATCTAAAGCACGCCTAGCACGCACCTTGGCGTTATCGCCGAGGTTTATTCGACCGAAGCTCAGCTGATAAAGACTCCTTCTGAATGCAGTTTCCGGAATAAAGTTCGGCTTTGCCTTGTCCTGCAAGAGTCGGTCCGCGGTGAGCAAGCTGGCTGGCTCAGGCTCAGCAAACAAATCCTCTACTTCTGGTGCAACGTCAATGGGTATCGAAACTGCATCAGCAGAAACTTGGTTGAGTTGACCAGTCTCAGGGTCTAGTTCCAAGTCGCTAAAGTCAGAGCTTTCTCCTGAGGCATAATCGCGTTCCGGGTTCTTGTCCAAAACAACTCCTATTCAATTACGGCTATTAGGTCGCCGCCTTCAACAGGCGTCGGACCAGTAATACCGAGCCTTACTATTTTGCCAGAGATTGGGGCAGCTATGCTTGCCTCCATTTTCATGGCTTCGATACCGGCAATCGGATCTCCGACCTGAACGCTATCACCCACTGCAACCTTTGGAGTCACAACACCCGTGAATGGTGCAGCGGCGTGACCCTTGATGGCAGGATCGGCTTTTTCGGCAGACGAAGTTGTCGCTGTAATACTGTGGTCTCGAGCCAGTATTGGTCGCAACTGGCCGTTTAGTTTGGCCATTACAGTGCGGAAACCCTTACTGTCCGCCTCTCCGATGGCTTCGAGGCCAACAAACAGCTGCAGACCCTTTCTCAGCTCCACAACATGCTCATTGTCTTGCTCTAAACCGTAAAGGTAGTCAAGAGTTTCGAGGTTATCTAGCTCTCCGTAGGCAGCCTGGACCCGGTCAAACTCCTTGGTTGGACCAGGAAACAAAAGCTCATTTAGGGTTCGCTGAATGCGGTTGTGATCGCTGGATTTTAGGGCCGCTAGGTCATCCGTCGAAACTGGAGTGACTGAGATGTCGGGTTTTTTGCCCTTCAAAACCTTGGACCGGAATGGCTCCGGCCAACCTCCGGGTAGGTCGCCTAATTCTCCGGCCATAAAACCGATAACAGATTCCGGAATGTCGTAGTTCTGAGGATTGTTCTCGAAATCTTCCGGATCGGCATCTACTGCAACCAGATGCAACGCTAAGTCTCCAACAACTTTCGAAGACGGAGTTACCTTGGGAGGTCTTCCAAGGATTCGATTTGCGGCTGCGTACATGTCTTCGACCAACTCGAACCTGTCACCCAATCCAAGGGCGATTGCCTGCTGCCGAAGGTTTGAAAGCTGTCCCCCGGGAATTTCATGCGAGTAAACTCGGCCGGTCGGACCTGGTAATCCGGACTCAAAAGGCGAGTAGACCTTTCGAACCGCTTCCCAATAAGGCTCAAGATCGGTGACTGCGCTCATCGAAATTCCGGTGTCGCGCTCGGTGTTTTCAAGTGCGGCAACCAGGGAGCTAAATGATGGCTGGCTGGTGGTGCCTGCCATCGGCGCACTTGCCACATCCACTGCGTCCACTCCGGCATCGACTGCGGCTAGAAGCGTCGCCAGTTGACCGCCTGCCGTGTCATGAGTGTGCAAATGAACTGGAAGGTCAAAGCGCTCTCTAAGCGCGCTTACAAGCACGCTGGCGGCCTGGGGTCTTAGTAAGCCCGCCATGTCCTTGATTGCCAAGACGTGAGCACCGGCATCTACGATTCGATCTGCAAGCTTCAAGTAGTAATCGAGCGTGTAAAGATCTTCTTTTGGATCTAAGAAGTTACCGGTAAAGCTCATGCCAACCTCAGCAAGAGACTTGGTCTTGTTCCTTACTGCCGCAATTGCCGGGGCCATTTGCGATACATCGTTGAGGGCATCAAAAATTCTAAAAATGTCCACTCCGGTGTGAGCAGCCTCTTCAACGAAGGCATCGGTCACCTCGACCGGGTACGGGGTATACCCAACAGTATTTCGACCGCGAAGTAGCATTTGAATGCACAAATTTGGAAGCTCTTCACGCAGCTGAGCAAGCCTTGACCAAGGATTCTCCCCAAGGAACCTGAGTGCCACGTCGTATGTTGCGCCGCCCCAGGCCTCAACCGAAAGAAGCTCCGGTGTCATTCTGGCCACATACGGCGCTGCCGCGACAAGGTCGCGACCTCTAACTCTTGTTGCAAGCAGCGACTGATGCGCGTCTCTGAAAGTTGTGTCGGTTACCAGCACTTGATCCTGCGACCTCATCCACTTTGCAAAACCTTCTGGCCCCAGTTCCAATAAACGTTGCTTGGAGCCATCAGGTGCTGGCTTACCCAAGTCAATTTTTGGGAGCTTTAGCTGCGGCTCAGTGCGACCATCTCTGTCGCCATAGGGCTTATTCACCGTGACCTCGGCGAGCCATTGCAGCACCTTGGTACCGCGGTCCTGGGAGACCCTTGCATTCATAAGCTCAGGTCGCTCGTCAATAAAATGAGTCGAGAGTTCACCCGATGCAAACGTCTCGTCATCCAAAACTGCCTGCAAGAAATTAATGTTGGTGGCTACGCCGCGAATTCTGAATTCAGCGAGAGCGCGCTTGCCACGGTCTACTGCTGATCGGAAATCTCTGCCCCTAGTGATTAGCTTCACAAGCATCGAGTCGAAGTGAGGCGAAACCTCGGTTCCGGTCGATACTGTTCCGCCGTCAAGACGAATACCAGCACCACCCGGGGAGCGATAAGTCGTTATCTTTCCAGTGTCGGGCCTAAAACCCGCCGCTGGATCCTCGGTCGTGATCCTGCACTGCACGGCAAAGCCGTGAGGCTTGATGCTGTCTTGAGTCAGACCCATATCCGCGAGAGTCGCACCAGCAGCAATTCGAAGCTGGGACTGCACAAGATCAACATCGGTGATCTCTTCTGTCACAGTGTGCTCGACTTGGATTCGGGGGTTCATCTCAATGAACACGTGCTTACCCGTGTTCGGCCCCACTGTCTCAATTAGAAACTCAACTGTTCCGGCATTCTGATAGCCAATTTCCTTGGCAAAACTGACCGCGTCAACGAACAGTTGCTGTCTAAGAACGTCATCAAGGTGAGGAGCCGGAGCTATCTCAATAACTTTTTGGTTTCGTCTTTGAATCGAGCAGTCTCGCTCGTGAAGGTGAACCACGTTGCCATGATTGTCCGCCAAAATCTGCACTTCGATGTGCCGCGGGCGTATTACTGCTTGCTCGAGAAATACGTGAGCATCCCCAAAAGCACTTCCAGCCTCGCGCATCGCCTCACCGAGAGCATCGGGCAGGTCGGCTTCTGTATCAACCTTGCGCATTCCTCGGCCACCGCCGCCGGCAACGGCCTTTACAAACAGCGGAAAGCCAATTTCGCCAGCCTCAGCAATAAGTTTTGCGACATCTTCGGACGATTCGGTGGAAGCCAGAACAGGCACTCCAGCTCGAATGGCTGCGGCTTTCGCGTTCACCTTGTCGCCAGCTAACTCAAGAACTTCTGGAGATGGACCAACAAATGCAATTCCATTTAGCTTGGCTTGTCTTCCAAGTTCGGCATTTTCGCTCAAGAAGCCATAACCCGGATAAATCGCGTCCGCGCCAGACTCTTTGGCAACGCGTATCATCTCGGAAACCGAAAGATAAGCCCGCACCGGTGAACCATCGGCTTTTATTTCGTAAGCCTCATCGGCTTTTAGCCTGTGGACGGAACCCCGATCTTCATAGGGGTAGACAGCTACTGTCTTTGCTCCTATTTCGTAAGCGGCTCGGAATGCTCGAACGGCGATTTCACCTCGGTTAGCCACCAAAATCTTTTTAAACATAAAACCTTACTCAACCGATGTGGCGCGCCATGCACACGCCTAATAACTAGGTAGCCTATTACAGTGCATGTACTTAGCGTGAGTTCACTCAAGGGTGGCGTAGGAAAAACTACGGTAGCCCTCGGCCTGGCATCGGCAGCTCTCAATCAAGGTATCAACACTCTGGTGATCGACCTTGACCCTCAGTGCGATGCAACCAGCGGACTGGCGGCCCCTGCGGACATGACTTCTTCGGTAGCAGAAGTGCTCCAGACTCCAAAGCTTGCAGTCTTAAGAAGGGCGTTGGTAGCCTCCCCTTGGTCAAGAGGCTCAAAGCTTGATGTGCTGGTTGGCAGCCCAAGATCGCTCTTGCTCGATAACCCTGCTCCAACCGTCTCCGACGTTTGGAAACTAGAAGAAATTCTTGCCCTAATCGAAGATGAGTATGAACTGGTTATCATCGACACTCCCCCGTCAATCAACGCCCTCACCCGCACCGCATGGGTGGCAAGCGATCGCGTCATTTTAGTCACAGAGCCGGCCCTGTATTCAGTCATTGCAGCCGACCGAGCACGCCGAGCAATAGCGGAGATTAGCGCGAAGCTGAGCCCAAGGCTCAGCCTCTACGGTTTTGTCGTCAATCGCCTCAGGCAGCAATCGCATGAGCACGACTTTCGCCTAAATGAACTCCGCGAAATGTTTGGGGAGCAATTACTGCAGCCTTATTTCGAAGAGCGCGCAGCTGTTCAGCAGTCCACTGGAGCGGCAAGACCGATCCATTCTTGGCCTGCCGAAGGCGCCTCCGAGGTTGCCCGGGGCTTTGACCAACTGCTGGCTGGACTGATGGCGGATTTTGACACGAATGAAGCAAAGAGGACGCGAGTCGGAATAGTCGGGCGAACCATGCGCGGTCAACAGAATCTAATTACCGAGTTTGGTCAAACTGCAAGTGAAACTGAAGCGGTCCCCGAATCAAGGCGGACAAGAAAAAAGAAGCGTTGGTTTAGACGCTAGGAGATTTTACGCGCTCTTCTGGCAGCAAGCTCATCGTGAACAGCGGCTTCTTCAGCCGCGAAGTCAACCAGAGTGGCCTCAACTTCGCGCAGCACTCGGCCTATGGCAATACCAAAGACGCCCTGGCCCTGGCCTAGAAGATCGATTACCTCGTCTTGGGAAGTGCACAAGTAAACTCTTGCCCCATCTGACATAAGAGTCGTGTTGGTTAGATCTGAGATACCGGCTGCAGCCAGCTGCTCGACCGCAATTCGTATCTGCTGGAGTGAAACACCGGTGTCTAGAAGTCTCTTAACAAGCTTCAAAACCAAAATATCTCGGAATGAATAAAGTCGCTGAGACCCAGAGCCGGTCGCGCCCTGTATGGCAGGAACCGCAAGTCCGGTTCTATCCCAGTAATCCAACTGACGGTATGTAATTCCAGCTGCCGCAGCCGCTGAAGCTCCACGGTAACCAATATCGGTGTTTGGCAAGCCGTCAGTGAACAAGACACCAGATTCGTATTCCACCGTTACTCCTAATTTGAACAGACTGCTAAGTCTGCCTTCAAGTTGAGGTTTAGGGTTTCTATTGCGGCTTGGGCGTGTCGCACTATCGTTCTATCTCTTCAATGACTTCGGTTATCAGGTGTGACCTAATTGCCCCGAAGCGCTCCGCTATCTCCCTAGAAATGTGTCCGGCCTTTGCCGCGCTGTCAGGAGCCTTCTTCCGAAGAATCGGCTCAGTAACGCCCGTGATTATTCCAATCTCGCGCTCGGATGCGGACTTCAAGCCACGTAAGTGCCGTGGTTGAATGCCAAACTCTTCCAGTCCGACAAGGGCGAATGCAATCTCGACCTCGTGCGAAGAATGAGGCTGGGCCCCAAAAAGACCTAAGTCCGCACCTTCTTTGAACGCAAGATCTGAAAGACCAGTCTCGAGCTTTAGTTGAGAAGTGGAAAAGCGCTGCCCTTTTCGAAGCGACGCCGGACTGGCGGCCGGCAACAGTGGCTGTCTGCCGGAATCCAGTTCATCTAGGTACTCCCTAATTACTTTTAGGGGAAGATACTGGTCACGCTGAAGAGTAAGAATAATTCTTAGGCGCTCAATCTGCGGTTCCGAAAACTTTCGATATCCAGCATCGGTGCGCTCCGGAGTAACAAGGCCCTGGTCTTCTAAGAAACGAAGCTTAGATGGGCTGAGGTCACCAAAGTCTGGCTTTAGAACTGAAAGCACCTGCCCGATTGTGTAGAGCTTGCGGTGATCTTGAAGTCGCGATAAGGAGTTCTCCATGCTCAGCCCTCCTTCTTCGAAGAATAAAAAGTTAGACGAAATTTCCCAATTAGCACTTCGGCTCCATCGGCCAAATTAATCTTGTCTACTCGATCGCCGTCAACATAGGTGCCGTTCATGGAGCCCAGATCCTCCAGCTGGAAGACCGAGTCCTTCCTGGAGACTTGAACGTGCTTTCTTGAAACGGTCACGTCATCCAGAAAAATATCGGCTTCGGGGTGTCTTCCGGCGATTGTTAGATCCTGGTCTAAAAGGAACCTTGATCCGGCCCCGGGTCCCCTGTGTGAAATAAGAAGAGCCGAGTTGGAAGGAAGTGCCGCTACCGCGATCGCTTCCTCGTCAGAGAGGACGGAGGCGTTTTTGGCTATCAGGTCGTCTGAAAAACGAGCTGTGTCGTCACTTCCAAAAGCTTCCTTAGACAATTCTTCCTCCCCTTTATACTTTAGGGGGTTTTGACTTGATGGATGACAAGACTTCGATAACTTGCTTGACGTATAGCAAGCCGGAAAGCCAGTAAAGACCAACCCCCCAATACGCGAAGCCCCAGGCAAGCGGCAGCACTATGAAATCAGCCTCTGGCCAAACATCAACCATCAACAAAAGTGGCAATGCGTATAGAAGAGCAAAAGTCCCGGCTTTACCCAGGAAGTGCACTGGCAATGGCCCGTAGCCATGGCTTGCCAAAATCGGGTAGACAATCACCAGCATCAAGTCTCTAGAGGCGACGATAAGGGCCAGCCAAAGTGGAATGTTGCCATTGATGGTCAGGCCAATGAGCGCTGCAAAGATGAAGAGTCGGTCGGCAGCTGGATCCAGTAGCTGACCCAGCTTGGTGATTTGATTAAAGCGCCTTGCTATTTGCCCATCTAGCCAATCGGTGGCGCTGGCAACCATCAAAGTAATCAACGCTGCAATAAATTGCCCAGTCAGAAGTAAAACCAAGAACACCGGCACCATAAAAAGCCGAAGGATGCTGAGCATGTTTGGAATGCTTCGTAGCTCCTGCATAACGCCCATGCCCAAATTCTATAGCTCCAAGGTAAATCAACCAGGTCTGCGCGCTCATGGACGAAATCAACATCACAAAACACCAAGGCTACCTTGGTAGGATAGGAGCATTCGTTGCCCCTGCTTGCAACAAAACCCTTTGGAGATTCTGAGATGATCGGCGTGCGCGACCTCGAGATTCGCATCGGACCCAGAGTGCTTATGCAAGGCGTAAATTTTCGGGTGGATAAGGGCGACAAAGTTGGACTGGTTGGCAGAAATGGTGCCGGCAAGACCACCCTCACAAAAATTCTTGCCGGTGACGGCCAGCCCTCTCAGGGCTTCGTCGATCGCCAAGGTGAAATCGGTTATCTTCCCCAGGACCCCCGTACCGGAGACCCAGAACAACTTGCAAGAACCAGAATTCTGAACGCCAGAAACCTTGGCGACACACTCGAGGGGATGAATAACGCCGGCCTTGAGATGGGAAGCCCAGACCCTGAAGTCTCAGCCGCGGCCATGATTTCATACGCGAAGTTCGAAGAGCGGTTCCAGGCTGCCGGCGGCTATGCCGCGGAGGCTCAGGCCGAGGCGATAGCAGGAAGCCTAGGAATCAAAGGGCAGATACTAAACCAGCCTCTAAAGACCCTCTCGGGCGGACAGCGTCGAAGAATTGAACTGGCACGAATCTTGTTTAGCAACGCCCAAATCATGATCCTCGATGAGCCGACAAACCACCTCGATGCAGACTCCGTTGTTTGGCTTAGAGAATTTCTGAAGTCTTATAAGGGCGGGCTGATTATCATCAGCCACGATGTCGCCCTAGTCGAAGAAACGGTAAATCGCGTCTTCTACTTAGACGCCATCCGCACGGTAATTGACATCTACAACATGGGCTGGAATCAATATAAAAAAGCCAGAGAGACCGACGAAGAGCGTCGGAAGCGTGAGCGATCAATCGCCCAGAAAAAGGCAAGCACCTTGCAGCTTCAGGCCGCCAAATTTGGTGCGAAGGCCAGCAAAGCGGTTGCTGCCAAGCAAATGGTGCGTCGAGCAGAATCTTTACTTGCGAACTTGGATGACGTGAGAGAAGTAGAACGCGTCGCCAAAATTAAGTTTCCTGATCCTGCTCCCTGCGGTAAAACACCCTTGATGGCTGAGAATTTGAGCAGAAGCTATGGCTCGCTGGAGATCTTCACTGCCGTTGATTTAGCGATTGACCGCGGTTCAAGGGTCGTCATCATCGGGCTAAACGGAGCGGGCAAGACCACACTGCTAAGGATTCTAGCAGGAGTGGACAAGCCGGACACCGGCGAACTGATTGCCGGTCACGGACTTAAGGTTGGCTACTTTGCTCAGGAGCATGAGACCTTGGACGTGAATAAAACCGTCCTTCAGAACATGCAGGATGCCGCCCCTGGCCTTCCCGACACCGATGCCAGAAAAGTGCTCGGCTCTTTCCTGTTCTCAGGCGACGATGTCTCGAAGCTAGCCGGAGTGCTTTCTGGAGGCGAAAAAACCAGACTT
>Ga0209137_1002692_pt1 | contig 15398 bp, 16 predicted proteins | sample SaaInl5LU_22_DNA_FD_184642 | JGI IMG/M metagenome (GOLD analysis project Ga0209137, IMG submission 184642) | Marine microbial communities from expanding oxygen minimum zones in the Saanich Inlet - ESP_105LU_22_DNA (SPAdes) (version 2) | ecosystem: Environmental > Aquatic > Marine > Intertidal... | reverse complement strand
CAAAGATGTGTTGGTATGTGACGATGATGTTAACTCGTTCGGTGAAGCTAAGAATAAGCGCGCTAAGAACCTACCTAATGCTCAAGCGATAATAAAACCTTATGAGATATTCAAGGCTGGTCAATTCGCATTGGGTGGGTTCAATCAGAGGCAGTTTGCATGGAGTGAGGCTAAACCATACCGGGTGAACACTGGCAAGGTCAACGGATGCTTCCTGCTGAAGCCTGAACTGATTTCATGGTGTTACAAGCAAGACACCAAAGAAGATATTGACTTCATCATGCAATGCCTAGATAACCGAAGGAATTTTGTATTTTTTGGGCGCATTTTTTATAACACGCCAGCAATAGGATCAAACGCTGGTGGCCTCCATGAAATGTACAAAGCCAAGCGTGATACTGAATGGGCTAGGAAGGTCGCTTTAGACTGGCCTGAATACGCTAAAATGATAGAGCAATATGGGCGCACTGATGTTCGGCTGGATTATAAGCAGAAGGCGCTAGATATGGGATTGCAAGTGATATGAACCGGGTTGATTTAGCGCAAGTACAGCATCGCTTTAAGATAGGCGACAAGGTAGCTGAACTGGCTCCTAACATCACAGAGGATTCCATGTTCTACGAGGATGGAAAACCCATCGGTTTCTATATCGCTGATATCGGCAAGTACTCACAAAAGGCTGCACAACTGGCAGACATTGCTGATTATGAACTGCGGTCACCGCGTGTTCCAAAAAGTGAAATGAGCCGAGGTCCACAAGGAAGCAAGGCCGACAAAATGAAGCGTATTGCTGAAGGCAAGAACCTGGTCACTCAGTATTCAGCAATCCTTGGAGCCATCGCGCCAAAACCACACATGAGGCGACCCTATCCCACCGTTTCTAGCGTTCATTCTGTAAAGAGCGCTCAGAAGTTTATAAAGGCGATGCTGATGCTATGCAAGGAAAGTGAAAACATATTGCGTGAGCTGATGCCTGAGCAGTATGAAATACAAAAGCATTTGATAGCAGAAAACACGCCTAGCAAATACCGTTTCGGTGACTTGTTTACCAGTTCTATCAGCAATTTTAATATCGCGGCTGACTATCACATAGACAAGGCTAATCTACAGGGATGCGTCAATGTTATAATAGCTAAGCGCAAGGATTCATCGGGCGGCAACACTACTGTCCCATCGTATGGCGCAACTATAGACAGCGCGGATAACTCGATGCTTGTTTACCCAGCGTGGAAAGACTTGCATGGAGTAACACCGATACAGCCAAAAGCAGAAGGTGGATACCGAAACACGTTGGTCTTTTATCCATTGAAAGGCTTTAAGGATTATACTGAATGACGGGCAGACCCAAAAAGCCTATAGATTGGGATATGGCAGAAAAGCTCTGCTCTATTCATTGCACTGGTGAAGAAATAGCCAGCATCCTTGGCGTATCTTATGACACGCTTCAAAGACGATGCCAAGAAGAATACAAGTTCGGTTTTGCGGACTACTATAAAAAGGCTTCGGCAAACGGCAAAATGTCCTTAAGGCGCAAACAGTATGAAGTGGCAATGAAAGGCAATACTTCAATGCTGATCTGGTTAGGCAAGAACATATTAGGTCAACGCGATCACGTAGAGAATGAGATCAAAGACCTGCCACCCATAACAATCGTTAGAGCCGATGCAGCTAACTAAACCGCAGGACGATATCTTTTTCACAGATACGCGCTTTCGGGTTGTCGTAGCGGGCAGGCGATTTGGTAAGACCTTTTTATCGACCTTTGAATTACTGAGGGCGGCCTTAAAGAACCAGGGGCAGAATTGCTGGTATGTTGCGCCCACATATAAAGCGGCAAAAGAAATCGCGTGGGACATGCTCATTAACGCTATACCGCGTGAATATATAGCTAAGACCAACGAGACCAGTTTAACCTTGACCTTAAAAAACGGCTCCGTGATATCGCTAAAAGGCGCAGAGAAACCGGATAACCTTCGAGGCCGAGCGCTAGACTTTATCGTGCTAGATGAGTTTGCGGATATGCGAAAAGAGGCGTGGTATGAGGTTTTAAGACCATCGCTATCAGATAGATTAGGTTCGGCTCTATTCATTGGTACGCCAAAGGGTAGAAACCACTTTTACGATCTATGGACTAAAGGCGCAGACGGGGATGAGGGCTGGACGAGCTTTCAGTACACAACGGTTGAAGGCGGAAATGTCCCTGAGTCTGAGGTTGAGCAGGCTAAAAAGGATTTAGACGAGCGCACATACCAGCAAGAGTATGAGGCGCGCTTTGTTAATTATTCGGGGATTATCTATTACTCGTTTAGCAGGGAAGATAACGTTAGGCGTTATAAGGGCGACAGCCACTATCTACATATTGGGATGGACTTTAACATTGACCCGATGAGCGCGGTTGTTGCTGTTAGGGATGGGCAGACGCTCCACTGTATTGATGAGATTGTTATTTACGGTTCTAATACTGACGAGATGGTGGATGAAATAAGAACGCGTTACCCAGACAGGCAGATTGTTATCTACCCAGACCCAGCAGCAAGACAGCGAAAAACGAGCGGCGGTGGAAGAACAGATTTATCCATATTGCAAAATGCAGGATTTACGGTTAAAGCTAAGAAGTCACATTCCGCAATTCGTGATAGAATTAACGCAGTTAACTCACGGCTAAACACTAGTGAAGGTGTTAGGCGGTTGTTTGTTGATCCAAAGTGCAAGCAGGTAATAGATTCACTTGAGCGACAGACCTACAAAGAAGGCACAAGCCAACCAAATAAAGATGATGGTTATGACCACATGAATGACGCATTAGGCTATATGGTTGAAAGTTTGTTCCCTATTAGGAAAGAGTACGAAGTACAACAGCCGACACGGTGGAGCTAATGAGATACTTAAGTTATCAACATCCAGATTATGACCAAAACGAAAAGCGTTGGGAGTTTTACATCCGCTCTTATATGGGCGGGGAAGACTACCAAAATGGCAGTTACCTCACAGGGTATTTAAATGAGTCGTCCGAGGAATACTCAAGGCGCATTCAACTCACCCCCATTGATAACCACTGTAGAAACATTGTTCACATCTACAGTTCTTTTCTATGGCGGCAGCCGCCCGTTCGGCAGTACAACAGCCTATCTAACAATCCGGCTTTGTTATCGTTTATTAACGATGCTGACCTAGAAGGTCAAAGCCTCAATTCGTTTATGAAGCAGGCTCAGGTCTGGTCAAGCGTTTATGGGCACGTCTGGCTGATGATTGATAAACCCGCTAGCAATGCAGGCACGCGAGCCGAAGAACTGGCGCAGGATATTAGACCTTATATTACCCTATTCACCCCAGAGAACGTGTTTGATTGGAAGTGGGAGCGCATACCATCTGGCCGTTATGAGTTGGTTTATTTAAAGGTTCGGGAATCGGTCGATAGGAAGGACGCTACAACAGTTGTTAGCCACTTTAGAATCTGGCGCAAAGATACAATTGAGCACTGGGTTGAGGATGGAGAAACCGAAAGCAAGATCGAGGAAATGCCAAACCCATTAGGGCGCATTCCTGCGGTTTACTTGCCCGCAAATCAGTCGGTTGTTCGCGGTATAGGTATCAGCGACCTATCTGATATCGCGTATATGCAGAAAGCTATATATCAAGAGCTTTCAGAGATAGAACAGCTAATCAGAATCTCTAACCACCCTTCACTTGTTAAGACTTACGAGACTGATGCAAGCGCAGGCGCGGGTTCTGTTATCAACATGCCCGAAGACATTGACGGCAATCTAAAGCCTTACCTGTTACAGCCGAGCGGTCAGAACATAGACGCTATCCGCGCATCTATTACGGATAAGGTCGAGGCGATCAATAGAATGTCGCACATGGGCGCAGTGCGTGGAACCGAGGCAATGACGCAGTCGGGCGTAGCAATGCAAACCGAGTTTCAAATGCTCAATGCAAAGCTGAATGAAAAAGCCCGGTTACTTGAAATAGCCGAAGAGCAAATGTGGTCGATTTTTTGCCAGTGGCAAGACATTACCCCAGACGTTGAAACTTACTATCCTGACTCGTTCGATTTAAGAGACTACGACAAAGAGCTTAGGTTTTTGCAAACCGCTAAGGCTAGCGGCGTTAGGTCTGCTACCTTTACCCGTGAGATAGACAAACAGATTGCCGACCTCGTTCTAGATGATGAGTTATTGGCGCGGGCGCATAGTGAAATTGACGGCTCTGGGCAGGTGTTAGGTCAATTTGAATGACAGACGCTCGGCACGATGATTATCTAGACAGTTTAGCGGATTCGCACCAGGATCGGCTCGCAGACTCGTTGCAGCGTTTAGAGAATCGAATAGCCGAGCTAATGACTAATGCGCCGACTACCGATGGCGCTTTGTTTGATTTGGAATGGGCTCTAAATGCCCGAAACGAATTAAGACAATTGCTAGATGATGAGTTTTTAACCGAGATTCAAAGCATATTAGAAGGCTACCCAGAAGTGGGGCAGCGTGCGCTTGATATGCTACAGAACTACGGGCGGTTTACTTATGTCTCACCCGATGTGGTAACTAGCTTACAGCGTTTGAGCTTTCAAGGCTTCGAGGCAATGGCTAACGAGTATCTGGATATAATGGCAACAGGCATTTACCAGAACACCCTCACAGGCCGGAACATCAACGACACCATTACCACTTTGCGGCAGACCATTAACGGCGTGTACATGCAAAGCGATGAAGAAGAGGTTCAGCGGTTAGTTGAGATAGCGCGTAATTCGACAGGCGCTAGACAGCAGGCGGCTATTGATAGATTGCATACCGTTTACGCGGCTGACCGTGTTGGTAATAATATGAGAAAGTATGCCCGGCAGATGGTGCAAGACTCACTCATGCAGTTTGATGCCTCAATTAATATTGCTATAGGCAAAGAAGCTGGGGCGACAAAATGGAAATACTACGGGAACATCATGAGAGACAGCCGCCCGTTTTGTGTTGAGCACGCCGGCAATACTTACACTGAGGACGAGATCGCGCAAATTTGGTCGGGCGAATGGAAAGGAAAAGCACCCGGTGATCCGTTTATTGTGCGCGGTGGTTATAATTGCAGGCACCATTTTAGACCCGTATTAGACTAAATGTTGTATTTTTAACATCTATGGTAAAATATATACGTTAAACCCACTCGTAAGAGGTATTCGTTACATGAGCGATGAAATCATGGTTGATGATGTAGAGACTGAAACTACAGGCGAGAGCCAGCAAAGTCAGGCAAAAACGTTTACTCAGGATGAACTTGACCGGATAGTGGCTGACCGTGTAGCGCGAGAGCGCAAAAAGTTAGACCGCAGGCTAGAAGGGATAGACCTTGATGAAGCCCGCAAGCTCATGCAAGAGCGTGAGGAAGCCGAATTAGAGCGGCAGAAAGAACGCGGCGAATTCGAAAAGGTTCTTAAGCAAACAGTTGAAAAGAAAGAAATGGAGATACAGACTTACAAGCATAAGTTAGAGCAAACGCTAGTCGATGGTGCGCTATTAACCGCAGCAAGTAAGAATAACGCAGTATCACCAGAACAGGTATCAACACTGCTAAGAAGTAATTTAAAGCTATCAACAGATGGACAGGTTGAGGTTTTAGATTCTGATGGCGGTGTGAGGTATAATGACAAAGGCGATCTCTTATCGGTTGATGAACTGGTTGGGGATTTCCTTACTGCAAACCCTCACTTTGTACGCGCCTCAGTTGGCGGTGCAGGGTCGAAGGGGATGGCAGGCGGCTCTACGCAGAAGCCTCAATCTGTGGCTGATATGGTTGCTAACTGGGAAAGCGGAGGCAAAGAAGCGTTCGCGGCTCTTAAGAAGGCACAGTAATTATTCACATTTAATTTTTTGAGGTTTTTATTATGGCGGCTACTACTAGCACAACTTTAGACGATCTGTTTGCAAATATTATCGCGCAGGCTCGTTTCACGGCAGAAGAACAGTCACTCATGGCAGGACTGGTCACTACTTACAACATCGGTAACGTTGCAGGCAAGACCATTCAGGTTCCTAAGTACCCTGCGATTGCAGCGGGCGATCTGACCGAAGGCACTGACATGTCTTCAACGACTGTTAGCACTTCATCAACTACCATCACCATTAAAGAGGTTGGTGTACAAGCCTTCCTGACTGACATGGCGGCTTTCGGCTCTGGCAACCCCTCTGCTGAAATCGGTACTGTTTTGGGTAACGCTATTGCTACCAAAATGGATCAGGACTTGATCGCTCTATTTGATGGCTTCTCGGCCTCATTGGGTGGTGCAGGCACTGAGGTGACTGTAGCTGATCTGTTCAAGGCGGCAGCAACTCTACGCGCCAACAAGGTGACTGGTCAGATGTTCGCGGTTGTTCACCCTTACCATGCGTACCAGTTGAAAGCTAACCTGACCAACACCTTTGCTAACCCCAATGGTGGTGTGGCTCAGAACGCGGCTATGGTCAACGGCTTTGTTGGAACGGTTGCAGGCATCGACATTTACGAGTCTGCTAACATCACTATTGACGGCAGCGGTGACGCGAAAGGTGCGGTATTCGCACGCGAAGCGTTGGGCATGGCTGTTAAGCGTGATTTCCAGATTGAGCCTGAGCGTGACGCCTCACTCCGTGGCTTTGAGCTTAACGCAACCGCTGTTTACGGTGTTGCAGAGCTTGATGACAGCTACGGTGTTGAGATGTACTTCGACGCTACTATCTAAACGCACAGCCCCCTTCGGGGGGCTTTTGCTTTGGGGCTTATATGGCAATAACGTATCGCGGTGAACGGTTCGATGGTTACAACAAGCCGAAGCGCACACCTAACCACCCGGAGAAGTCGCACGCAGTATTGGCGAAGGAAGGGGACAAGATTCGTTTAATTCGATTTGGCCAAAAGGGTGCAGACAACAAGCCGCCCAGAAAAGGCGAAAGCGAAGCGGACAAAGCAAAGCGCAGAGCGTTCAAAGCACGATTTGCAGAGCAGATAGAGAAAGGCCGAAAGGATAAAACAGCAAGCGCGGCTTACTGGGCTGACAAGGTGAAGTGGTAAATGGCTTATTCAACTGACACAGACTTACAAGACCTTATCCCGGACATTCTCGACTTTGGGATTGATGCCTTTACTAATGAGCATGCTAGTGCAGCGGGTGATATTGACCGCGAGCTAAGATCGAAGTGGTTTTACAAGTTGGGCATTTCTGGCGAGATGGACTCGAGTTTACTAACCGCAAGCCAGTTTAAACTCGCTAGCTCTTATCTGGTCTTATGGAAGTATGCGTTACCGCAACTCACAAACTGGGTTGATAATGACCGATTCCTAAATATGATTGATTTTTACAAACAGCGTTATTTCGAAGAGATGGCAAGCATCTTTGCGGATGGCGTTGAATACGACCGGGACGATGACGGCTCTATTACTCTCGAAGAGAAAAAGACCGTATCACACGGAAGGCTCATTAGATGAGCTTCTCTGTATCCTTTGGGGTTACACCACGGGATGTTAGCCGACTACCCAGACGCATACGCGAGCGCATTCTAAAAAAGCGTAAGCGCGCTTTAATGCGTACAGCGATCAAAGGCACAGAGATTATCACAAACCGTACAGCGCGCGGCATGGGTGTTGATGGGCGCTTTAAACCATACTCTACTAAATACGCAGAGTTTAGGAGCGCAAAAGGATTGCCATTGACGCCAGATCTAAATGTAGAGGGTCTGATGATTGGGAATATGACTCAAACAGCTAACCCAAAACAGGCGCGGATATTCTTTAGCAATGCTAAGCAAGCGAAGAAGGCAACCCGTAACGATCAACTGCGACCATTCTTTAGCTTTAACAAGCAAGAGACGAGCGAATTGGCGACATTCTTTAGTCGGGAGTTGATGCGATGAGCTTACGCGAAAGCATAGCATCGAATATTGTTACTACTCTTAGGGCAGCAACCACACCAACCAACATCCGTTATGTTACCCGCGAGCCTTTCGACTTTAACAAATTGAGTAATGCTCAGTTTCCTGCAATCCTGGTGCGGACTGGGACAGAGCAAAGGCAAGATTCGTCTATCATGGGTTCAGGCTCAAGACGCGAGGGAACAATAGATTATCAGCTTGTTTGCTATATAAAGGCTCAAGCTATTGACACGGCTCGTAATAACATTATCGAGACAGTCGAAGAGGCGCTGGATACTGATCGAACCCGTGGAAATTATGCGGTGGACACTCAGGTTACTAGCATAGAAATTGATGACGGTAGCATTGACCCCATTGGCGGGGTTATAATTACAGTCGAAGTAATGTATTCATACACGCGTGGAGATACTTAAATGGCTACAACTAAAGGATCAGGCGGTCTTGTCAAGGTCGCGGCAAGTGGCGGCTCAGTTGCGACTATCGCAGAGGTTCGCTCATACACACTGGACGTGACTGCGGACACGGTAGAAGATACCGTAATGGGCGACAGCGCGCGAACGTACAAACCCAGCCTCACCACCGCTACGCTTTCGGTTGATTGTTATTGGGATGATACCGACACTAACGGACAGCTAGTTCTTGATGAGGCGGTAGAGATCGACTTCGAACTGTACCCTACTGGCTCAGGTTCTGGTGAGCGTTATTTCTCTGGTTCAGGTGTTGTAACGTCTAAGTCTGTAACCGCATCTTTCGATGGCATGGTTGAGGCTTCGTTTTCTGTACAGGTTAGCGGTTCTGTTACCGAAGCCGCAGTAGCGTAAGGATAAAACATGGGACTTGCACGCGAGCTTCGCAATCGCAGACAAGTTAAAAGACGGGCTATTTATGTACCTGAATGGGCTGACGAAAGTGGTCAGCCTTTTACTATGTACGCTCGTCCGATTACTTGTTACGACCTAAATGAACTTCAAAAGAAGCACCCGAAGTTTTTGGATAACACGACTATCAGTGCGATGGTTGATTTGATTTGCATGAAGGCCGAAAGCGAGGATGGCGAAAAGCTATTTAGCGCGGAAGACCGACTAGACCTTATGGGTGAAGAAACCCGTGTAGTCAGTCACATTGCAGAGCAGATGTTTTCCGAGATCGTTAGTGTAGAGGAAGCGGAAAAAAACTAACGCGCGATCAGTCGCGATTTAATCTTATTTCGTTAGCTGATCGCTTGCACATGACTATAGAAGAAGTCGAGCAAATCTCTGTTACTGAGTTTAACGAGTGGCTTGCCTACTTCAAACTAATGAGCGCGAAAAATGGCGAATGAGAATGTAAACATAGTAATTAAAGCGTTTGATAGAACGCGTGGTGCATTCTCAACCGCTACCCGTGGGATCACTGGCGTGGCTCGCGCGGCTCTGAGTTTGAGAACGGGGCTTGTTGCGGTTGCGGGCGCAGGTGGTTTTGCCTACATGGTGAAATCATCTCTCGATGCCACTGATGCGCTATCTAAAACTGCATCTAGAATTGGCACCACTACCGAGGCGTTATCTAGACTTCAGTATGCAGGTAAAATCACTGGTGTTGAAACAAACACTATGTCGATGGCTTTGCAGCGTTTTACTAGACGTTCAGCAGAAGCCGCTAAAGGTACGGGTGAGGCGCAAGGCGCTCTTAAAGAGTTAGGCATTGATGCCGCTCAGATAGCGCAGTTGCCACTCGATCAGCAAATGGTGGTTCTGGCAGATGCGTTTGGTGGCGTACAAAGCGAAGCAGATAAAGTAAGGCTAGCGTTTAAACTGTTCGATTCCGAAGGTGTGGCGCTTGTTAACACCTTAAAGCTCGGTTCGTCTGGCTTAAATAATTTAATGGCCGAAGCCGAGACACTCGGGCTCGTTATGAGCCAGGATGCGGCTAAAGGTGTTGAGGAAGCAAACGACTCGATCTTTAGGCTAACCAGTGTTGCCCGTGGGTTAAGAGACCAGTTCGTTGCGGCTCTTGCACCCGCGATAGACATGCTAAGCACTAAGATTTTAAATCTATCTCTTGATGCAACAAAGAGCGAGGGCGGCATTAAAGGGTTCGCCCAAACTCTTGCAATAGCGTTTTTAGATTTAGCGCAGAACATATCAGTCGCACTTATAAACCTCAAATACAGCCTAAATGAGGTTACGGTTGATATTCAGGCTTTTAAAGACGCGGTTACATTCAAAAGCACTCGCAGTTTTTTCTCTGAAATTTTTAAAGATGCTGATGCGAGAAGCGCAGCATTTCACATACAGCACGCGGCTGAAAAGTTAGAGATGCTAGAGGCCGTAATTAACAAGACCTCAAGCAGCGGCTATGGCATGTTTAATGGCCAGAAGATGTCCTACGAGGAACTCGTTGACCTTTACCAGCGGTATCAAGACAAGATAGGCCAAATGCAGGCAGATCAGCTTGCGCTTAGCGATTCGGACTTGAATGCGTCTGAGGCATCGAAAGAACGAGCCAATGCTATTGCCCGGTTAATTTCGGTTTTTGATGAACTTCGAGCTTCGATAAAAGGCGTAAAAGAAGAGACCGGAGAATTAGAAGAAGTTCTTGTAACGGCTACATCACCTTCATCGTGGGATACGTTTAAAGCGGCAGCACAAGACGCGTTTACTAATGTCACAAACGGCATGAAGTCTTTAACCCAGTTAATGGAAGGCTTCGTTAACAACTCGATGAGCTCAGTTACAAACGGCTTTACCGATCTGATCACGGGCGCTAAGAGCGTAAAAGACGCGTTTAAGGATATGGCATCGAGCATTATTAACGATCTAATCCGAATGCTAGTGCAGTATTACATCACACAGCAAATCTTTAGTGCGATTACTGGCGCTATTGGTGGCGGCTCTCCGACAGGTGGCGCACCCGCACCCGGCAAAGCTATTGGGGGCTCAGTTCAGGCGGGCAAGGCTTACATGATAGGCGAGCGCGGGCAGGAATTGTTTATACCAAACCAGTCAGGCTCGATTGTCGCTAATGACAAGTTAATGGGCGGTGGTGGCGTTGTCGTTAATCAAGTTATCAACGTCTCTACAGGCGTACAGCAAACCGTACGCGCAGAGATTCAGAATCTAATGCCGCAAATCGCCAACTCAGCTAAAGCCGCAGTCGCTGATGCTAGAATGCGGGGCGGCTCATACTCGAAAGCACTGGTGGGCGCATAATGGCTATAGACTTCCCAAATATCGGCATCCGGTCTATGACAATGCGGTTAACCTCTTCGGTGGCCATGACTTCATCACCCTTTACCTATGAGCAGCAAGTCTATCAGCATCAGGGCGTTAGGTGGGAAGCAGAGATAACCTTGCCACCATTAAACAGATCAGAAGCTAAGGCGATGGAAGCCTTTCTAGCGCGTCTGAGAGGCATGGCGGGTACGTTCTATATGGGCAACCCACTACACGACATAGTGGCCACCGGAGCGATTACAAGCGGCTCTATTAACGCTACGACCGTGACCGGAACACTAACGGGTGCCGGAGCAGGTGATTACTTCCAGTTGGGTGATCATCTTTACATGGTTACTAACGTTGGTTCGACAACCTTTGATATTATGCCACCTTTAAGGCAAGCTATAAGCACGTCAACAAATCTAGACTTTAGTTTGCCTCAAGGCATTTGGCGGCTAGCATCTAATGAGGTTGACTGGTCAATTAACGAAGCCAGTTTATATGGCTTTACTTTTGCATGTGTTGAGGCGTTATGAGTCGTTCTCTATCTACAGAAATGCAAGCGGTTGCTACTGCCGAGCTTGTCCGTCCTATTACGCTTATTCGTGCTTATTTCGATACCGCCGATAATGGTGCTACAGCGATAGACCCACTCTATCTCTGGTCTGGTATTGGCCAATTAACCTATGGCGGTATTACCTATATTGGCGCAGGTAATCTACTTCAGGTCTCAGAGGTTAAGGAAAACACAGAGTTAACCGCTAATGGGATGACCGTTATTCTATCAGGTATTGGCGAGCCGCTAATATCAAAGGCAAGGGACGCAGATTATCAAGGCAGGCAGCTAGACGTTTTGTTTGGCGCTCTTGATGAGAACGGTGACGTTATAGCCTCTCCGGTTGTTATCTTTTCCGGCTTCATGGATGTTATGAGCATTGCCGATGGTGGTGATATTGGCACCATTTCAGTAAGCGTTGAAAACAAGCTAATCCAGTTTGACCGGACTCGTGTTAGACGCAACACGGCAGAAGATCAAAAGATTGACCACCCTACAGACAAGGGGTTTGAGTTTGTCGCTTCGATACAGGAGAAGGAGATAGTTTGGGGACGTTACAGTAACTCGCCAGTTGACGGCAACTTTAACCCCAACCCGAGCTATCCTACCTACATGAAATAATGACTAAGAAACTCGAATTTGCTTTAGAAAGTTATACGAACGTCAAAAAAGAGATTCAGCCTTTAATTGAAGAGCATTACAAGGCAATCGCGTTACATCAAGACGTTATGAAACTTAACCCCGACTGGAAGCAATACGGCAAGCTGGACTCAATTGGCGCTCTAAGGGTTTACACAGCAAGAAGCGAAGGTAAGTTAGTTGGCTACTTCGTTGTTGTTGTCTCTAAGAGTATGCACTATCAAGACCACCTGTTTGCTACCAATGACGTTATCTACCTTGCTCCGTCTCACAGAAAGGGCACGGCAGGCATAAGGCTTATTAAGTTTGCCGAAGAGCAGGTTAAGGCCGAAGGCATTACTTTATTAGTGATTAACACAAAGGCACACGCCGCATTTGACGCAATACTAGAGCGTTCTGGCTTTGAGCTTACAGAGCGCGTTTACTCTAAATGCTTGAAGGATAAGTAATGGCTGTCGCAGCGATAGCAGGATTAACAGCCGTTGGTTCTGCAATGATTACAGCGGGAACGCTCTCTATCGCATGGACAACTGCGGCGGCGGCTTTTGCTTTAGGCGCAGGGCTCTCAATTGTATCAAGGGCATTAATGCCTAAGCCTGAAATTGGCGGGATACAGCAAGGGCTAACCAGTACGGTAAGAGAGCCTGCTAGTAGTCGAAAGATGATCTACGGCAAAACTCGCGTTGGCGGGACTATTGTCTTTATCCACAACACGGGTAACAAAAACGAGTATATCCACTTCGTTATTGTCTATGCCGGACACAAGATCGACGGCTACGAAAAGCTCTATTTGAATGATCGGGTGGTCTGGACTGAAGACAATGGGGTTGAGGATGATTGGTTTGACTTCGTTCGCGTTAATTTTTATGACGGCACACAAACAACATCAGACCCAGACCTAACATCCGAAGCGGCATTGTGGACAACCGACCACAAACTGCTAGATAACGCTTATATACATATCCGCTTAAAGTACGATCCAGATCAGTTCCCGCAGGGCGTGCCAAACGTATCAGCGGTAATTAGGGGCAAGAAGGTATACGACCCCAGACAAGACAGCACCTCACCTTACTACGATGCCTCTGTGGGCGTTGACACCCAAAGGGTTGACGATGATTCAACATGGGAGTGGAGCCAAAACCCCGCCATCTGTTTGCTTGATTACTTAACCGACCAAAAGTACGGGCTAAAAGAGGCGCACTCAAGCATTGATTACGATTATGTTGTGTCTGCGGCTGATGCCAGCGATGAGCAAATAGAATACGGGACTTCCGGTTTTACTCACGCTAAGTTTACATGCGATGGCGTGGTGGATACCGCTGAAACAATTAAGGGCAATATCGAGCACATCTTATCTTCTATGGGTGGGCGGCTTGTCTACTCTGGCGGCAGTTACTACATGACCCCCGCTGTATACCAGACTCCGGTTGATTACGTCATAGATGAATCGGTCATTATTGGCCAGATTCAGGTAAGCACGAAGCAGTCAAGACGTAACCTTTATAACGGGGTTAAGGGTGTTTTTCAGTCTGAAGAAAAAAACTACATTCTTGCAGACTACCCAGCCCAGTTAAGCAGCACCTACGAAACGCTAGATGGCGACCCTGCCTATTTAGATATGGCGCTTCCCTTCGTTACCAATAACGTTAGGGCGCAGCGCATAGCCAAAATCGCACTGCTAAAATCAAGGCAGCAGACGCAAGTATCTATCCCGATGAATCTAGCGGGTCTTAAGTTTAAGGCTGGAGACTTCATTAAGGTGTCTAACACCCGTCTGGGGTGGGATGAAAAGCAGTTTGAGGTTATCGACTACTCTTTAGCTCAATCAGCTACTGGCGAGATTGTTGTTAATGTTAATGCTATTGAAACCGATTCGACTGTTTACGATTGGACACTATCCGATGAGCAAGTATTCTTAGAGGGTGGCGAGGTAGTTTTAGATGATGGTAGATACATTAGCAGACCAACGCTAACGGTCACCGCGTCTAGAACCGTTGCAAATGATGGCACTATTTACCCCAGTATTGATGCCGCATGGACGATTCCAACAGATTCGATTGTTGATTATTACGTGGTTACAGTTACACCGACAGGCTATGATCCTATATCGGTAAACACTCAATCAACGAGCTATAAGCATATTGTTACCGATACAACTGTGCAGCATACCGTTACAGTTAAAGCTGTAAATTATGTTGGCGTTTCATCCTCTACGGCTACACAAGCGGCTAGTCCGATAACGGACACGACAGCCCCAGGATTGCCAATAAACGTTACAGCGACAGGCACCTTAAAGCAGATCATTGTCTCGTGGGATAACCCGGCAGATGCAGACTTTAAGCATGTTGAAATCTACCGAGCAGAAACCAACACGGCACCAACGGCAGGCTCTACGCCATTGGCTAAGGTTGATGCCGAGGAGTTCATAGACGGTGGTTATTCTGGGATTTTGACTCGCTACTACTGGGTGCGCTCAGTTGACACGAGCGGCAATAAGTCCGATTGGGTGGCTAGTGGTTCGGCTAGCACAACGGTAATCGCATCGGCAGACCATAATATCCCCGGGCTTTACAGGATAACTACAGATGATAGCGCGGAGCCTTCGACTGCAGAGTTTAACGCGGCAGCAGGGCGCGATCCAAAATCTGACGACATTGTTATAACAACCGATTCAACTGTTACGCCAAATGTGATGTATGCGTGGGAGTACAACGGTAGCGCGTGGGTATCGGTTCCCAATTTAATATCTGGCGATTTGTTGGTTGATGGATCAATCACCGCTGACAAGATAACCGTTACCTCTATCAGTTCGCTATCATCTGATTTGGGCGCTATAACTGCAGGCTCGATAGATATTGGCACGACACCGCCAACGGCAGGATCAGCACCTACGGGGAGCGAGTCGGGTGTTGCTATTGCATCGGACGGTAAGGCTACGTTTGGCAATGCTACTAACTATTTACAGTTTGACGGCACAGATGTAACCATTCGCGGGTCATTAAATGCGGACGATATTACAGCGGGCGAGCTTGATGCGGAGCTTTTAAACTTTAAGAATTTTAACAATCTTGTTAGAAATCAAAGATTTAACGGCAATGAATATTGGCCTTCAGG
>Ga0209137_1002683_pt1 | contig 15428 bp, 13 predicted proteins | sample SaaInl5LU_22_DNA_FD_184642 | JGI IMG/M metagenome (GOLD analysis project Ga0209137, IMG submission 184642) | Marine microbial communities from expanding oxygen minimum zones in the Saanich Inlet - ESP_105LU_22_DNA (SPAdes) (version 2) | ecosystem: Environmental > Aquatic > Marine > Intertidal... | reverse complement strand
TAAGTAAAGCCATTAGGCGTTCTGGTGGTTATAAAAATTATTGGAATATTAGACCAAACTTACCACGTGAAACGGCAGGTTATGTGCCAGCATTTTTAGCTACAATGTATATTTTTGAATATGCTAAAGAACATGGTTTTGTTCAACACAAACCCATATTTAATTATGTAGAAACTGATACTATTCATGTAAAACAAATGATAACTTTAGATCAAGTTTCAGAATTTACAGGTTTAGAAATGGAAACACTTCAGTTTTTAAATCCGTCATATAAGTTAGATATTATTCCATACATTAAAGGAAAAAACTACACCTTGAGGTTGCCTAGAGATGTTGTTGGCACTTTTGTAAATAATGAAAATGAAATGTATGCTTTCGCAAAAGCAGAATTCGATAAACGCGAAAAACCTTTACCACAACTATTAAAAGCAGATACAAAAACAAGATATAAAGTTCGACAAGGCGATTATTTAGGTAAAATAGCCAGAAAATTTGGAGTTCGCGTAAGCCAATTAAAACAATGGAATGGTTTACGAAGCAATAATTTAAAAATAGGGCAACGCTTAACGGTTTATCCACGAAATCCTTCAGCGGTAACAAATGCATCAAACAAACCTAAAAGCACCGCTAAATTTAATGGAAAGACCTATAAAGTTAAAAGTGGAGATTCATTATGGAGTATTTCTCAAAAATTTCCTGGAGTTTCTGTTCAAAATATTAAAGAATGGAACGATATTAGTGGTACTAATTTAAAACTAGGCATGATTTTACGTTTGTCTAAAAGTTAGTAACTAAACAAAACAATATAGTATTATGCGTAAAATTATTTTATTAGTAGCTATTGTAATAACTACATTTTCTTGTAATAACAGTGATAATAAAAGTGTAAAAATAGTACCTGATTCTGCTGGACCATTTAATAAAGTTGCCATTGTTGTGGATAACGAATTATGGAATAATAGTGTAGGCGAAACTATTAGAGCGCTCATGGCACAATCTATAGATGGTTTACCGCAACCAGAACCCATGTTTTCTCTGTCACAAATTCCAATACAAGTCTTTACTGGTTTTGCAAAAAATAATAGAAGTATTTTAAAAGTAGAACTAGGCGAAGCAAGTTTTAAAATAGAAAGAGATGTATACGCAAGACCTCAAAAAATAGTAACAGTTTCTGGTAAAGATATAGCTGAAATAAAAGCTCAGATTGCCAAAAATGAAGCTAAAATTATAGAAGCCATAAAAGCCGAAGAAATTAGACACAAGCAAAAACAAATGTCTAAATCATTATCTAGAAGCAAAGCTATTCAAGAGTCTTTAGGTATAAATGTTAAGTTTCCATCGTATTATAGAGTAGCGAATACAATAGCTAAACCAGAGGATAAATTTAATTGGATAAAACGAGATATACCTACAGGGTATACTAACGTTGTATTTTACGAGCTGCCATTAAGTGCTATAAAAAAGAATGATAGTTTGGTAAGTCAAATTATAAAAACAAGAGATTCAATAGGTAAAAAATATATTCCAGGACCTGTAGATGGAAGTTATATGGCTACAGAAATGGCATATGCTCCTCACGTATACGAAACCATAATAGATAATAAACCAACAATAGAAGTTAAAGGGCTTTGGGATGTAAAAAAACAATTCATGTCTGGACCTTTTATTATGTACTTAATTGAAGATAAGGTTAACGATAGATACGTAGTTGCAGAAGGTTTTGCTTTTGCACCATCAGTGTCTAAACGTGATTATGTGTTTGAGATGGAATCTATTATAAAATCTATTAGAATAGACTAATTTAGTAAAACATAGAACATAAAAAAACCATCGCATTGCGATGGTTTTTTTATATAATTTAAATCCTGAAATTTACTTTTTTTCTTTAGCGTTTTCCTCATCTTCTTTACTAGCGTCTTTAAATTCTTTAATGCCGCTACCAAGTCCTTTCATAAGTTCTGGGATTTTTTTGCCTCCAAATAGTAATAAAAGGGCTATTACAATTAATCCAACTTGCCAAGGACCTATTGCACCTAAAAATATACTTGTTGATATCATAATAAATTTATTTAAGATACAAAGTTAGTAATTTAAGTTTAATTAAAGCGTTTTAAACCTAACTTTAGCATATTGTTAAATAGTTGAAGTTATATTTTTATTTACTTTTGTTTCAATAAGAGATCTCATGGCAAAGAAGACTAAACCTAGAAAAAAACTTTCGAAAAAATTGTTGCACAAGTATCGTTTAGTCATTTTAAACGAAGATACTTTTGAGGAACGATTATCTTTCAGACTTATACTATTAAATGTATTTGTACTTGTTGGTGTTTCTAGCGTAATGTTAATAGGTTTCACTATTTTACTCATTGCTTTTACACCATTACGTGAATATATTCCAGGCTACTCATCAACAGCGTTAAAAAAGCAAGCAGTAGAGCTTAACTTTAAAACAGATTCTTTACAACAGGTCATTACTTATAACGATCAATACTATGCATCAATTAAAAAAGTATTAAAAGGAGAAGTAACTGCAGTAAGTTTTAATAGAGATTCTATTATTGAGGCAGCAGAAGTTGACCAAAGCAAAATAAATTTATCTGCCAATGAAGCAGATTCTATTTTAAGAGCAAAAGTAGATAAGGAAGATAAATATAACCTTTTTGAAACAGCTAAATCTAAAACAAATTTTGTATTGTTTCCTCCTGTTAATGGAGAAATAAGTGAACAATATAATGCAGAAGAAAAACATTATGCTGTAGACATTGTAGTGGCAAAAAACACTCCTGTAAAAGCTGCTGCAGATGGTACAGTTATTTTTGCAGAATGGACAGCCCAAACAGGTTATGTAATTATAATAGAACACAGTTACGGCCTTATTTCGGTTTATAAGCACAATGCTACGCTTACAAAGGCACAAGGCGATTTTGTAAAAGCAGGCGAAGTAGTTGCTACGTCTGGAAACACAGGAGACTTAACAACAGGACCACATTTACATTTCGAATTATGGAGCGATGGCTATTCTGTAAACCCAACCAACTTTATAGATTTTAAGAAATAATATGTCAATAAAATCAATACTTGCTAAACCATTTGCATCAAGGATTTATAAAAAAGTCCAGAAATGGGCTAATAATCCTATCGAAACTCAAGAAAAAGTATTTAGAAATTTAATTTCTGAAGCTTCGCATACTGTATTTGGTAAAGATCATGATTTTGGTAATATAAAAAATCATGACGATTTTGTAAAACGTGTTTCAGTTAGAGACTACGAAGGACTAAAACCATATGTAGATAAAGTTGTTGCAGGAGAAAAAGATATTCTTTGGAAAGGAAAACCACTTTATTTTGCAAAAACATCTGGCACAACATCTGGCGCAAAATATATACCAATTACTGCCGAAAGCATGCCTAATCATGTAAATGCTGCACGAAATGCCATTTTGCTTTACATCCATGAAACCGGAAATTCTAAATTTGTAGATGGTAAAATGATTTTTTTGCAAGGTAGTCCAATTCTAAAAGAACAAAACGGAGTACAATTAGGAAGGCTTTCAGGAATTGTAGCACATTACGTACCCAAATACCTTCAAAAAAACAGATTACCATCTTGGGAAACCAATTGTATTGAAGATTGGGAAACCAAAGTAGATGCTGTAGTTAAAGAAACCTTACCAGAAAACATGACTATAATTTCTGGAATTCCGTCTTGGGTTCAAATGTATTTTGAAAAGCTTCAAAAAAAAACAGGACAAAAAGTAGGAGATATTTTTAAAAATTTTAATCTTTTTATTTTTGGTGGTGTTAATTACGAACCTTATCGTGCAAAATTCGAAAACTTAATAGGAAGAAAAGTTGACAGTATAGAATTATATCCTGCAAGCGAAGGCTTCTTTGCTTTTCAAGATAAGCAGAATGAAAAAGGCATGTTGCTCCAGTTAAATTCTGGAATGTTTTACGAATTTATTTTAGCCGAAGAATTTTTTGTTAAAAATCCTAAACGCATCACAATAAAAGATGTAGAAATAGGTAAAAACTATGTTTTAATTATTTCAACAAACGCAGGATTATGGGCTTATAATGTTGGCGATACAGTTATTTTTACTAGCACAAAACCATATCGTGTTATAGTATCTGGACGTATAAAACACTTTATTTCAGCTTTTGGAGAACATGTAATAGGAAAAGAAGTGGAATATGCTTTAAAAAAAGCTACAGAAAACACTTTTGTTAGAATTAATGAGTTTACAGTAGCACCACAAATTAGCCCAGATTCTGGATTGCCATATCACGAATGGTTTATAGAATTTGAAAACGAACCAGAAAGCATTTCAACTTTAGCAAAATCAATAGATCAAGCTTTACAGCAGCAAAACAGCTACTATTTAGATTTAATTGTTGGTAAGGTTTTACAACCCTTAAAAATAACTGTAATTCAAAAATACGGATTTCAAAATTATATGAAATCTATAGGAAAACTTGGTGGACAAAATAAAATTCCACGTTTAGCAAACGATCGCAAAATAGCTGATGCTTTAAATACTAAAATAATAAGTAAATAATACTATATTTGCCAGCTAACGAAGATACATGATTAAAATTAAAAAACACGAGAGAACTAGAGCCCAAGAAAGCTCGAATGCTATTGAAAAAATGTACATTACAATGAGACATTTATTCAATCGTGGTTTTTATAAACCTATGGGAATTTCTGGTGAAACCTTACGCGAAGCACTATTAGTTTTAAGACCAGAGATTTATGGTTCTATTGCAGATGAAAAAGCAGAATTAGAAGGTTTATTATATGTTATAGATAGACTTCCAATAGGAATAGAAGAGTGTCGTTTTATTAATCTTACCAGTGACGAAGGTTATGCAGATTCTCATTTTGAAGCTATAATTCCACCCAAAAGAAGACGTAATTGTTACAGGATTGATGAGGAGCAAATGAATATTGAAATCACACGTGGACGTAGTGAGATTTACGATATTTTAACTCATTTAACATTTCTTTTTATAGAATCGCATAAAATTTTTAAACGCGTTGTTATAGACGATAAAGGTTCAACAACCAGAGATTGGACCAAATTAGAGCTTGCTGTTTTAAGTAAAAAGAAATTAACCAATCAAGAGCGCGAAATAGCAATAACGCATACTGCAAATATTTTAGGGCGTACTTTTAAAGAGTTAAGCGATGTTTATGGTGTATTTGCAACTGCAAAACATCCAGAACGTTTATTAGAAATTGTCTATTGGTTAGGAAAATTAGCAATAGACGAGGTTATACATAATAACAAACGCACCATTACTTTTAGTCCTGTTTTACGTGAGCGTTTGGGTCACCATATTCATGGAGAGCGTTGGGCAGATACCATAAAGGAAACATTAAAAAATAATGGTCTCTTAACAAGGCCAATTCATATTATTAGTGCTAATTTACATAGTGTCATGAACACGTTGTATGCACCACAAGCACTTAAAAGTTTAGCTGCAAAAAAAAATATTTTTAAGGTTTACGAAGCCTTAAGTAGCTCAGAAAATGAAAGCTTACGCAATAAAGTAACACAAAAAGCGTTACAGCAAGGTATGATATATATCAAAGATACCTCTGGAACCAACATAAATGTTCAGATTTTCGATACAGCAAAGCTAGATTTAGATTTAACAGATTTAGGATTAAAAAAAGAAGAGAAAGCAAGCGAAAAACCAGTACTTTTTGTAATGGATTATGCCTTTGGTGAGCAAGCTTATGAAACAATTGATGAGTTTTTAAAACCTTATGGGAACCAAAAAGATAAGACCCATTTAAATGTTGAGTCAATCTCAATTATGGGAAAAGCTGGTATACTAGAAGGAGGAAAAGGAGATATCATGATACCTTCAGCACATATTTTTGAGGGAACAGCAGATAATTATCCTTTTAAAAATGAGCTAACAAAAGAAGACTTAGAAGGACAAGGTGTTACAGTTTACGAAGGCAGTATGATTACTGTATTAGGAACATCGCTTCAAAACAAAGACATTTTAAAATTCTTTTTTACTTCAACATGGAATGTTATAGGGCTTGAAATGGAAGGTGCGCATTATCAAAAAGCTATTCAAGCAGCATCAAAAGTAAGACGAAGTATTAATCCAGATGTTAAAGTAAGATATGCCTATTATGCAAGTGATAACCCATTAGAAACAGGAAGTACATTAGCCTCAGGAGGCTTAGGAACCTCAGGTGTTAAACCAACCTATTTAATTACAAGAAAAATTTTACAACAAATATTCAATTAACCACTAGAATAATATTATGAGTCAAGAATTACCACCAAACAAAAATGCAAACGAAGAAGTAGATTTAATTTTGTTTTTTAACCTTATTGGAGATGCTTTTGGTAGGCTTTTTAAATTTTTAGCTTCTATTTTAAAAGCTATTTTTTCAATATTTATTCATACTATAAAAGTATTTATAGATGGATGGAAGATTATATTAGGAGTTATTATTATTTCTGCAATAATTGGCTATGCTTTAGAGAAAACTAATCCTACATTGTATCAATCTGAAATGTTGGTTAGACCTTATTTTGATTCTAAATTTCAATTAGTTACTAATATTAGTTTTTTTAATGCACTAATTAATAATGAAGATTATGAACAATTAGATAAAATTTTTAATTCAGATAGTACAAATAAAATAGACATTAAAAATATAAAAGGTTTTGATATTGAGCCAGGACCTGAAACAGAAAACGATCGTATTATGCAATATCAAAATTTTGTTAGTGAATTAGATAGTATTGGTCGATCACAAGTAGACTTCGATAGTTATGTAGAAAACAGAAGTATATACTCAGGAGATATATTCTTAATTACAGCAAAGTCTAATAAAAAAGATATTTTCACTGATTTAGCTTATGGTGTCAATTCAGCATTTACCAACACATATTCAACCTCTAAAAGAGTTAAAGATACTTTGCTTTACAAAATACAAAGAGCGAATCTTGAAAAGAGTATAGAGGAGGTACAAAAGCTTCAAGACATTTATATTCAAGCATTACAAGATCAAGCTAACAACCCAGGACAACGTGTTAATGCTGGAGAATTTCTTTTAACAAAGGAAAAAGAGCTAGACACTAAAGAGTATGCTTTATTAGATAAAGAGTTAGCTTTAAGAAACCAATTAAGAAAACTAGATGAAAAGCGTATAACTGAAGATACATTTGTAGATGTTATTTCTAGTTTTCAACCTGTAGGTAGCCGAAAAACAAGATTAATACAAAAGTACTCACTAGTATTTCCTGCATTAGGATTTATTTTATTATGTCTATTTTATATTATAAAAAGAATTATAATTTATACTAAAAACTATGAGGATTAATACTGTTTTAATTACTGGAGGAGCAGGTTTTATAGGCTCTAACTTTATTAAATATTTTCTTCAAAAAAACAGTGATACAAAAGTTATTAATTTAGATAAGCTTACTTATGCAGGAGACATTTCAAATTTAGAAGATGTTTCTAAAAACAAAAACTATTATTTTATTGAAGGAGATATTTGTAATAGAAGTTTAATTGAAGAACTTTTTAGTAAGTATCATTTTCAAGGCGTCATTCATTTTGCTGCCGAATCTCACGTTGATAATTCTATTAAAAGCCCAGGAGCTTTTATAGATACAAATATTACTGGAACATTTAATTTATTAGATGTGGCAAAAAATTATTGGATGGTTGGTCCAAATCAAATAAAAACAGGTTTTGAAAACGCAAGATTTCATCATATTTCTACAGATGAGGTTTATGGGACTTTGGGAGAAACCGGTTTGTTTTCAGAGCAAACACCATATGCGCCAAATAGCCCATATAGTGCATCTAAAGCAGCCTCAGATTTTATAGTGCGCAGTTACTTTCATACCTATGGCATGAATGTAGTTACTACTAATTGTTCTAATAACTATGGGCCGAAACAGCATAACGAAAAATTAATTCCTACCATTATTAGAAAAGCCATTTCAGGAGAGAATATTCCAATCTATGGAGATGGTAAAAATATTCGTGATTGGTTATATGTTCTAGATCATTGTAAAGGGATAGATTTAGTTTACAAAACCGGAAAAACAGGAGAAACCTATAATATTGGAGGTAGAAACGAAAGGGACAATTTGTATATTGTAGATGTAATTTGTAGCATTCTTGATGAGGTTAGACCAGAAAAAAAATCATATAAAGAACAAATCACCTTTGTAAAAGATAGACCTGGTCACGATTTTAGATATGCAATCGACGCTTCTAAAATTGAAAAAGAACTGGGATGGAAAGCTGATGAAAATTTCGAATCTGGAATAAAGAAAACTATAGAATGGTATTTAAAAAAATATAACGCATAAATAAATGAAAGGAATAATATTGGCAGGAGGATCTGGCACACGTTTACATCCATTAACATTGGCAGTAAGTAAACAATTAATGCCTATTTACGATAAGCCAATGATTTATTACCCACTTTCCACTTTAATGTGGTCTGGAATTAAAGATATCCTTATCATTTCTACACCTCATGATTTACCATTATTTGAAGCCTTATTAGGCGATGGAAAAAAGTTTGGATGTAATTTTGAGTACGCAATTCAAGAAGCGCCAAATGGATTAGCAGAAGCTTTTATTATTGGAGCAGATTTTATTGGAAACGATAAAGTAGCACTTATACTTGGAGATAATATTTTTTATGGAACAGGTTTAGAAAAACTGTTACAAGAAAATAACAATCCAGATGGAGGTATTATTTATGCATACCATGTTCATGATTCAGAACGTTATGGCGTTGCAGAATTTGATGAGAACGGAAATGTAGTTTCAATAGAAGAAAAGCCAAAAAAGCCAAAGTCTAATTACGCAGTTCCTGGTATCTATTTTTATGATAACGACGTTGTAAATATTGCAAAAAACATAAAGCCAAGTCATAGAGGTGAGTTGGAAATTACTGATGTAAATAAAGAATATTTAAAAAGAGGAAAATTAAAAGTAAGTGTTTTAGATAAAGGAACTGCGTGGTTAGACACAGGAACATTTAAGTCTTTAATGCAAGCGTCACAATTTGTTCAAGTAATAGAAGAACGACAAGGTTTAAAAATAGGAGCAATAGAAGAAGTAGCTTACAGAATGGGTTATATTAATAAACCTCAACTTCAAGAGCTTATTAAACCATTAGTAAAAAGTGGTTACGGCAAACATCTTCTTAGTATTATTGAGGAGTAATAGAAAAGAAATGAAGATCTTAAAAACTAAATTAAAGGACTGCTGTATTATTGAGCCCAAGATTTTTGAAGACAAAAGAGGTTGTTTTTTTGAAAGTTTTAATAATAAACAATTTAATGATTTAACTGGCTCCAAAACTACTTTTGTCCAAGACAACGAATCGTATTCTACAAAAGGCGTATTAAGAGGTTTGCATTATCAAACAGGAGTGTATGCTCAAGCTAAATTAGTACGTGTAATAAAAGGGAAGGTTTTAGATGTTGCTGTGGATTTAAGAGAGAACTCTAAAACATTTGGAGAATATGTTTCAGTAGAACTTTCGGGAGAAAATAAAAAACAACTTTTTATCCCCAAAGGTTTTGCTCATGGATTTATAGTATTAAGCGATACAGCTATTTTTTCATATAAATGCGATAACTATTATAATAAAGAGTCTGAACAAGGCATTATATTTAACGATAAAGATTTAAATATAGATTGGCAATTACCAGAAGACCAAATTGTGATTTCAGAAAAAGACACAATACTTCCAACGCTTAAAAACGCTGTTCTATCATGAAAACTAAGGTTTTAGTTACTGGTGCAAATGGGCAATTAGGGCAAACAATAAAGACGTTATATAATGAAAACGATGAAGGGGTTCAGTTTGTTTTTACTAACAAAAATGAATTAGATATCACTAATTTAGAAGAAACATCGGATTTTTTTTCGAAAACAAAATATGATTATTGCATTAATTGTGCAGCATATACAAACGTTGAGCAAGCGGAAGAGTCTATAGAATTAGCTTTTAAAATTAATGCAGAAGCAGTAAAAAACTTAGCAATATTATGCAAAAAGCATAAAACGATATTAATTCACATTTCTACAGACTATGTTTTTGATGGAAAAAAAAAGACACCTTATATTGAAACTGATTCAACAAATCCAATCAATCAATATGGGAAATCTAAACTAAAAGGCGAACAGTATATTTCTAATATATTAGAAGAATATTTTATTATTAGAACATCATGGTTGTATTCTGCTTACGGTAAGAATTTTGTAAAAACAATAGTAAATAAAATAAAAGAGAATACAGAATTAAAAATTACTACTGCCGAAACAGGGACACCTACAAGCTGTATAGATTTAAGTAATTTTTTATACGTTATAATAAAGAGTAAGAGCAAAAATTATGGTATTTATCACTTTAGTAATGAAGGTACTGCCACATGGTATGATTTATCAGTAGAGATAGCAAAGAACTTAAATTCTTATAATAAGAATACATTAGTTCCAATAAAAGGGTTTAAAACGAAAGCAGAACGGCCAAAGTATAGCGTGATGTCTAAAGCTAAATTGGAATTAAATTTTAATTTTGTGCCTAACAATTGGAAAGAAGCTTTAACGGGTGTTTTAGAAACACTTTAACGAAAAATATTATTTTTAGGGCAATCTGGTAATAGAATATATTAAATACATTATTTTTGCATGTGTTAAACGCTTGATTTTGCAACTAAAACAAGTATTTTAATTAAGAATATAAATGAACAAAAAAATAGCTATTATTGGTTTAGGATATGTAGGTCTTCCTTTAGCAGTAGAATTTGCAAAAAAATACCAAGTTGTAGGTTTTGATATAAATGAATCTCGTGCAACCGATTTAAACTTTGGTCACGACAGTACATTAGAGGTTACAGATGCTAATTTGAAAGCCGTATTAAACAATAATAAAGATAAAGGCTTATCTATTTCAAGCGATATTAATTCTATTGCTTCATGTCAAGTCTTTATAGTAACAGTCCCAACACCAGTAGATAAAAATAATAGGCCAATTTTAACGCCATTAATCAAATCTTCTCAAACAATTGGTGGCATATTAAAAAAAGGAGACATAGTAATTTATGAATCTACAGTTTATCCAGGCGTTACTGAAGATGAATGTGTACCTATATTAGAAAAAACGAGTGGTTTAAAATTCAACCATGACTTTTTCTGCGGCTATTCTCCGGAGCGTATTAATCCAGGCGATAAAACGCATACTGTTGCTAATATCATGAAAGTAACTTCTGGATCTACTCCAGAAATTGGAATAGAAGTAGATAATTTATACAACTCTGTAATCACAGCAGGTACTCATCTTGCTCCATCGATTAAAGTTGCAGAAGCCTCTAAAGTAATAGAAAACGCACAACGCGATGTAAATATCGCATTTGTTAACGAGCTAGCTAAAATTTTTAATAAACTAGATATAGATACACATGCTGTTTTAGAAGCCGCAGCCACAAAATGGAATTTTCTTCATTTTAAGCCAGGTTTAGTTGGCGGGCATTGTATAGGTGTCGACCCATTTTATTTAGCTCAAAAAGCACAAGAAGTTGGCTACTATTCAGAATTAATATTAGCAGGACGACGCTTAAACGATAGCATGGGAGAATATGTTGCAACCGAGGTTTTAAAACTAATGGTAACAAACGATATTGCAATAAAAAACGCTAAAGTATTAATGTTAGGCATTACTTTTAAAGAAAACTGTCCAGACATTAGAAACACAAAAGCTATTGATGTTTATAAGGCATTAACAGACTTTAAGATGGATGTTGATGTTTATGATCCTTGGGCATCTAATGCTGAAGTTAAACATGAATATGGGATTAATATTATAGATAAAATAGACTCAAAATATAATGCTATACTTCATGTAGTTTCTCATAAAGAATTTTTAAATCTAGATTTAGATAAACTAAAAAAGGAAACAGCGATAGTTTACGATGTAAAGGGAAGCTTATCTCTAGATAAAATTAATGGGAGATTGTAATTGTTGATATGAAGCTTAAAACAAATATATTAGTTATTTTAGTGCTAAATAAAAAACGTTGAAGCTTTTAAGAACAGGATATTTTAAGAACATTTTTAATCAAGCAATTTTAGTTTTAGTTGCTCAGCTCTTGCCCATTATATTTAGCCCAATAATAACAAGACTATATGATGAAAATGCAGTAGCAGAGATTACAGGTTTAATTAGTTTTAGTAGTATTTTGTTAGTTTTTTCTTCTCTTAAACTTGAAAATGCAATAGTATTAGAAAAAAACAACGAGAAAGCAAAACAGATAGTTGTCTTGGTAGTGCTGTTAACATTAATTTATACTTTGTTGTCTTTTTTTGGAATTTCAATTTTTAAAAATGAAATTACTAAAGTTTTTAAAATCAATAAAGTAATCAATTATGTTCCAATTTACATACTATCATATTCTTTATTAAACATACTTAACTTTTGGTTTGTTAGAGTTAAAAGGTTTAAACTTAAAGCATATTCTAAACTTATAGAATCAATATCATATATCTTATTCCTCATCAGTTTGTATTATATAATTGGATATAATCATTTTGGATTAGCTTTAGGAAAGATTTTTGGTGTATCTATTGCATTAATAATTCTATATAAGTACTCAGCGTTAAAATTAAAAAAAACTCGCTTTAAGACGTTCAAGAGTATTTTGATTAAATATAGAGATTTTCCTCTACACAATGCACCATCAAACTTTGTAAACGTAATAGGTTTACAACTAATAGTGCTTTTTATAGGGATTTATTTTTCAAAAGAAAATTTTGGATACTTTGGATTGGCTAATATGATAATTCTTATCCCAATTTCTTTTATTTCGCAAAGTGTTGGAAGTATTTTTTTTCAAAAAATTAGTGAAAATTTTATTTCTAAGAATTACAACCAACTAAAAAAAACATTTTACCAAACATTAACTTTACTTACAATGATAGGGTTTTCTGCATTTTTAGTTATTTATTTTGGTAGTGAATATATTTTCACAACAGTCTACGGCGAAAACTGGTTAATGTCTGGTAAAATTGCAAAAATATTATCTATTGTATTTCTGTTTCAAATGACCATAAGTCCATTAGGCGTTTTATTAATAGCTATAAATAAAGTAAAGATTAATGCATATTGGCAATATGGTAGGTTTGTTTTTATGGCAATACTTATGTTTTTACTATTAAATGAATTTAAAGTTTCATTTTTGTCATTTATATATTATTATAGTTTTGCTGTTGCCTTTATTTATATAGTATATTTAGTTATTATGATTATAGAACTTAAAAAACTTAAATGAAAACAATCGGTAATAAAAAATATCTAGAACTTTATTATGTAGTTATTTCATTATTCTATTTTTTATCGACAAAGAACACATGGGTATTTAGGAAATTATATCAAAATAAGGATGTAGTTTTTGAATTCAACTTTCTAAAATATATTTTTGTAAGTATTTTTGTTTTCTTTACAATCAGATTTTTTAAAAATCAATTATTAGATTCTTTTAGCAGAAATATATTAGGTTTACTCCTAATATTGGATTTTATTCCAAGTTCTATTTTTTATTCAAGTACTAGCGATTCCTTTTGGCAAATTTATCTTTTCCACATTATCTTATTTTACTCGTTGGCAATTACTTTAAAGGTCAAGTTTAAAATAAACTTAATAACATTCAAAAAAAATCAAGTTCTATATTTTTTAATTCTAATAACGCTAATTGGAACTTTACCCTATTTAAGGTATATCAAACATATAGATTTAAATAATTTATTACTTAAAGATGTTTATATAACTAGAATTAAATTTAGAGAATTATTTGATACATATTCAGGTTATACACATTCATGGTTTTCTAGAGTAATAATTCCTATAATATTTGTACTTGCTTTAAAATATAAACTAAAATCTATCGCTATTTTAAATACTATATTGCTAGTTTTTTTATATCTAATGGGAGCTGTTAAATCAGTCCTTCTAGGAAGTGTACTAGTGATAATATTTTATTTCATAAATAAGGATAAAATATTACCATTTTTAACCAAAGCACTTATTTTTATGTTAATATTTTCAATTATAATGATTCCATTCGTTATACATGATAGAAATTTTTTTGGTGTTATAGTCTTTAGGAGAATGATGTTTATTCCTCAAGTTTTAGATTATTGTTATTATGATTTTTTTAACAATAACTATTTATATTGGTCAAATAGCTTTTTAAAGGGTTTTTTAAGTTATCCCTACGACACAACTTCACCTAGGATAATTGGAGAAGTATATTTTAACAAAGAAGATATGGCTGCTAATAATGGATTAATTTCTGACGGTTTTTCAAATGCAGGGTGGATTGGAGTAATAATAACATTATTCCTTTTCAATGGATTTATGTTAATTATTAAAAATTGTAGAATTGATTCTAAATTTTTTGGAATTTATTTTTTTATACTATATGGCTTTATTACAACTGCTATTTCAACAGTATTAATTACTCATGGAGGATTATTATTGTTAATAATCTCAGTTTTCTTATTAAGAGAAAAGAAAACGAATTAATGAAAAAAATAATTCACATATCAACCGTTCACCCTAGAAGAGATACACGCATCTTTTACAGAGAGTGTTTAAGTTTAGTTAAAGAAGGTTTTAACGTGATCTTGATAGTTGCAGATGGATTGGGCAATGAAAAATTTGAGAACGTACAGATTCTTGATTTAGGAAAAGCTAAAGGCCGAATTTCTAATTTTATTAATTCATATTTTGCAATATTAAAATTAGTGAAACAATTAAACCCAGATTTAATACATTTTCACGATGCCGAATTAATGATAGTTGGTAAAGCTATACAACGAAAAGGAATACCTGTTTTTTATGATATACACGAAAATGTTGCTGCTCAAATACTCGATAAAAAACACATAAAGAGTTATTTAAGAAAACCGTTACATTATTTATATGTTTTTATAGAAAAATTATTAATTAATAGCTTTCATTTAATTCTAGCTGAAGATTCTTATAGCAAAATTTATAACAGTAAAGGAAAATCGGTTACTGTTGTATTAAATCTTCCTGAAAATAATTCGTTTAAATATTTTATTAACAGTGATAGAACAGAAAATGGTATTTTTTATATTGGAGGCGTTTCTAACGAGAGAGGACTAGATGTAACCATTAAAGCATTAAAAATTCTTAAAAAGAAAAGAGAAGATTTTTATATGCATTATATAGGTGCAATTTCTGAAGCCACATTAGCAAAAACAAATATTAAAGGAATTGAGAATAATATTAAGTTTTATGGTAGAATGGACCTTATGGAAGGTTACAGTTTATCTAAAAAATGTAAAGTAGGCTTAGCTGTTTTAAAACCAATAAATAATTATATAGAATC
>Ga0209137_1002680_pt1 | contig 15447 bp, 10 predicted proteins | sample SaaInl5LU_22_DNA_FD_184642 | JGI IMG/M metagenome (GOLD analysis project Ga0209137, IMG submission 184642) | Marine microbial communities from expanding oxygen minimum zones in the Saanich Inlet - ESP_105LU_22_DNA (SPAdes) (version 2) | ecosystem: Environmental > Aquatic > Marine > Intertidal... | reverse complement strand
GAAGTGAATTCGTAGTAGGCATCCACATAACCGACAGGCACGTTCGAGACCGCAGCCTTGACTTGTTCGATGTATTGTACGAGTGCTTCGGCGGTCAATTCTTCGCGGTATAGAACTTCATTCCCAACAGCGGCAACATCCACCACACCTTCAGAACACAGGTCAATCAACCCCTGAATTTCGATAGCATTTTTCTCCAAATCATCACTCAACCAAGCACCCACTAAGGTTTGAATACCTAGCTCATGTGCAACGCGTGGAATAATCTCATTCCCTTCTGTGCATGAAAAGGTTCTTACCCACTTAATATGAGGCTTCAAAATCGTGAGCTTGCGGCGAATCTGAGCCTCAGACAGCTGATCACCAGGCTCTTGACCTTCATCGTATGCACTGAAGCAAATGCCATGAATCCCATCTTTAAGAAGGGTACGGCTCATTTCCTTGAGCTGTTCAATAGTAAAGTCATGGGCGTTAATCCCAGCAAGTGATAAAAATTTCTCTCTACGAAATGACATGGAAAATATTGAGTATTAGTTTGGAGTTATTGAGCGTTTTTGGCGTCCAACTGGGCGCGAATATCACGGGCATACTTCTCATCCACCTTGTAGGTACTCATCACGTACATTGCGATAAGCGTACAAACAATAGGAAGGCCAGAGAAGACTAAACGAAGACTGTCTACAGCACCTTCTGGTTGTGCTACAGCGCCACTTTGGTAATCGACTAAAGTTAGAATCAAACCGCTTAAGGCACCTGCAAATGCGAAGCCTAGCTTCACCATCCACCAGTAGATCGCCCCAAACACACCTTCACGGCGCTTTCCAGTTTCAAGCTCATCGATATCTAAGACATCAGAGGTCATCGACATCATGATGGTAAATAAACTTCCGATTCCGAACGAGTGGAACGGTAGAGCAAACAAAAACAAATAAGGCTTACCTGGCACCATCAAAAACCAAAGCATGATATAACCTATGATTGAGATTCCCTGAGAGGTAATGAAGGCTTTTTTCTTGCCCATCACTTTCGCCATACGAGCAACGATTGGAATCACTAAAAACGTAGTTACAATAGCACCTACACTACCAAAGAGCGTCGGCCATATTCCGACTGCTGAAGCATCGTCGTTAAACAAATGACTTTTAATAATGAAGAACGTAAAGCTCGCAATGGTATTAAAACCATTAAAGATTAAAAACGTCGAGATACAAAGCTTTCTAAATGGCGCTGAAGCAAAGGCTTCTTTAAAACTCTGTACAATCTGACCAAGGCTGTTGAAGACGCCCCTTACACCTAATGGCTCGTAATCCTTGTCTAAGGTAGATTCTGATTTGATAAAAAAGGCAGGAACCATTGCACACAACATAAAGACAATACCCACCCAAAAAGCAAGAGTTCTAGTCGCTACATCTGCTGTAGGGAACCAATCCGGATCGTACATAATGACCCAGAACCAAGGAGCGATCACCCAAGCCCATTGACCGATCCATTGCGCGATTGCCATGACAGAAGTGCGTTCATGAAAATCGTCACTCATCTCATAGCCCATGCTCACATAAGGCACACCAAAAATGGTAAGACCTAGATAGAACACAAAGGACCATATCATAAAGTACGTGAAGTTGTACGTCAATGAATTTTCACGGTGCAATTGCCACAATAAAATGAACGACACTCCCATGAGAATAGCTCCTAGGAACACATACTGGCGTCGTCTTCCCCAACGCGAACGGGTGTTGTCAGAAATGAAACCCATGATCGGATCTAGAATGGCATCAAAAGCGCGTGGTGCAAAGAAAATCACTCCCCACATCCAGCCCGGGAACCCAAGATCTTGAACAAGCACGACCATAAAAATACTCATGGCTGCGGGGAACATCTGGTTGGCCAACATACCCACTCCAAAAGCTACTTTTTGTCCCATAGGGACTTTTGTACGTGCTACTGAATTCATAATTATTCTGTCTTAGGTTGAATGATAATGGTTTGTATCGTTTGTGGTCCGACATTCGCAAAAGTAGTGGTTTCGCCTACTTTCAAAGAAACAGGATGCGAATCGTACCCTTCATTGAAAATTACTACCGCAATAGAGCCGTCTGGGTTCTGTGCAGCGGTAGTCATCAATGCGTCATTTTCGTTTTGAACTGGAAAAACGCGTGCTCCCGGGCGAATGAATTTACTGAAGTGCTGCAGGACATAAAATAGCGGAGTGTAGTAGACTTCGTCTTGCTCTGGATCTACAATCACTGGAGCAATACACCAATTTTCTTTCCAGTTTGGGCCTCCCTGACGATCGAGCACCATGTTCCAATCTACCCAGCCGTCTACCCAATGGTTCATACATCCGATGATATCGCGTGCATAACGGTTTACTGGCGCATATTTAGGGTGCAAATATTTCTTAGACTCTTCACGCCAAGTATACCCCCAGTCGGTCGCTTCTTTTTTCCAATACCACGCGTCGTCCTGCCAAACAGGTACCTGAGCATCCACACACGCTTCAGTCTGAATCAAGAATTTATTCGGCGCCTTTTCATGTGCATATTCCAATTCTGTCGGGAAATAATCTACAGTGCTTTCGTACCAGTGTACCGCTGTACCCCCGAAGTAGCGCGAAGCGTTCTCGTCACGATACATTTCATCAACCCACTCACGAAGACCTTCGCGGTTCTGGTCATATCCAAGAATTACTAGGTCACCTTTGCCGTCTTGTTCCAACACTGGACCGAGGTGGTGCTCCACGAAGTCTGTCATCTCTTTGGGAGAGTACAGCATACTTTCCCAATTATTTCCATTCCCGTGAGGCTCATTTTCGACCGTAAAACCCCATATATCGATGCCTTCCGCACGGTATGCATCTACATACTTTGCAAAAAAACGGGCCCAAGTGTCGTAGTATTCTGGGAGTAGTTTTCCGCCTACCCAACTGTTGTTGTCCTTCATCCATGGAGCTGCTGTCCATGGAGAGCCAAACAAGCGGAATCCTTCTTTGCTCGCTGCTTGAGCACTTTTGATCATAGGAATCAAATCTGCGCGATCTTCATCTATAGTGAAGTGTTCGAGCAACGTGTCCCCTTCAACGGGCGTGTAACTGTAGTTCGATAACGAGAAATCACATGAGTTCATGTGTGTTCTCATTAGAGAATAGCGGGATCCTTCTTCGCCAAAGTAGCGTTGGATGATTTCGCTTGCGTTTTCTTCTGAAAGACGATTCAAAAGCGAAGCTGAAGCTTCTGTAAATGCACCTCCAAAACCTGAAATTTCTTGTCGTGGTTGACTGAGGTCTACCTCGAGTAGTGTAGTGTTTTCGAGATGCTCTATAGGGCTGATTTCTGTACAGAGATTTCCCTGCTCTGAAGTTTCATAAATACGTACCATGGTGGAATCCGTTGTGGTGCAGCTCCCTAACATCAGCAAGGAGGTAGCAAAGGTCAATAGGACTGGTTTGGTTGACATAAGGTTTCGTTTATCAGAGGTTTTTGAATTTCGCAGCAACGACATCAAAGACTTCTTTTTTGTTGCGGTCGATGTCTACAATTCCCCAATACTCCTCATTTGGAGCACCATCGTAGGGAACGCCGCTGCTGTTTGGTGCGTATCCCCCTTCATCTTGCGTCCCAGGATTCCCTGCCTTCCACCAACCGTCGGTGAAGGAGAACAAGGTAATACCTTTTATCTCAGAATGGTACGGCGACAACTCATCTAAAATTTTCCCTACTGCTTGGGCCTGTGCCTGCTCGTTTTCTCCCTGCTCGAATCCGTCTGTTGCAATCTTCATGTAGCTGTCTGCGCCCAATTCAGAAAAGTAAAACGGTTGATCAGAAATTGATTTCCAATCTTGAATGAAGGATGCCGGCAAGTCCCAACGGTAGACATTAAAGCCCCAGATGTCGAGCTCTTGGCCTGCTGCAAGGGCAGCGCTATCTGGAATTTCGCCGTGCGCGGTCGCAACAAGGTGAAGCGAATCGATGGATTTGATCGCTGTGATGGCAGAGGAAAGGGTCGAATACCAATTGGCGATGTCCCCATCAAACCATTCTGGGTGGTAGTTGTATTCATTCCCAAGTTCCCATATGAATATCGCCGGATGATCCTTGTAGCGCTGTATGTAGTCAATGTACGTACCTGAAAGCAAGTCGTTTCTGCCTTTTTGATTGTAGCCAATCCCTGTAATCACTTGCATACCTGCTGCTGCGATGGCATCTAGTACTTCACGCTCTTCAATAGGCTCATACACACGGATCACATCAATACCTGCTTCTTGCATCAAGGCTAGATCTAGCTCAAGCGTTTCGAAGCTACGGACCGTGTCTCCCTTAGGTACAGGATGGTAACAAACTGCTGTAAAAGGCACTTCAGCAGAAGCAACTTCAGCGACCTCAGCTTCGGCAACTGTTGAGGATGAATTCACGTTGCAGCCAGAGATCAAAGCAGCCAGAGCGACAATATGCCAATTCCAATGCTTCATAATTAATGTCCTTTAGTTTTAGGGGTACGAACCGTTTCCATAAGCGCTTCGACATCCCCATCAAATGTTTTCGTGATCGGCTGACCGCTACGACCAAGACCTTCAAATGCACCCTGATCTACAAGTTCCCAAAAGGCGTATTTCGCTTTACCATCGATAGTAAAGAGACCAAAGTGATTTTCTGAACCTCTTGGGTGATTAGGATCTTTCCATTGCTCATCAAAAGCCTGGAAATAGAAGCACGACATGCCTTCTTTTTCTGTCCATTCTCTCATAGCATTGTAGTACAGCGCTTCTTTGTATTCGTCCGCTGCAAAGGATCCATTCTCGCCGTAGTGTCCCACAGAAACTGTTGCCCAGCCTGTTTCTCCGATGTGAATCGGCTTATCGGCTCCGACGGTATGCATATAGCGCTTCACAGATTCGTACTGCCCTTTAGCATAGTTCGCTGCACGCTCCATGGCTGCAAGTACTTGTAAAGAATCACTTAGGCTGTCACTAAATATGGCGTCCTGCTCCCAAAATCCTCGATTGTAGTGCGTATCATGGAAGGGATATGTGTGCATGCTGATGTAATCTACTGCATGAATAAGCTCCGTTAAACTCTCGTTGTGGTAGGCATCTTCGGCACCTCCCCAAGAAGCAAAATTGTCAGAAGAGGTTATCCATAAATCTGGAGATAATTTCCCCATCGATTTGAGCTCCTGCAGATACTTCACATACTTTAAAATGACGGAAGGATGCACAAAATAACTCGCAGCCCAGTGCACCATTGCCTCATTTCCAACCGCAATAACCTTCACGATATCAGGAAATTCAGTTGCATATTTCACTGCTTTCTGAATCTCACTTTCGTTATTCTCAATACTTTCTTGGCTGTGATCCGGTTCCAATTCAGTCCACGCGTTTTTACAGTCAATCCAAGCACCGAGCATCACATACATCTCAAAGGAGGCATCTTCTTCTTTCAACTCGCGAATCGCGCGGAGCACATTCGGAGCATGATCCAACTGTAAGTTGTAGGTACGAAGTATTCTGATTCCTGCCGCATGCATGATCAACAGATCTTCTTTCAGTTGGACGATCGTAGGCTGCTCATCGCGTGTTTCACCTCGATACCCACCATATGAAATGGCAAGGTATTCTGGATTGCCCAATAGCTCTTGTGCTGTTTTATTCGTGCTCACTGAATTCGGTTTTGTGGTGCAAGCAGTCGTTGCCCCAAGAAGGAGCAACGCTGCTAAAAATATTGAGATGCGTAGGTTCATTGTAGTTCTGATTACTTCACAACTACAGCATGAATGCGTAGAATCGATCCAGAACGACTGAACAAAGCTTTAGTTTGCTCTACCGTTAAGGTACCGCCCTGAATTTCTTCAGTACGATCCGCATAGTGAATCGCTATAGTAGGAGCAGTACCTAAAGTGTATATGATCGGAGTCTGGCAATACGTGAATGCAAGTGAACCTGTATCTAAAGCCAATTCGTGTTCCTGCTTGTCCAATCCGACATAGCGGAAGATTTGCGGAGAACTCAAAAATTCTTCTTTACGCAAGATATGCGGATCAAAAGAGAGCTGTCCACCCTCGACATTGATACCGAGCTCACCAAAGCGACTGAGTAGATCTTCTTTTACTTGGCCTGTCATACCTGGCTGCTGTGCACCTTTTCCACCTGGAGTGTGCGAGTACGGATCTGTAGGGAACGCACCATAGAGCTTTGGTGACTTGTGTGCACCAATACCTGCCATAATCTCGAAGTAATGATCAAACATGCGACCGACAACAGCTGGATCCTCACCTTCAGCTACAGCTTGCTCGGTAGTCTCGTAAGAAGCCAATTGAAGCTTACTCACCATGTGCCAGTAAATAGAGCCTAACCCTTCGTAACCGAAGAACGTACCTGAACGGCCCGTAAAGCTCTTATGATCGAACACTTCTTCAAAAATCTGTGCGAGTAACTCACGTTCTTCAGCCGCAAGTACTGCGTATTTTTCATCCAAGGTATCCAGCGCGTTATAAAGACTATTTACATTGTTGAAGGTGCCATTAAAGTGGTAGTGACCTTTCACATCGCGCGTTACCACATGACGATTTCCATCTGCGATCAAAGTTTTGATCAGCTCAGAGGCCTCCGCTCTTGGCGTTGGAATCGTGTTCTTATCGACAAAGCGCGCCAATTCCTTATTCGGGTACAAAATATACGAGTACTGATCCTCGCGGAATAATGCAGACGCTTTCAAAGCATCAAACACCTCGAGGGATTGCTTAGGAGATAAATATCCAGAGCTCAATGCAGCAACTTGACCTTCCAACATCTGAGGTAAGTAAGATACTTCCACCCCGCTCTCGTCGTAGGTCATTAGATTGTAGGCATGGAAGAGCTTGTCTTCACGCTGGTTGGCCCGAATCGAGTGCTCCAAGAATGATTTTGAAACTTTAACGAACGCCTCTACAGTTTGAACCTGAAGCATTTCACGCTCGCCAGAGAAACCGTTCTCGTAGACCGTCCAGCGGTACGTACTTGCCGCGTCACCTAATCCGTCAAGAACCTCTTTGCGCTTTGCATCTGAGATTGACCCATCGAGCAATGCTGCATGACCTTCCAATGTTGATTTAACACCGTGGAAGAACGTTGCCAATTCTTTACTGACTGCCACCTCGCCGTTCTGACCGTCCAACACGCCTTCGAAAAATGCCAAGAATCTACGCAAGTAGTACAACGTAACCATAGAGACTCCGTTACCCACCAAAGCATTGTTCGCATCGTTCCATTCTGGGCGCTGGGTATTCATCCAGATACCACCTTCAGGAATGAAGTTGGAGACCTTCGCTAAAACAGTAGCTAGTATTTTTTCTAAGAAGTTTACTTTGTGAATGCCTCCTTTTTGATTTTCTAACAAGGCACCATCAATACCCAGCTCAGCGCGCTTCGCTTGGATAGCTTCCTCACCTTTAAAGTCGAAATCAATCGTGTTTTTCGGGTCTTTAACAATCGCACTGTACGGCTTGATTTGGTACGGCACATTAGCATAGACAAACAGATCGCTCGAGAAGTACTCACTCAAGGTTCCTGGGTGGTGCTTTTCAACAAACTCAAGGAATTTGAGCAAGTAGATGATTTGGTGGTCACCCCAGTACCCGATGTATGACCATGGGTTGTCCGGCTCGATCGTTTCCCAATCAAAACCGTCTTTGGTGACGCGGTAAGGGTTGTACCCATCAAACGTCGTTGCATTGAGGAATTTATGAATCATACCCTCCATGAACTCAGGGTAACTGTGTGCGAGTGCCTCCCAATTTTGGAAGATATCACGCCAGTTTCCTTGGTAATCCAGGATTTTTGAACCGTCTTCCTCATTGCGAGTGTTGATGGCAAATTTGTTCCAAGGGCGTGAAGGATCACCGTGACGACGGCTAAATTTCAGCGGCAAGTACTCAAAGCAAAGACGTTTGAAATCTAGGTCTGAAGTGTTTGAACCGAGCGCTTTTAATTGGCTAAGATCAAAAAGCTCAGGCAAGGCCTCAAGGGCTGGCTTGTTCGCCGCAAACACATTCTTATTTGCCTTGCGCATGTATGGCACAAAGTCTGACTTTTCAATCTGGTAGTTATCGTCAAAAATCCCACCGCGCATGATGTTAAACATCGTGTTCGCGAAGTGACGAATATTCAAAAGACGATCGCCGGTAAGCTGTAAGCCGTCTGATGCAGCAACAAGCTGAACGAGCTGCTTAGAACCTGCTTCGATATCCTGGAGCACTGCTGTACGTAGTGCCTCTGGGTCAGCGAGCTCCGCCTTGAGTGCTGCGATGTCCGTAGCGCTCTTATTAATATCTGCAACGAGCATCCAATCTCTAGAAGCGTTTCCTTGAAGCACAAAAGCGTTCTCCATGAAGTACGCACCCTTTTCTGCTTTTACGTCGATCTCTTCAGAAAGTTCACCTCCCTTTCTGAAGACATCAATCTGTCTTGAAGAAAGTAAGCGGGTTGCCTCAGGCATTCCGAGGGACCAAACCACGTTTGCTTTGAGGGCTTCACTTGGTTCTGCCTTATCTACGATGATGGCACTTAAGCTGTAGATGCCTAACGCTGAATCCTTCTCTAATTCACATTTCTTGTATGCATCCACGAGATTACTACTCGCATTTTGCAATGCTTGCTCTACTCCGCTCGGGAGGATGTTCTGAATTCCATCTAAAAGTCGAACACTTACTGAAGTGTCTTCTTGATTCTCTAAAGACGCATGACGAACGAAGCCGTAGGTATCACTAGAGTTCCAATCGTAGTGGAAAGACAAGCCTAAATCGTGGTTAACCTCTTCAAAACGAATCTTGTTTCCGTAAGAGTTCTTGTAGAGGTTACGGGTCGTTTGGTACACCCCTGCATATTTCGCTGCAAAAGGCTCCCACAAGAAGGTCTTCCCATTGCGCTCTACCAAAAACACGGTTTTACTCCCTGTGGTTTCGCTAGACTCAGTGATTTTGTCATCCGTGTAATATGGAAACAACGCATTGTTGCTGTCTTTCCTTCCGGCAGATAAACTTCCCGTGCTCGAGATAAACATCCAATGGTTGGAGTTACTCACGATGCTCATGAAGAAAGGACGCATCTCATCGTAGTTGGCGATCTTGTAAAAAGACTCTTGACCAATTTTCACTTCTTCACCGCGTACCTCGTCGGAAGCTGTGTGTAGTTTTTGGTCGCCTAAATAAATTTCGTTTTGTGCCATCTTGCTCAAATTTCTCACCCGCATTCGCAGGACATTTTGATTTTAAATGGGTAGGTGTCACCTTTAATCAGCAACAGGCCTACCCTTTGCTAGTCTTTGTCGTGTTTTTCTTTGTTGTTGCAGTCGTTTTGTAAACTATGCCGAACAACAGCGCCGTTTGTGGGGCTTTTGGTTAAAATAACCCCACTTTTTTCGACTGCACAAGTATAATCACTCCACGCCGGACGCTCACCGGACAATTACAGGACAAATCAGCATTTATAGGGGTTAAAGGGTAGACATATCGCTTTTACTCTTCCTAGACACGTCAAAAAGGTTTCACGTTTTTAGCGTACTTTAGATTCTTATATCCATTTCCCATGACTCGAGTTTTTATCGCCATTCTCACCATCACTTCACTCACCCTGACCGCTCAAAATGAGTCGCTAGATAGTGATATTGACTACTGGCATTTGGCAGCAGCCCAGGCTGATTCTTCTGCCTACTTTTCGTTTTTCGCAGACGCAAACAGCGTCTTCCAGGGAACAGACGCTACCGAATATTGGACCGCCGCCGAATTCGCGCAGTGGGCTGGACCCTATTTCCGAGGCGAGAGCGCTTGGACCTTTACGCCGATCGAGCGCACTTGGCACGAACAAGGACCCGTAAAGTGGTTTTCAGAACGTCTATCTTCCTCGCACATGGGACTTTGTCGGGGTACAGGGATTTTAATCCAGACAGCGAGCGGCTGGAAGCTCGACCACTATAGCCTAAGTTTCGAGGTCCCGAACGCGACCGTTAGCGAGATTGTCCAGCTCTTAGCGCCAGATCGCGTGGCTGTTCTAGAATTTCAACAAGAGCTGAATTCGCATTATAAAGACCCGGAGCAAAGTCCGTTGTCCGAGGAAGACCGTTTGGCTTTTGACGGACATGAGTTTTTTGAATACAATCCGAAGTTTAGGGTGGTTGCTGAGGTGGAATTGACCCCGAAGGCAGAAGTGTTCGACATGGCTACTTCTTCAGGAAAAGCGAAGAAGTACCGCAGTTATGGCATTGCCAGGTTTGAGATCGACGGACAATCTCATACGCTTCATTTGTATGAAAGTATGCGACTTAAAGCGATGCCGGAATACCAGGATCATCTGTTCTTGCCGTTTAAAGATGAGACTACAGGAACACTGAGCTATAGCACTGGACGGTTCTTAGATTTGACCAAACCTGCAGCGGGCACGTCCATAGTGATCGATTTTAATCAATGCTACAACCCCTATTGCGCGTACAGTGACGGATATTCTTGCCCAATTACGCCAAGCGAAAACACCCTGAATACAGCGATAACCGCAGGAATCAAGGGACCTGCCGCGCATTAAGCCGGCTGTCCGGTCCTTGTCTTTTAATCAAAATAGGATTTCGCGATCAAATGAAGCATATTCGCTGCAACAACACATCACAATATGAAAATCAAAAGCCTACTCCTTCTACTCGCCTTCAGCACGATCGCAAGCGCACAACAATTTGACACCCTAGTTTGGGCGGATGAATTTAACGTAGACGGAAGTCTAGACACTGCGAAATGGTGGCACCAAACGAAGCTTCCTCTGAACGGTCAAAGTTGGTACAACGGCGAGATTCAGCATTACACGGATAGAGACACGAACTCGCGCGCAAGCGGCGGGAACATGATTTTAACTGCTCTCAAAGAAACTTACACGAACGAGGGCGTAACGAAAGACTATACTTCAGCGCGCTTGAATTCGAAGTTTGCCTTCACCTATGGACGTGTGGAAGTGAAAGCACAATTGCCAACTGGTGTGGGCACTTGGCCAGCGATTTGGATGCTGGGACAAAACATTACTGAAACCGGTGCGTATTGGCAAGAGCAAGGATATGGCACCACTGGATGGCCGGCCTGTGGTGAGATCGACATTATGGAGCACTGGGGGCATAACCAAGATCACGTGAGTAGCGCTATGCACACGCCTTCGAGCTTTGGTGGAACGGTGAATGTTGGAAGTCAATATGTACAGGGAGTGAGTACCTCAATGCACGTGTACGCGCTCGAGTGGACACCTACGAAAATGGTATTTACCGTGGACAGTGTCGAGCACTACACGTATGAGCCGAGCGTTCGTGACATGAATACTTGGCCTTTTGATGATCCGCAATACTTGCTTTTTAACATCGCCATTCAAGCTACGATAGATACCAACTTTACTTCTAGCCCGATGATCGTAGACTACGTTCGTGTGTACCAGAGCAGCCAGCTCAGCACGGAAGAGTTGAAAGAAGCATCAGTAGAAGTCTTCCCAAATCCTGCAACAAACTATGTAGAGATTGTGCAGCCGTATGAATATGCTACGGCACAGTTTACGGATCTGCTCGGCAAAGTCGTTCTGACTCAAGATGCACTGGACATTCGCACGAAGATCGATGTGAGTAGCTTGACTGCTGGAACCTACATCGCACGAATCACAGATGCAAAGAGCGGCAAGACCGTTCAACGCATAGTGGTGGTGCAATAATCGGACAAATTAGCTAGACTCGTACTGAAGCCTATCGTGTTGGTTTTTATATATTTAGAGAACCAAATTTGATAGACTATGCATTATTTCAAAACCTTTGGTAGCGCTGTTGTGCTGCTGGCTATGGTCGTAATTGGCCTTGCGGATTCACAACCCATCGATGACTGCGGCTGTACTTCAGTCGGCGCTCAAGTATTCAATAACGGCACAGTTGCTCCAACAACGGTTGAAGTTTCCTATCGCACCCAATGTGTCGATGTCGATGTCCCCACGGTCAGTGGCGTAACAACGAGCTACACCGATTCTTCTGTGGTCTTTGCGATTGACTCAGCCGTGAGTTTTGACCTGCGACTTTGGACAAACGATCATGCATCTGGAACAAGCTGTGACGAGCGCACCATTGAAATATTTGCACAATAAATCGCTTTGACACGATCTGCCCTTTCCAAGAAGAACGCCTTTTTATTCGCTGTACTAAGCTTAACTGTAGGTGTTCTAGCGCATTTTTTTACGGGTGGATTTGTTCGCAATCATCTGCCTGATGCAAGCTGGTTGTGTTTTGGAATTTTCCTGTTTTATGGCATTTGGGGGCACTTGCGAAAATCTCATTACCCTTTTGCACTCGCACTCGTGTGGGAAGTATGTGAGGTTTGGCTGCACGGCAGAACCTTTGATCCACTAGACATTGTCATCTACGTATTGATTTACGGGTGCTTTATCTGGTTGGGTCGAGTAAAAAAATAATACCACCTCCTTGTGCAGTACTTTTGCCCCTGATGAGCAAGGGAATCAAGAAGAATATTTGGGTCCTCGGAGCAACGGGGTACGTTGGTCAGCTGGTGTCCAGGCGCCTGTTTTCGGAGCGTTTGGAAGGGAATTGGTCAGGACAACTGATCACGATGGGCAGCCGTCGCATCCTTCCTTGGCTGATGGAGCGGACCAATTTTTTTCTCCATCCCCTCGCTGAAATTCCCGTTCAACTTATTCAAAACCACCCCCCTACCGAGCTTTACCACTGTGCGCGCATGGCGGGAAATAGCGACCGTAGCAGAAAAAAAGCCGCTCGCAAGGGCCACAAGGCGAACCAGCGACTACTGTCGGTGCTGCAGCGCGAGGCCCCAGCATGTACGCTGGTCTATTGCAGTGGAACGCTGATGTACGGCAACACAAATGGGGTGATTGATGAAAGTGCGCCACTGCGACCCATCGCCTATGCACGCGCTTACGAATATGCGGAACGCCCATGGACGGAGGCTTCAGCGTTGGGCGAGATGGACGTACGCATTGCACGACCGGCCTGGATTCTGGGGCCCGATTCCTGGTTTGAGCACTTTTTCTACCGCCCAGCGATGCGCGATGGCAAGGTTCCGGTGTACGGAGATGGGACGCAGCACATGTCGATCATTTCGGTGGAGGACTGCGCGGGGCAATTGGCCCATCTGATGCGCCAAGGAGCACGCAACCAGCATGCGAACCTCTATGGCTTCGAGCCGGTGACCCAGCGAGAGTTTGCACAATGGGTTGCGGAGTTGCTAGATCTCGAGACGGCCGATGTGTCAGCCGCAGATATCACGAAAAAGCATGGAGCTACGGTGTGTGAGGCCCTCACCTCGAACACGCCCGTTACCACGAAACATACCGCATGGCGCGAGAGCTACGCGCCCGTTCACACGGATCTAAAGGAACTGATTCGCGACACGATCGCGCGGTTACAAGCTGCGGACTAATTCCTAGCCGTCTTTTCGAAAGGTGTACAGCATGTATTCGCCAAACTTGCCCAGCGAGGTGGTGGCGATACGCGCATCGACATCCCATAACACCTGCAGCAGGCGCTTTGGAAGATGGCGGTGAAATTTGTGGTAGTACCAGGCGGGATACAGGATGGAATAGCCTCTGGAATATTCACACTCCATCTTGGCCAATTTCTTAATCACCCCCGGACGGTAGCAACGACTCGCGAGAAAATTGGTCGGAGAATAACCGCCCCACACCTTTTTCCAGCGTGCGAAGGCAAATTTCGGCTTAAGCTTCAAGAGTTCAATCGCAGTGCCTGCCAAATAATATTTGTTCACGAACGTAAGGACCATCCGGCCTCCAGCGCCCAGCACCTTGCGCAGATCTACGAACGCACCTTCGAGATCGTTCACTGTGTTGAGCGCACCGAAGAACACGTAAATCATGTCAAAGGAGACGCCGGGGAATCGGTCGGGAATGTCTTCCACGCTGCCCTGCGCCACCCAGGCGTTCTGCAATCCCATGCGGTCAATTTTTTCCTGCGTCAATCGTACCATTTCTGCCGAGATGTCCAGCCCGTAAAATTTGCGCTCAGGGAATTGCTCCGCGAAATGCACCAGGTCGAAACCGGGCCCAAACCCTACCTCTAGCACCGTGCTTTGCGGATACGACTTTGTGCGCTGTCGAAAGCTCTGACGAATGCGCTGCAGCGCCGGATTTTGGTGGTAGCGCTGCTCAAAATCCACAGCGTCTTTGTCGTAGTAGGTACCGACTTTATCGTAATAACTCATCGCGTTGGGAACGTATTTTATGGTCCAGATAGGCTGCGGTTCCCCAGAAAAGGAAGGCAAAGACCGATTGGTTCAAGAAATTGTTGAATTGCATGTGGAAGAAATAGGTGCTCAGCCCTAAAAATAGCGGCAGCAAATCGGTTGATCTGTCACTGCGGAAAAGGCCATAGTAGAACCAGCGGAACCACATCAGCAGAAAGATTAGTGGACTCCAAATCCCGTTCTCGCTGAGCTGCAGGAGTAGCTCGCTGTGTGCGGAACCGCCCGACCCGGGTGGGGGTGAGTTGGGGTTGGTGACCGTGAGGCGGTTTTCGAGCCGCTTTTCTTGGAAGGGGATGTAGGTGAATTGGTACGTACCAGGACCGAAACCCGTTAAGGGACGCTCGTTAAACATAGCCAGCGCCGATACCCAGCGGTTAAGCCGTTCGATATTACTGGCATCCGACTGCACGTTTGTTACCGACATGCTCTTCTCCACGAGGGAGGCCTGCGGATCGTGGCTTTCGTACGAATTATAAGCAAAAGCTTCGTCCAATTTAGCCTTGCCCCCGAGGCCGAAAAAACCCACTACTACCACGATGGGCACAACCACCCTAAACATCCTTGGCAACAGGATCAGCACATAGACGCCGCCCATGAACACCAGCGACCACAGCGCAGCACGCGAGGTACTGAAACCCACTGCGATTGTCGCAACGAGTACCACCAGGAGCCACCAGCGCTGGGTCCGCGCTTTGGCCAGTGCCACGGCGGCAATAAACGCGGCCACTGCTCCGAACATCGTATGGCTGTAGAAAAAGGGCTTGAAAATGCCGGAGATGGTGACGGGGTTGAAGTTGTAGCGGGCGAATTGGTACAGGCCGAACATGCCGACGGGGACTAAGGCGCATACGTAGAGCAGTAAGGGGAAGCGGTTGCCGCGTACTGCCAGAAGCACGCCGCCGTAGTAAAAGGCGACCACGAACAGGGCATTCAACGCAACGAATTTGAAGCTCGTTGCTGGTATCTCCGAAAACCAGAGGCCCGGCAAAAAGGTCAGTAACCAAAGCGCAGGCAGTGGAAATTTCCAAAGTAGAGAATGGTGTCCACCGATAAAGAAATAGGCTGAGACGCTTAGCGCAAGTGCCGCTGCAAGGAATTCACCGGGAAGGTAGAGGTCGGCAAAGGGCAATGCGATTTTTACCGATAGTGGCGCGAGTAGCGCGATGCTGGTGTAGGTGAGAA
>Ga0209137_1002678_pt1 | contig 15452 bp, 27 predicted proteins | sample SaaInl5LU_22_DNA_FD_184642 | JGI IMG/M metagenome (GOLD analysis project Ga0209137, IMG submission 184642) | Marine microbial communities from expanding oxygen minimum zones in the Saanich Inlet - ESP_105LU_22_DNA (SPAdes) (version 2) | ecosystem: Environmental > Aquatic > Marine > Intertidal... | reverse complement strand
AAATTCAAATTACGTAAACCAGCTGGATTCACTTTCAAAGCTGGTGAGTTTACTATGATAAATGTTGATGGTGCCCCTAAACGTGCATATAGTTTAACAAGTGGACCTGATGATAATTTCATTGAGTTTTACAGTATCAAAGTACCCAATGGACCCCTTACCTCAAAACTACAAAAAATCCAAATAGGAGATGTGGTAAATGTAAGTGATAAAACCACGGGTTCTCTATTGGTAGAAAATCTAACCGATGGAACTGATTTATGGTTACTGGCAACTGGTACTGGTATCGCCCCATTTATCTCTATGTTATGTGATGAACAAACTTATAATAAATTTAAAAACATTCACGTAGTATGGTCAGTTCGAGAAAACGATGAACTTACTTCATTTGATTCATTCTTAAAAAGTATTGATATTGATTATATTCCAATTGTAACTCGTGATGAATCATGGGAAGGTGAGTCTCAAAGAATTACTACCTTAATCAAAGAAGGTAAAATCATGGGAGAATCTACACCGGAAACCGATAAAGTAATGTTATGTGGTAACATGGATTTTAACATTGAAATCAGAAATATGTTAAAATATAGAAATTGGTCTGAGGGTAGTAATCGTGAAAATGGTTCTTTACTTTTAGAGAAAGCATTTGTTGGATAAAAAAATCTTCAAAATAAATTTGGATAATCCATTTATTTTTTGTATCTTTACGAAGTAAAAGATAAGATATGAGAACAAAAAAAGAACCTAAATTTGAGTACGGAATCGAAATCACCAAACCATGGTCACGTGAAATGTATGACCACAACGAAGAACTTGGTGAGAAGTTAAGAATCGAACTAATGGAAACATTAGATAGAATTGTAAAATATAAAGATGAAGGTGAGTTAAGAAAATTCTCCAAAGCAATCTGTTATCATAGCTTTGGTCAAGGTTATTCAGTTGATGATATAATCAAAGAAACTCAAACAGATATTGAAACTATTCCAAACTTTCAACTCAACGAAGATTTCGATTACTTAGAAGGAAACGGATATATAACAAGACAAACTAAAAGATTCATAGGTTATGGTAAGTAGATTAAGAGAAGATTGGTTACAAGACCCAAAGTTAAGACAATGGAACTCCAAATCATGTACTGAAAATCGTGGTACATGTAGATGTGGTAATGATATCAGCCATGTAGAATTATGGGAACACGATTCGTGTGTTCGTGGTAGAATAGATTCAGTTGTATGTACCAGTTGTAATATATTAGTAAGTTTTAAAATAATAAGATAATGAAATACGAGTATGGATACCTTGTAGATAATGTATGGAAATGTTCCTGTGGTTCATTAAATGCAGCCACCTTAACCATATGTCCAGAATGTAAAACATCAAATCCTAAAAATAATGAATAAACAAGACCAATGGTTGGACCGATTAGTTAGAAACTATTCCATCCCAACTGAAGAGAAAAAAGAAAAAAGAGGAGTACTAAACGAGGAACAATTAAAGAATTTAAAAAATGGGAAGAATTAAAGAATCAATGGTAGAGTTTATACCAGATGAAGTTATCGTAAAACAATACACCGACCAATTGGAATATCAAGAGTGGTTACAATCCGATGGATTTGTAGATTATGTTAATGGTGAAATCGATATGACTAAATCACGATATTCTGAAATTGATATTACTTCAGCTACTCGTTATGCATCTCAACAAATTACCATTGACCCAATTGAGGTAGGTAAGGAAGTTTACGATATGTTATTTTCAGAAAAAATAGAAGAATATTTATCTTTACATGGAGGATAGTGTGATTAATTTCAAAGATTACATAGAGGATGTACAAGACTTCCCAATTGAAGGAATAACTTATAGAGATATCCAACCACTACTCGAAGATTCGGAAGCATTTTATGATTCAATCTATGAGTTAGGTCAATTCGTGGATATGGAAGAAGTGGATTATTTCGTGGGTATTGAATCTCGTGGATTCATCTTCGCATCGGCTCTTGCATCTATCAACTTAAAACCATTTAAGATGGTTCGTAAGAGTGGTAAACTACCTGATAGAAATCATGTACTCCAACAAGTAGAATACGATTTGGAATATGGTTCATCAACCATTGAAATGAAACCTGGTAAAGGTAAGGTTGTTATAGTAGATGATGTATATGCAACAGGTGGAACAATGGAAGCTGCAGAACAACTTTGTAAGATGAGTGGTTATGAGGTAATTGGTAAACTTTGTTTAGTAGATATAGGAATTAAAAAAGGACACGATATAAAATGTTTAATAAGTTATTAGAAAATGTACTAACTCGCCGAGAGTGTGAATATATTATTCATAAAGGATTAGGTTCTGATTTAAAACCATTAACAACTACCAAATTTGAAAATGGTAAAATTGTTACTACTAAGGTAGAATCTTATTTAAATAAAAGAAGAGGTTCTTATTTTATAAATAATGACTTGAATGATTCTGTTTTAAAAACATTATCTAATAAAATTGTAAATACATTGAATGAAATACCACCATTTAATGGGGTAAATTATACAGATGTTAAAAAATACACATTCAACGAATATAGTCAAAATGATTTCTTAGGTTGGCATGCCGATTTACATGAAATGAAATTAGGTGCTACATCTACTATCATTATTCAGTTAAATGATAATTATGAAGGTGGGGATGTGCTTTACAAGATAAATGGTGAGATTTTATCTGTACCTAAAATACAAGGTAGTATATTTATTTTTGACTCTAATATAGAGCACTGTGTTTCTGAAGTAGAATCTGGTAATAGGTATTCCATGAACTCATGGCCATCATCTATAATTAAAAAACAACTATTCTAAAAATGGGAAAGATAATATTAGTATCAGCTTCACCAAAAGAACATGGTGGGTTAAAAGAAATCAACGGAATTCCAATCTTCCAAGTGGGGATTGGTAAAATTAATGCTGCATCAAATCTAACCGAAATTCTTTGGAATGAAGAGCCAGATGTAGTAATCAATTTTGGTTCATGTGGAAATTTAAAAGGACATAAAGTTGGTGGAGTATTACAAGTTGGTGAAGTAATCAACGATTTCGATACACAAGGATTAAGTGAGAATCCACCAATCAGATTAAACAACACAGGTATCAAATGTTTCACCACAGATACGATTTACGATAACACACACGAACGATATACAGATTCGTACTTAGAATCAATTAAAACCTCTAATATCGTAGATATGGAGTGTTACGCACTGGCTCAAGTGTGTAAACAACGAGGTATTGAATTCCAATCATATAAGTGGGTAAGTGATGACGGAGCACCTGGTACATGGGAGGAAAATGCAAAGATAGGATTTGAAAACTTTAAAGAAGTATTTATTAATTATTTCTTTGGAGATGACCAACAATTTAACGAGGATTAGATTATGAATTATTCACATGTAATTTGTATTGGTGATAGTATCACTAATGAGAAAGAACATTACGAGTATAATGGAATACTTGCTAAATTAGAAAAGAGAGGATATGAATTTAAATCATACCCACAGGTATTAGGAGAATATTTTAATTGTCCATATGAGACAATTGGAAAACCAGGAATGACACTTCCACTTACTATGATGAAATTGATTGAAAATATTGATTATATTTTATCTCTACCAAATCCATTAGTTATTTATCAATTTGGGGTATTTTTCAATGCAACACTTAAAGTTGATGAGAATTTGGATATTATGTGGAAAGATTTGAGATTACATGGTACCAACCCAAGTCACGATGTTGTAATTGATGCAATACACCCAGACCAGAACGAATATATTCAGTCATTAAACTCAACTGATAGATTATCTATGATACATTGGTTTGAAAATTTTGAAGAATATAGAAATTACTGGTATGTGGAGGAGTTCATTACTGTAGCTAAATTACTAAAAAGAATGAAATCTATTGATGCTTTTGGTATGTTCTATTCATCTGTTAAATTTAAAATACCAAATGATTATCACTTATTAAATATGTGGGATATGGGCCCTGCAAGTGTAAATCACATGAAGAATATAACCTCAATATTTCCAGATATTGAAGATGGTCATAAAACTACTGAATCCAATGAGAAGTTGGCAAATGAAATAATACGTCTAATAGAAGCAAAAAAGATAATATAAATTTGTATAATTCATTTATTTTTCGTATATTTGTATAAACATTAAAACTTAAAACTATGCCAAGATACAACCCATTCAGATGGTACACAAAGGGTTCCTATCGAAAAAGACCACTAAAATCAACATCACCCTTGCTACTCAAAATCCAAAATGGAGATTTTGAGTATTCTCCATTTTTAAGAGAAGCAGTAGATGAAGAAGAAAACTACCAAAATAAATTCAATGAATTTATGTCTACATCTTTGATTGATGATGAGATGGATAGAAAGGTAGAGGCACATCAACATGCTAAACTGAGAAGAATTGCATCTCAAAAGTTAATGGAGAAGGGGTTGGAAGAAGAATTAACTCGATTGGCCGAACTTAGAAGATTACTCGAATTGGAATTCGGAGTTGATTTGTGGGAAAAATGTTTGGAAAAACAACGTGGTAAAGGCACTACTGAAGATATGTATTGGTGGTACAAAATCCAATGTAGGATTCAGTTAACAAAATCTGAAATGCAAATAAGAGGAATAATATAATATGAGTAAAATTAAACACATACATTGCTTTGGAACATCATATACTGCTGGAGGTGGGTATGAATTCACAGCTAAATGTAAATATGAGTTGTATGATTTATATAAACACTTGGATGAAGAATTGACCCGTTATAACTTTTCTTGGCCAGGTCAACTAAATAAACTTATAAAATCTCATAAGATTAAAGTTCATAATCATGCTGAAAGTGGGTATGGTAATGAAAGAATGTATAGAATTGTTTACGATATAATACAAGACAAAAAATTTAAAAAAGAAGAAAACTTATTTTTACTTGAATTTTCTGGTGTTGGGAGACAAGAACTTTATTTAAAACCATTAGATGACTATGTAATATTTAATTATAACGACAATGACCCATTTAACAAAACACTTAGTGACGTGGCTCATAGATATTTTTATGACACTGCAGAAACTCGTGTTATTATAGATGACTCTAAAAAAATTGTTGATAACTATCATAAATTAGTTTTTGATTATGATGAAAAACATAAATCTCTAGAACGAAACAATAATTTTTTTATTAGATATCTACAATCACTTAATATAGAATTTTTGATTACACAACACCCATATCATTCTATTAAGTTGCTTAATGGTGTAAATGATTTTGAATATCTAATGAGTCGTTCAGTTACATTTGAAGGTGAATTGATTGGTGATATGACACTTGGATTGGAAACTTATTATAGAGAAGAAGGGTTTACTATTACAAAAGAGACACATGGTGTCATGGAAGATGGTCACGCCTCGTTACTTGGTAACAAAAATATAGCACTAAACGTATTCAATAATTTAATAGATTATGAATATATTACAGATTCTAAGAAAGAAATTCTACCGAGTGATACTGAGTTTTGCAACCCACCATCACCAAACACTAAAAATTTAATATAAATGTAGGGAATACGACACTATGAGTAATAATGATTTTTTATTAAAAAATGGATATTTTGTTGGAAATCTTATCAATTTTATTGATGATAATGAATATACAGAATTAAAAACACATCTTGAAGAAGTATATGATTTGTTTTCAGATAAAAATACCGATTCATTAAAATGTAGATTTCAATATAATGGACCAATGGACCATGTATATCCCCATGATATATCACCTAGCCAAGTAATAGATAGAGAGACTATGTTATCTGAAAAAGGCTATGATACTTTTCAGAGGTGGTATTATACAGGTGCACACCATCATCTCAATAATTTTAATAGATTTTTTAATAGTACAGCCATTAAACTTACAAATAGTCTATATCCAAACCACGAAATCAATATTGATAGATTTTCTAGTAACTATACCTTATTTAAAAACAATGATTTTATATCAAATCATAGAGATGGTGAAGATGAAAATAGACTATGTGTGGTTTTGATTTATTTAAATAAGACTGCAGATTATATTACTGATAATGGTGGCCAGCTGGTACTTGTAACTAAAGAAAATAATACAATTACAATTCCACCTATTTTTGGAAATTTCGTAATATTAGATTTTACAAAAAATAACTTAGAACACTCAGTTACACCAATACAAAATGATTTTAATAGGTATGCATATAATACATTTTTATATCATACACCTTAAATAATACACAAAAAATACAATCTAAATATATATAGTTATGGAAACTCTTTTGGAGAAAATAATGAAAAAATTGTTAAAAGTAATAGAATCAACAACAAAGTTAGACCATATCGAGGGAACTCGTAGGTATATTGATTTGTATTACAAGCAATATGGAAATCTAAATAAAGGAATTATAGAACTTTACTTCAAAAAACAGGTAAAGAGTATAAAAAACTAATAAGTTATGGAAATAATAAAAAATAGATATGGGGTTGATAGAGTTTTCACTAAAATTGATACATCTCATATCCGAATTATGGGGGAATCCCTCTTTTCAAGAGGTTCTGATGATAATGATGGAAACCAAATAATGTTCGATTTCGAAGGAGGTCCTTGTTTAAATGTTGGTGGTAAGATTAAGTTTATGGGTAGTGATTTCAAAATTAAATCTATCCAATCAGAGCCATCTAATATGGAAAATGTATCATCTGTAATAGTTGAGGTGGAATAAATGAAAGACGAAACTGTATTCACAGCCCACATAGGAGAAACTGATGTATTCGAATGGACACAAGGAGTTGGTAAAGATATTCTTATGCCAATTCTACTAAAGGTATGTGAAGAAGTTATTGAAGATGAAATCGAAGAAAAGATTGCAGCAAGAATAGAGTTCTCACTTAGAGGAATCCCAAAGGCTTATGATTTTTTGGTTAAATATGAAGGTATCGATGATACACTTGATAAAATCATGGTATGGGCATTGGATGAAGAGTACTATGAGATGTGTAGTAAAGTAAAAAGTTTACAAGAAAGGTTACAAAATGAAAATACTCGTAATTGGAGATAGTTGTACAGATGTATTCATATATGGTAGATGTGAGAGGTTAAGTCCAGAAGCCCCTATACCTGTATTTGAACCATCTAAAACGATAACCAATGATGGAATGGCTGGAAACGTGGTTGCAAATCTACGCAAACTTGGTGTAGAAAAAGTAGAACTAATAACCAACCACGAACAAATTACCAAAACACGATATGTAGAATATAAATCGAATCAGATGCTACTCCGAGTAGATTCTAATGATTCGGTTCAAAACTCGTTTGATATAAAGAAAGTGGATTTCGATTCATATGATGCAGTAGTAGTGGCTGATTATGATAAGGGATTCCTTACCAATAATGATATTAACGAAATTGGATTACGTTCTAAACTTTCATTTATCGATACCAAAAAAGTTATTGATTTAAATAACTTCAAAGGATACACTTTTGTTAAAATGAATGAGGTGGAATGGGAGAGATGTCAGAGATATGGTGCAGATTATAACGATTGGAAGGAAAATTTAATAGTGACCATGTCCGAGCGTGGATGTATGTATAATGACAAATCATACTCAGTTGATAATTCAGTTGAGGTTAGAGATTTGAGTGGCGCGGGTGATACATGGATGGCATCATTTGTATGGAAATATATTCAAGATAATAATATAGATGAGTCAATAGAAGTCGCTAATAAAAATGCAACCTTAGTAGTACAAAAAAGAGGAGTTACAACAATATGAGAAAATACTTACCAACATTGGGCGAACTAATAGATAGATTATCAATTGTTCAGTTAAAAGAAGTGAAAATTCCACAACATAAAGAAGAATATTCAAAAGAAATATCAGATATTGTACATGATATTAACGAAATCCTCAAAGAAAAACCAAAAGTAGATGGTGAATTCATTCGTGCAATTATTGTACTATCTCAAATGAATGCACATATTTGGTACAACGAAGATAATGCAAGAAGTGGAGATGACCAAGGAAATCAACTAATGTTAACTCATGGACTGAATGGTATTAGAAATACTGCTAAAAACAAAATCCAAGAATTAGATGGTGGTAGGAAAGATTATAAAGTAGATTGTATTGCATCTGAATTTAAAGAGTGGGAAGTTAGTTGGTAAATAATATGGTAGAATTTCACAAACATATAAAGGATTATATAAATAATAATTATTCTGTTCAATATTACGATAAGTCATATTACACAGATTCTGGTGAATTAATAGCAGAACCAAGTACTCACTTGAATGAGTTACTTAATATTGATGTAACAGATTTAGATACACGTGGTGGTAATAAAATAGTTTGCTTTAATCTTAAACCATTCACACAAAATTTAGAAAGTGTGTATGTTACTAATTTTATAGAAAAAATATTATCTGATAAAAATATTAAAAATAGTAATGTTAGGATAATACTTTTTTATAAAAAAACACCATATGATTTTAAACACAATGTAGAAAATCATCCAAATACAAACTTCCCAATGTATGTATCATTTGAAGATGTTATTAGGAACTCTGTTGATAGACTTGGTGTTGGTTTTACTAAATTCATATTCATTTCCGATAATATCTACATGACTAAGAATTTCTATTCTAGCAAAATTCATTTAATCTCACATACATTAGATGAAATTGATTACGTAAACTCTAATAGAAACCAGCTAAGTGATATTACAAAATATATAGATAACATAAATAAACTATCAAACATAACTGTTAATATCAAAAATATAGATACTCCTTATAATTTTATACTTTTTAAGTATTTAGTAGAGAGTGGAAATTTAGACAATGTATTTTTAAAAAACACAAATATTGATACATACAATTACTCAGAGATTAAGAGTATTTTCGATAGGGGTATGAAATGGTGTAAAGCAATAAGATATACTCATTTAGAAAAGTATCTAAATTTTACTATTGATGATTATAACTCATTGATAGAGATTAGTAAAAATATCAAGGAAACTCGTGATGCCAATATATATGATAATAGCTTATTTACTGTTGTATATAATATTATAGACCATTCTTCAGTATATACTCTATCAAACGATATATTCGATTCAATACACCATCATCATCCTTTATTATTAATAAGCCCGCCTGAATTTATAACTTTATACAATAAAATGGGATACAGACGTTCGTTTTTTATGTATAGAGATGTGTTATTAGATTCACAAGATACGGAAAAATCAATACCTCATTATTTAAATGATTTGGATAAAATTTTCAACTCTGATTTAACTGAACTGCGCAATACTATAATTAGTAATAAAGATATAATGGAATATAATAATAATTTCTTATATAACTTGACTGGTAATTATTATCTTCTAACTAAAATTGCAGCTAGATTGATATCAAGTGCACAGGGTATATCACTTGGAGATGTATTGGTAGAAACTTTTAAAAATAAAAATACAACATTAATCTAATGACACCCGAGGAATACTATTGGAAACAAAAAGTAGAAAATCTAAACTTTACTGAAGTTAGATTAAATTCACTTGGGTGGGTTTTAGATTGTTATAATCGTGGTACCATTAGAAAACGAACTATAAAACAACTAATACCAAAGCAATCTTTAGATGAACTCCTAAAAGAAATGGAGGATTTGGAAAGATATGAAGATTGTATTACTATAAAAGAATTATTAGATATTATATACATAAAACCATGAGTAAAAAAAGACAAAAAGAGATTATTAAGTTATTAGAGGAAACTTTACATGCTGAATCTCAAAAAGTAAATGGAGGTAATTCGGATGTTGTTGAAGCATTAACCAAAAGACTTGAGAAAGTTAAAAACTGGGAAAAGAAAAAAGATGAGAAATAAATTACAAAGATTTCCTAAAAAAGGATACATTGGTGGAGTTTGTCATGGATTGAGTGAACACACAGGAATAGACCCAATATTATGGAGAATCTTAGCATTCTTTGGTGGGTTTGGATTAATTTACCTAATTTTATGGGTATTACTAAAAAAAGGAGAATAATAAGATATGTGGTTAGATGTTTTAAAAAACGACTCTTCTTTCTTTCATTTTCATATAGAAATGACATCTAAGTGTAATGCTGCATGTCCATATTGTCCAAGATATAAGTTAGGTGAACCAAGCAGAAATGCATCATTAAATCTGAATGAACTGAATATATCTCAAGTAAAAAAATTGATACCAGTTGAGGTGATTCAAAAAGTTGGAACTATTAATTTTTGTGGGAATTTCGGAGACCCTCTGGTTTGTAAAGATGCATATGAAATCGTAGAATATTTTCATACAAGTAATAAAAAAACACAAATAGAAGTTAGAACCAATGGAGGTGCTAGGTCTAAGGAGATTTGGACTAAGTTTGGAGAACTTTCAGCTACCTCGGAAGGTAAATTAGAAGTTGTTTTCAGTATTGATGGATTAGAAGATACTAATGATTTATATAGAAGAAATGTAAAGTGGGACAAGTTGATGGAAAATGTAACTGCTTTTACGGATAGTGGGGGTATTGCAAAGTGGGAATTTTTAGTTTTTAGACACAATGAGCATCAAATGGAAGATGCAAGGACTCTTAGCCAAGAACTAAATTTTAAGCAAATATTATTTAAAAGACCTTATGGGTTTGAGGATTATTTTAATAAAAAAACCAAACCAATACCTGTTTATACAAAAGAAGGAGATTTGGATTATATATTGGAACCTGCAAAACAATTTTCTAATAGTGATTTACCATATGATGGTGAAATTGATGGGGTACCTCTAAAAATTGATACTTCTAATAATAGTTGTAACCTAATCCCTCAGCCTATAAATTACGCAAAATACAAAAAAGAAGAAAAGTATGATATAAAATGCCAAGCAGTTCATGATACTGGTAATATTGAGGTTTATATTAATGCAAATGCAGATGTAAGGCCTTGCTGTCATCTTGGAGTAGAATTAGACCGAAATCAACAAGGTTCTATTGGTAAACAGTTAAAACATCTATTTTCACCACCAACTAAATTTAATTTAGGAGTAAATTCTTTAGAAAGTATTTTAGGATTCTTTGATGAAATCATTGAAAATAATTGGGATAAGACTCATGAAGAGGGTAGATGTATGAAATGTTCAATGAATTGTGGTTCACCAACTCAAACAAATACAAACAGATTATATGTTAAAGAATTTTACGAAGAACCTGCAGAAGAAGATGTGGTTGATGGTGAAATTGTAGAAACTACTCAAGAAATTGAGGAAGTGGTTGAATCCGTAGAAGAACCTCCTCAAAAAGAAGAGATAAGTATAATTTAAATGAATAAGAGTATTTTAATACTTGGAGATAGTTTTGCATGTGATTGGAAAACTACTACTGATATTATCAGTTGGCCGGAATTACTTAAACATGATTTTGAAATAACTAATCTAGCACAAGCAGGCGTGAGTGAGTATAAGATATACAAACAACTTCAAAGTGTTAATGTAAGTGATTTTGATTTTGTAATAATATCCCATACTTCTGCTTATAGAATACCAGTAGAAAATCATCCTACTTATTCTAAAGGAGATTTACATGAAAATTGTGATTTAATTTTTTCAGATATTGAATCTAAAAGAAAAAAATACAAAGTATTAGATACTGCATATAAATTTTACAAAAACTTATTTTGGGGTGAGTATTTTGAATTTACTTCTAATTTAATTTACGAAAAAATAAAAGAGAAAACTCCCAATGGAATTCATATTACTTTTTTTGATGAATTCTATGATGATTCTGTAATAAAATTAGAACATATATTTAAACATAAGAGGGGTCATGTAAATCATTTGAATTCTGAAGGAAATCGTGAGGTATATGAAATATTAATTAAAAAACTAAAATCATATGAGTAGTAAATTTTTTGGAAATAAACTAACACCCAATACACAGGCAAGTAAGAGTAAAATTAAAAATACCAAATCACGAGGTTCAGTCAAACAAGTAGTAAAGAAGGCTGGCCGTGGTAAGTAGAGATAGAGAATGGGATTGGATGGATACTGATTATGAAGATGATTGGACTAATTCAATACCTAAAACAAAACCAAATTCAACGACAGTAGAAGATTGATATGAGTCATATATTTTTTAATGAACAATGGAACGAACCAAATGAAAAACAAGAAACCACTAATAATAGTAGGAATAATACTACTACTAACACTACTAGCAATCCTACTGATAAACAAGAACGAACAGACGTTCAAAGTCATATCTTTTACGAATAATAATGGTGTTCGTAATTCTGCAGACAGAGAATATTTAGATACAATTGTTCAAGTTGGGTTAGATAAGTTAGATATCAAAGGAGTAACAGTCCTCATCCAACCAATGAAACGGGATATAGAAATTGGTGATTACGATGTTGAGGCATATATCGTTGGTAATAATAAACAATATATTATTTTTATAAACCCCATGAGTAGAGATAAATCTATTGAAGTCCTCGCACATGAAATCATTCACCTATTCCAAACAGAAAAGGGACAACTACAAAAGAGAATGAAATCTATTATATGGGAGGGTGATACAATCCAAAATCCTGGTGAAATTGAATATGGTCAGAGACCTTGGGAACGAGAAGCCTTTACGTATGGTAGATTCTTAGAAATAGAAATCAGAAATGAATTGATAAAGTGAGAAATGATATGTTTCATAAAATAAAACAACCTGGTAATAAATTGTGGGTATATGGTGATTCATTTTCATTCCCAACAACCGACCCTCGGTTTACACAAAAATACTATGAAACATGTGATTCATATAATAAATCATACCACGTGGATAAATTTTGGTTTGATTATATAGCCGAAAAAAGAAATTTAGAAACTGTTATTATGGCAGAAGGTGGTCGTTCGAATTCTTGGATTCTGAGGTCAATTGCACAAACTATGAAGTATTGGAAATCAACTGATGAGATATACATAGGCCATACTTACCCACATAGATATGAATATCCCTCCGATGATAGATGGAATCGACTTGCTGGAACTATGTGTATAGATGATATAAAAACTAAATTACCCTGGGCACAAGAATTTTATAAATCTTGGATTTTATCTCCAAATTGTCAGTTAGAGTTTTGGACTGATTTAAACGATATTGTATCATTTGGCCATAAAAATGGGTTTAACATAAAATCTTGGTTTTGGGGAAATTATGAGAAACACATCGAGTCCTTTGCTCTTGCAAGTAATTTAGAAATTAGAAATGGCCACCCAAGCCCACGTGGTTCATATCAATTATATGAAATTATAGAAAAATTACCATTTGGTCATTTGAGTGAGGTTCAGTATACATTTAATCCAAAGGATGATGCCCTTATGGAATCACCAGATATCCTTACACACCTGCGTAAATTTTTTATAAAATCTAAAATCATATGAAAAAAAAATTACTAATAGCATTGGGGTGTTCTTATACTGAGGGGGTTGGGTGTTATGGTGACTTCAATCCAAATGACCCCAATTTAACTGAAAATGATGAGAATATATTAACAACAAGATACCACACATATGGTTGGCCACTTGCATTGACTAAAAAATTGGGGTATGATAAATTAATTAATATAGGAATTAGAGGAAGTTCAACTTCAGGTCAAATTAAGAAATTATTTGAAATATATTATGAGGAACCATTTGAAGAATATGATGTAACTATTATTTGGTTACTGACACAGCCAAGTAGAATTTCATTCTATACTAATGGCCGTATAACTAATCTAATGCCACACTTACCCATAAAAGAACTTGAACATCTTAGAAATAAAGAGTCAATTGCAACTGCATATGTTGACTTTATACAAGACATTGATACCGACCCAGTACTTGAACAACTATTTCACATAAAATGCATGGAACAATATTGTGAAAATAACAATTACTCATTAATAATTGCAAATACGGATTTATTATCCGATTCTTTATTAAAATACTTTCATAAATCTAAATACTACTTATCACCAAATCCAGTTAGTGTATTGACTGAATTAGATAACGATACTGATTTTGCATTTTGTGGCCACCCAAATGAACTTGGTTATGAAAAAGTAAGTGAAATTATATTTAAATTACTAAGTGATAACCATTCTTCATTGAAAAACGAAACTCCAACCGAATCAGTAAAATGGGAATGGAGGGGTGAACTACTACAATGGATGCTTTTTAACAAAAATATGAAGTTTAAACTAAAAGATTTTAAATACTCTAACTAATATAGTGATATACAAAACACTACCATATACCGAAACTCATTTAGATTTATTTTATAAATACAAACATGATAATGAATTTTTTGGATTATCTACATTTAAGAAAACTGAAATAAATTTAACTACTCTGGATAATATCCTTCAAAAAATGAGAAACTTTTTTGAACGAGGTATTCATCTTACTGAGCTATCCGATGTGTATTATAATCATAGACATGTTTGGCAAGATGATATTGAGAGTTATTGTAAATTAGTTTGGTTAGCGTATGAGTATCTAAATTCAGACCGACAATTTAAAAATTATATGGGGATTCATTACACCCCCACATATAACACATGGGATATACACCCAGGCGGTTCTAGACAAACCATTTTTAATCTATTTGGCCCTACTGATATTGATTTAATAACATTCAATACAGGTGGAGTAGACCGAAAATTTATAGAAACATTTAACTCTAAAGATGATATTTTTAATAAGTTTGGAAAAAATATAGACTTGGTAATTACTGCAGAATATGGTTCATTGATACCACATTTACATTTCGACCAAGATGATTTAAGACTTAGTATTCTCAGTTGGACTGATAAAATTATTAATTTTTGGAATAAAACTAATGTAATAGGAAATATTCCAAACTGGGTAACTAAAAATAACTCTACAAATAAATCAAAATTATTAGAACTAAATGTTGGTAGTGATGATAAATCTCTACTAATTGGTCTTTTATTGATACCCCTATATGATAATTTTTCAGACTTTGGTATAACGATTAATGTTAAAAATAGTATCATATGAAAAAAAAATTACTCATAACGTTAGGGTGTTCATATACCGAGGGTGTTGGGTGTTATAATGAATCATTATTTACATCAACAACTATTCAAGAACAACGAGCAGAATTACATGATGAAATTTTTTACAATTCTCAGAGACCATATTTTCATGAATTTGGTTGGCCAAATAAATTAGGTAAAAAACTAAAGTTCGATAAAGTTATAAACCTGGGGAAAGCTGGTTCATCAACATCTGGCCAATTGAAGGTATTTTTCGATTTATATTATAATAATAAATTTGAAGGATATGATACTACTATATTTTGGTTACTAAGT
>Ga0209137_1002668_pt1 | contig 15486 bp, 15 predicted proteins | sample SaaInl5LU_22_DNA_FD_184642 | JGI IMG/M metagenome (GOLD analysis project Ga0209137, IMG submission 184642) | Marine microbial communities from expanding oxygen minimum zones in the Saanich Inlet - ESP_105LU_22_DNA (SPAdes) (version 2) | ecosystem: Environmental > Aquatic > Marine > Intertidal... | reverse complement strand
GTTGAAGATTTAATAAATAGTTTTAAGGGTAACAAAGAGGCTGATATGGCAACGCCTGTATTAAGATGTGACGAAGAAACAATAATGGCTCTAAAAGAAGATCGATCAGAAGGGCGCGTGGGTGGAACAACCGCTGTTTTTGATAAAAATAACAAAGCACTATATTTTTCAAAAGAAGTACTCCCGTATTCTAATGATAAAAAGACAACAATTTTTCACCATGTCGGTATATACGCCTATAAACCTAAAGCTTTAAAAGAATATATTGGGTGGACATCAGGACCACTTGAAGAGGCAGAGGGTTTGGAGCAATTGCGTTTTTTAGAAAATGGTGGCTATATTAATTGTGTTGAGGTTAATGGCAAAGGGCGTGCTTTTTGGGAGGTTAATAACCCCTCTGATGTTCCAAAGGTAAACGCAATGCTTAAAAAGCTTGGCATTTCATAATTTAAATAATCAGGCAGCTTGAATTGTATCCAATTGTGTAAGCAGTGCATAAAGTGTTGATGAGTCTGCATTAGAACGTAATTTTGCACATGTGCTTTCTGACCTAAATGTTCTAGACACTAAGGCTAATGCTTTGAGATGCTCTGCGCCTTCTTTTTCTGGTGCGAGTATTGTGAATATTAAATCCACAGGCTCACGATCCATTGAGTCAAAGTCTACAGGCTTTTCTAAGCGGGTGAAAAAACCATAAACACGATCTAATCCATTAAATCGAGCGTGAGGGATAGCTACACCTCTACCAACACCAGTAGACCCAAGTCTTTCGCGCTCTGTGAGTGCAGTTAAGACTTCTTGAGAATTTAAGCCATAAACAGATGAAGCCTGTTCAGAAATTTCTTGTAATAAGCGCTTTTTACAGCTCGTATGAGATGAAAACCGAACTGCATCAGAATTCATTCATTATATCCCTAAGATCCATTCCACTATCCCTAGTATTTGTGCCCCCTATTTCATATTTAGAGGATCAATCCAACCAATATTTCCGTCTTTGCGTTTATAGACGACATTTAGCCTATTATGGCTTTCATTTTTAAAAATAAGTACCGACTCGTCAGCCAATTCCATTTGCATAACCGCTTCACCCACGGAGAGTTCTTTAATAATTCCTGTTTCCATTTCTGCGATAATGATAGGCGTTAACGTTTCGTTTTCTGTACTAACATCATCATTGTGATCTGCGGCGATGATATACGACGAAGCTTCAAAGGATTCAATGGGTGTTGTGCGAAGATTTGCATGATCTTTTAAACGACGTTTATAGCGCCTTAATTGTGTTTCTATGCGTTTGGCAGATTTATCAAAACTTGCATAAATATCATGTTCTTTTGCTTTTGAATTTACTGTTATTCCAGTTGAAAGATGTATTGCAGTTTCACAAACAAATTCATGAGATTCTTTTGAAAATGTAATAAGTGCGTCAGTGGGCCTTTCGGCATATTTTTCAAGGATATCAGAAACTTCCATTTCAACATGTGTTTGTAAACTCTCACCGATATCAATTTGTTTTCCACTAATTTTATAACGCATATTATCTCCTTTTTGTTCTTTATAAAAATAAATATTATTTACCTAAGAAAGATTTCTTAGGTATTATAAAATTTATTATTTATATGCATACAATAAGAATAGTATGATAAATTAATTCAAACAATCTTGTTTATTAAAATAATTTAAGCATAATAGCGCAACCAAACGATGACATAAGAATCAAATGATTCGAAAAAAATCACACTCTAAAATCATCTCCTAAATATACTCTTCTAACATCATTATTTTCTATCACCTGTTCAGGAGTTCCGCTCATTAGAACTTTTCCATCATGAAGAATATATGCGCGATCTATTATTTCCAATGTTTCTCGAACATTATGATCAGTAATGAGAACGCCAATTTCTTTTTCTTTCAATTGAGCAACTAGAAACCTAATATCTCCAACTGCGATGGGGTCAACGCCTGCAAACGGCTCATCCAATAAAATATACTTAGGATTTGCCGCTAAACAGCGTGCTATTTCAACCCGTCTACGTTCTCCACCAGATAAAGAAATGGCGGGAGATTTTCGAATATGTAAAGAAATGGCGGGAGATTTTCGAATATGCGAAATTGAAAACTCATTTAATAATTCTTCGACACGCTCTTTAGATTCTGCTTTACTATTTGCCCATAGTTCAGAGACAGCTGAAATGTTTTGCTCAACATTTAAGCCCCGAAAAATACTTGCTTCCTGCGGTAAGTATCCGAGACCTAATTGTGCTCTTCGATACATAGGTAGGTTTGTTGCATCAAAACCATCAACCGTGACACTACCTTTATCGGGACTAATTAGACCAGCAATTGAATAAAAGCATGTAGTTTTTCCTGCCCCATTGGGGCCTAATAATGCAACAACCTCACCTTTTTGCAGCTTAAGATCAACGTTGTGCAAAACTTTCTTATTTTTATATGCTTTACCAATACCTTGAACAATCAGACCATCTGTAGGAATTTTTACGTCATCCATATCGCTAATTAGGGGCTAGTGTAGTTTTTACATTTCCAGATAAATTCGCAATATTTTTTAATATATCCATATCTAAATAATTTCCAGAAATTGTACTTTTGCCTTGAACTAAAAGAACGTTACCAGACATACTTAATAATCCACTATCAATTTTATAAATTGCACTTTCTGCTTCAGCAATATCTTCACCATTTGTAAATACTACTTTGCCTGTGGCTTCTACAGAAGTGACTTTCCCTGTATCTTGATTATATCTAACAACAATTTTATCAGCGCTTAAGCGTAATGAACCTTGGCCAACATAAGCAGTTCCTTCGAATATTGCAGAGTTTGAAGATTGATTAATTGATAAATTATTTGCAGTAATCTCAACAGGTAAATTAATATCATGGTTTGCACCACTTAAAGATAATGATGCATTTTGAGCAAAAACTTTTGGACTCAAAAGTAAAAGTCCTAGTGTAAATAATTTTAAATAAATTTTCATATCGCTACTTTGCTTATTTAACTGTTGAAGGCAAGTATATCAGCGTAACACCATCAGAAAAATTTAAATTTCCACTTACTTGTGATGTTTTATTATCAAAATCTTTGAACAATTCCATAGATCCAGCTATAATTTTCCCGTATGGCCCACTTGCTTCTACTGAATTTGGTGCAATTAAATTTCCAAGTTTAAGATTAAGTTGAATTTTTTCGCTTATTGCTTTGTAACCATTTGTCATATCAATATAAACATTTCCATTTAATTCAGCAGACTGTTTGATAAAATTCACCGATCCATTTTTTGAGCTAATTTTAAATCCAACGCCTTGCAAGGCATCAAACTCTAGACTTGGACCTATCAAATCAATTTTCTCAGGTGAGGGAGAGTCGGGCATTGCCTCGATTGCTTTAAGAATAAATGAATCACCAAGATTTGTTAAACCTGAAAACTGTGGATTAGTAATTTTCTGATCTGTGGTTAGATTTATTGTATCGGCATCGATTGATATAGTTCCTGACCTTAATGCGTCTTCTTTTCCAAAAATAAAAACACTAGCAAGTAACAAAACTGCAATTACTGGCATTATTAATTTAGCCCACTTTATAGCTCTAGAATATGATTTAATAAAATTTTGCATTAACTATGAGAAAAAATATCATCTTCTGACCAACCTGCAAGGTCAAGTGTTGCGCGCATTGGTAGAAAATTAAAACAAGCTTCGGCTATTTCGTATCTATTTTCTCTTTTTAAATTCAAGTTTAATTTATCCATTAATTTATGTAGATACAAAACATCACTTGCAGCGTATTCTATTTGTGCTTTTGTAAGTTCAGAAGCGCCCCAATCGGAGGATTGCTGTTGTTTTGATATTTCAATCGATAGCATCTCACGGAGCAAATTTTTTAGCCCATGCTTATTCGTGTATGTTCGAACTAATTTGGATGCAATTTTTGTGCAATAAACTGGTGAAATATTGATCTTAAAGTGATGTTTTAATATAGCAATATCAAATCGAGCGAAGTGAAAAAGCTTAACTTTATTTTGGTCGAGTAGAATTTTACATATATTTGGTGCTTGCGGTGCATCTGGTTCTATTTGAACAATGTGTGCGTGACCATCTCCTGATGAAAATTGAATCACACACAATCTATCGCGCATTGGATTTAGCCCCATGGTCTCAGTATCAATAGCAACGATAGGCCCAAGTTCCAAATTATCAGGTAAATCATTTTTATAAGTAAAATTTGTCATACTAATTACTATAGTATTTGTAGGTTCGTGGGGAAAGTGGTTTTAAAGCATGTAAAATAAAATTTTAATACTGAAAAAAGCTTCATTATTGGTATAGTCACATACACCATAAGTAGTGATAAAATGTCGAAAATCACTACTTTTAGTGTCATAAATACAATAAAAATATATATATCATATATCAACATTTTTTTAAGCCATTGATAAATATACACATTTTTTATTTTTTATAAACTTTTTACATTTTTTTCTTGAAACATTTACCAAATTCTTGAAACAATTGAACTACGAGTAACAAAATTGAGTATAAATATAAAAAAAATTTAGTTTGTTGAAGCAGTGTAATTAAATACTATCTCAACATGATATACTAAATAGTGGAGGATTATATGACGATTTTATCAAAAAAAGGCTTTAAAGTGGCCTTAGCAACAGTGGCGGCAGGTATTTTACCAGCTTCGGCACATGCTGCAACACTTGCGCCTAATGATTATGTTGGAATTTCATTCTGGTTGATATCAATGGCACTTATTGCTGCAACAGCATTTTTCTTTATTGAAACTACTAGAGTTGAAGGAAAATGGAAAACATCACTAACAGTATCCGGTTTGGTTACGTTAGTAGCTGCAGTGCACTACTTTTACATGCGTGATGTGTGGGTATCAACAGGTGAATCACCGACAGTATACCGATATATTGATTGGCTAATTACTGTTCCATTATTAATGGTTGAGTTTTATCTGATCCTTCGTGCAATCACTAAGGTATCAATTGGCATCTTCTGGCGCCTAATGATTGGTACTGTAGTCATGCTCGTTGGTGGGTATGCTGGTGAAATCGGTTATATTAGTGCTACTTTAGGATTTATCATTGGTATGCTTGGTTGGGCATATATATTATATGAAATCTTTGCAGGTGAAGCTAGTAAAGTTGCTGCAGATGAAGCTCCTGCTTCAGTACAATCTGCATTCTCAACAATGCGTTGGATTGTGACGATTGGTTGGGCAATTTATCCTTTAGGATATTTTATGGGTTACATGAACGGCGCTGTTAGCGACGAAGCATTAAACATAATCTATAACTTTGCTGATGTATGGAACAAAATAGCGTTTGGTGTAATTATCTGGAACGTTGCTGTAACTGAATCAGAATCTAAATAAATTGAAAATGGGGGAGTAACTTATTTTGTTACTCCCCCATAATACTTACTACTTTTTTTATTAAATTTTTATTATCTAGGAGGCAGCCAATGGACAAACTTTCTACGTTTTCCGCCGATGCTGTCAATTTAAATGGACTGCTAACACATAATAAATTACCATCTGTCAATCATGTCCATGAATTAATTCTTAATAGGTTGGAAAATGTTGATGCGTCTCTCTCAGAAGCTGCATTTTTTCATTTTAAAACCCCAGGTAAAATGCTCCGAGCCAAAATGGCGATACAAAGCGCATCACTGGCAGAGATTGATATTTCAACATCCTTACTTTGGGCTGGTGCTGTAGAAGTTTTACATAATGCTTCATTAATACATGATGATATTTGTGATGGTGACAAACAACGCCGTGGTCGAGAATCTATATGGGTCAAATTTGGGCGTGATACTGCTTTGACACTTGGTGATTGGTTAATTGCCTTATCATTTGAATTGGCTTCAGAAGCTGCTGAAATGTCAAATACACCTAGATTGGTTGGAGTTCTAGCAAGACACATGGCGACAACAACTGCTGGCCAGGCAATGGAGTTTGGATGGAATAGTACACAAAGTTGGGACGTGTATCTTAAAATAGCAGCAGATAAAACGGCACCATTACTAACTGCTCCTATTCATGGAGTTACTCTGATGAGTGGAACTAGTGGTCTAGGTTTTGCTATATCAGGATATTTCTGTGATCTGGGTAAGGCTTATCAGATTGCAAATGACATTCAAAATTTTAAAGGTACAGATGGAGCTAAATTAATAGCGGGCGACCTTGCGCGGCGAGCACCAAATGCAGTAACGGTTTCTTTTGTTGAATCTTTAAATGAGCAAGATCACAATGAATTTACAATTTGGTATAATAATTCAGATAACAAAGATTTGAAACTTTGGAGAGATAAAATACTTGCGTCAAAAGCAATTGAAATATCTTCTGTAAGAATGTTAAAAATACTCAATGCAGCAGAGCGTAATATAAATACATTACCAAGCATAGCATTGGAAGCTGTTGTTCCTGTACACACAATAATAAAACGTGTTTGTGCGCTTTCAATATAATAAAAAACTTTCTATAAATTATATGAGTTTTTCATATAGTTAAATATATTTGGAATTTATGAGTTGATAAAAAATAATAAAAAAATTCTTGTTATTGGGGCAGGATTTGGTGGTATTGCTTCTGCGCTTCGTATGCGTGCTCTTGGGTATGATGTAACACTTATAGATAGATTAAGTGCTATTGGGGGGCGTGCTCAAGTTTTTAATCGTGGTGGCTTTAAGCATGATGCTGGGCCTACTGTTATAACAGCACCATTTTTATTTGATGAACTATTTGAGCTTTTTGATGAAAACCGAGAAGACTACGTAGAGTTTAGAGCTCTTGATCCTTGGTATAGGTTTTACTTTCATACTGGTGAACAATTTGATTACAGACCTTCAGTTGAAGACACAAATAAAGAAATAGCTCGATTTTCACCTAAAGATGTTAAAGGTTACAGCCGACTATTAAAAGCATCGCAAGCAATCTATGAGATTGGGTTTGAAAAGTTATCAGATAAGCCTTTTACAAAATTTTGGGATATGATGGCGCAGATACCAAGTTTAATAAAATTGCAAAGTTATTTTTCTGTATCTGGAATAGTAAACAAGTATATCAAACACCCACTCTTAAGGCAGGCCTTTTCAATCCATCCCCTTTTAGTAGGGGGCAATCCATTTAGCACCACGTCTATATATGCACTTATACATTATTTAGAGCGCAGATGGGGCGTATTTTTTGCCATGGGTGGGACTGGAAAATTAGTTCAATCGTTATATGATTTAATGAATAAGAATGGTGTCAAAATAATTTTAGATACCGACATAGCTCAGATTGAAGTTAAGAATAATAAGGCATTAGGTGCAACCAGCACTGATGGCAGATTTTTTTCTGCAGATCGAATTATATGCAATGGTGATCCGCCAACTGTGTATTCTCAAATGTTACCAGGTGAAAAAAATCGCAGCAAACGTCTATTCCCTGAAAAATTAACTCAATACTCTATGGGATTATATGTGCTGTTTTTTGGTACAGAAAAAACCTACGAAGATATAGCCCACCATACAATATGGATGGGACCAAGATATAAAGAACTACTTTCAGATATTTTTGATCGAAAAATATTAGCAGACGATTTTTCTTTATATGTACATCGCCCAACAGCCACTGATAGTAGTTTTGCGCCAGATGGTTGTGATAGTTTTTATGTTCTTTGCCCCGTACCGAATTTGCGAGCAGATATTGACTGGGATGAAACTGGCCCAATTCTGCAAGAGCGTATAATCAATGAATTATCCAATACCATAATGCCTGATCTGAAGTCAGTTATAACTGATGATTTTTATATGACGCCTGTTGATTTCAAAGATGACTACAGATCAATGCATGGAGCAGGTTTTTCAATTGCACCAATTTTTTTACAATCTGCATGGTTCAGGTTTCACAATAGAGACCCACATATTGATAATCTATATTTTGCAGCAGCAGGTGCACATCCTGGTGCAGGTATACCTGGAGTATTATCATCTGCTAAAGTTGTTGAAAGCTTGGTAATAGAAGATGAAAAAAAACAGCAGAGTTAATAAAAGTTCTTAAGATGTATAATGTTTGGTGAAATATTTTGGATAATATAGAAAGTGAGACGTTAACACCTTCAGCCGCACTTGCTTCATATGGTAAAAGTTTTAATTGGGCTAAAAGATTCCTTGGTAAAACAATGGGAACTGATGCTGCTATATTATATAGGTTTTGTAGGGTCCTGGATGATATGGCTGATGGTGATATTATTGATGGACCAGAAAGATTATTTAAAATACGTGATGGTTTATTAAAAAACTATCAAACAGATGATCCTTTATTAATTGAATTTGAACTTTTTATTACTTCAAAGAAATTACCAAAATTAGTAATAATCTCACTAATTGACGGGTTACTTGGTGATCAGGAAATTGTTTTAATAAAAAATGAGTTTGAACTACTCCGATATTGTTACCGTGTTGCTGGAACAGTCGGAATACTTATGTGTAATGTTTTGGATTGTGATGAAACTGATGCCATAGATTATGCTATAGATTTAGGTATAGCTATGCAGCTAACAAATATTGCTCGTGATATACTTGAGGATGCTCAAATGGGTAGACGTTATTTACCTGAAAGCTGGGTTGGAGATGTTACACCGGAAGAAATAGTTCAAATTAGTCAACATCCAAAATCAAAGAGAGCACAGGATATATGCATTGGATCAAAAAAACTTCTTAATCTTGCTGAACAATACTATACTAGCGGTTTAACAGGTTGTGCATATTTACCTTTAAGGGCCCACGCAGCGATTTCTGTAGCTGCGTTGGTTTATCGTCAAATAGGTATTAAAACTAAAAATAAAGGGTATCCTTGGTTTAATGGGAGAGAATTTACATCAACAAGCGAGAAAATTATATGCAGTTTTTTTGGTTTACTAATATTATACAAACGTCTTTTTAAAAAAGGTCAGCATAAATCTATTTTGCATGATGGCTTAAGAGGATTACCATATGTCAAATAATGTATTAGATAAAACTGATGTTACATTATTGGGTGCAGGCTGTGCGAGCCTTTCTCTTGCGTCACGCGCAAATGAACTTGAGGATTATGATTTTACGGTTATTGATCCTGAGACTCATTTGGCACAGGATCATATTTGGGGATTTTGGCAAATGCCGTGGCTTTCTGCTGCAGTATTAATTTCACGTAAAAAATGGTATAACTGGAAAATTATTACTACAGATAAAGCCGTGCTTCATACAACTGAGGCGTTTCCATATTCAGCCATTAATAGAAATGATTGGATTAGTGATTGTTTTGAAAAGGCTATTGATAATAATGTAAAATTTAAGCGTGAATTAACAAAAGAGTGTAGTTCCCAAGTTTTAGATAGTAGACCTCCAAAAATACCTAAGGACAACATGCTTCAACATTTTGTTGGCTACGAGATTCAAGCAGAAAAAGATGTGTTTGATGACACAACTGCAATTTTGATGGATTTTAGATGTGATCAAAGTTTAGGTATGCACTTTATATATTTTTTACCGTTTTCAAAACGGCAAGCCCTTGTTGAGTCTACATTGTTTAGCCCAAAAAAAGCAGCACCTGAATTTTATGACAATGCAATTAAAACATATCTTGATAAAATTATGTTTACTAAAAGTTATAAGATATTGCGTAAAGAAAAAGGTGTTATACCTTTGGGTATTTTTGAAAAACGAAATCCATTATACGATGGGATTGGTGGAAACGGTGGAGCTATAAGGCCGTCAAGTGGTTATGCATTCAGCTTTATTCAAAAACAAATAGATAAAATTATTAAGTCTTCAAAAAAAACTAAAAAACTGATGGTTAGTTCACCACACAGTAAATTTGAATTATGTATGGATCGGATATTTATAAAGGTACTTAGAAAATATCCATTAATTGCACCTGATATATTTATTAAAATGGCAGAAAAGTTAACTGGGGACGAATTTGCTAAATTTTTAAGTGGTGAAGCGAACTATAAGATATGGCTTAAAGTTATATATTCTATGCCAAAAACTCCATTTATTAAAGCATCGCATGAAATCTTAAAAGGAACGGATCCAAAGTGGTAGATATAGCAATACTCGATCACTTAAGTGTCATTGCTTTGTTGATGGTTGTATTAATTGGCCTTCCACATGGTGCTTTAGACGGTGCAATTGCCATGCATCTTGGTGCTGGAAGGAATATTTCATTTGTATTTCAATTTTTATTTTTATATCTACTCTGCGGTTTCATTGTTGTTGTGCTTTGGTATAACTTTCCACCCATATCACTTGTGGTTTTTTTAATTATTTCGATGATTCATTTTGGATGGGGAGATGCAAATTCAAAAATTAAATTAGTATCTCTTTTACAAATAATTTGTCATGGTGGCGTAGTAGTATTTGGTATTGTTTACTTTCATATTGATGAGGTAATTCCACTATTTGATATGCTTACACAAAGAAACTCAAATTTTCCAATCCAACTCTCAATATATATTTTTTATGCTGTTTCGATTCTTACAATATTATATGTTTACTTAATTTATAGTATGCGGGACCTGCGACTAAGACTTTTAGAGTTAGCTGTTGTATGGGCAATAGTAATTTTCCTACCACCTCTTTTTGGATTTGCTGTTTATTTTTGTTTTATACATACCACCAGGCATATTCGTAATATATGGATGGAAATAAAAACGGAAATGAGTCTTAAAGCACTAATTACTCAGGCATCAATTTTGACAATTGCAAGTTGGGGAATGGGTATTACAGCATTTTATATTTTTGATTCTGGAGATTTAGATACAAATATAATCCGAATAATTTTTATAGGTTTAGCTGCTTTAACAGTACCTCATATGATTTTGGTCGATGGGTTTTTTCGGAATAAGTGATTACCCAAATATTGGTAAAAACATCTCTGGGCTTTTAAACCATTTAAAAAGCAGCATTGCTAAAAATAGAAACACAAAGATAATCGAAATTACTAAAATTGTCTTTCCAAGCTTGTCTTGTTTGAAAGTTCTTGGTTTCATATTATTTCCATTAAATATTGTTTCGCTTAAAAATAATGATAGATAACTTCAAAAGTAAAGTATTTATATTTAATATTATTAATAATTCAGTCTTGAAGAGACGTTCTACGCTCTGTAGATCTATAAAAAATTTTTAATGGAGACTAAGTATGTCTATTGCCCCTAAATTAGTTACTATTTTTGGCGGATCAGGCTTTGTTGGCCGATATGTAGCTCAGAGAATGGCAAAAGAAGGATGGCGAGTAAGGGTAGCTGTCCGACGCCCAAACGAAGCTCTCTTTGTTAAGACATATGGTGATGTTGGGCAAGTGGAGCCTATATTAGCAAATATACGTGATGAAAAATCAACCCGTGCAGCTATAATTGGTGCTGATGCTGTAGTAAATTGTGTTGGAATTTTGAATGAAACAAGTAAGCAAAAGTTTACTGATTTACAGTCCAAAGGAGCATCGCAAATCGCAAAGCTTGCAACTGAGTGTGGTGTAAAAACTTTTGTACATTTTTCTGCAATTGGAGCTGACATTAATAGCCACAGTAAATATTTAAAATCAAAAGCAGAAGGTGAAGAAATGGTTAAAGCTTCATTTAAAAATGCTGTAATTTTGAGACCTTCAATTGTTTTTGGAGCTGAAGATCAGTTTTTTAATAGGTTTGCGACAATGGCAAAACTATCTCCTTTAATACCATTGGTTGGTGGTGAAACAAAGTTTCAACCGGTATACGTTGATGATATAGCTAAAGCAGCAGTTAAGGGTGTACTGGGGGAAGCTAAGCGTGGTATTTATGAGTTAGGTGGTCCGCAAGCAGCTAGTTTTAAAGAGCTAATCATAATGCTTATGGGGATTATTCGCCGCAAACGTGCCATTGTAAATATTCCATTCTTTGCTGCTTCAATACAGGGTGGTATATTTGATGCTTTGCAAAAGTTTTCATTGGGATTGTTTACAAATACTATCTTAACGCGTGATCAAGTAATCGCTTTAAAAAAAGATAATGTAACATCAAAAAATAAGATGGGTTTCAAAAATTTAGGAATTGTGCCAACTGCAATGGAAACAATCTTAGGTGAGTATTTGTACAGACACAGGCCTTATGGGCAATATACTGAGTTGACTGAAGCGGCTCGAGATCTTGACTCTTAAGTATATGAAATTGTTAAAATTATTATTCCTAAAATAATTCTGTAAAATACATATGGTGAATAGCTTATAGTTTTAAGCATTTTCATCATTATGCTTAAAGCCGCAAAGCCAGAAAAAAATGAAAAAACGGCCGCAATAAGCCCAATTTTTGCAGATTGCCAATCTGCATTAAAGATTACTTCTGACCCTAATAATGTACCAGATGCAATTATTGTTGGTATCGACATCAGCATAGATATGTTTGCGCTATCTAACATAGATATGTTTGCGCTATCTAAACGATTGAAACCGAGCTGCCTTGCTCCAATTATTGTCATTCCAGAGCGTGATGATCCTGGTATTAAAGCGATTGCTTGCCAGATACCAATTTTACAAGCATCTATAAAGTCCCAATCTTTTTTTACTCTGCCTTGTGGTGATTTTTGGTCTACAAAGTATAATAAAATACCAAATAAAAGCATTGCCCAACCTATTATACGAATAGATCTTATTGCTTCATTATATCCTGATAATTTCAGTATTAATCCACAAATAATAACTGGAAGTGTGGCAACAATAAGCAATCGCGCTAATTTTGAGCCTTTACTTGAGAAGTCTCCAACAAATAAACGAAAAAATCCAAAAAATGCTAGTTTCACATCTTGCCAAAAATATAAAATAACAGCGCCTAGTGTTCCGATATGAACAGCTACATCAATGAATTGTCCTTGATCATTAGATTCAGTTATGTGTGGAATTAAAGCAAGATGACCAGACGAAGAAACTGGTAAAAACTCAGTAAGACCCTGAATGATTGCAAGAAGTAAGATGTAATATAGTGACATAGTGTTTCTTTGATTCGTTTAAAGAACCTTAAAAGTGTTTGATTAAAAATGGAATTAACTAAATAGGGATCCTATTATGACCTAATCTTTATATATTTTTTATAAAAAGGCAGCATTTTTAGAAGAATTTTAATAATAGGTCAGTACAGGTTACTTTTCTTTGTATTTTTATTGGATTATATGTTTTTTTCTTGATGACACTGGAGATTTATAAATGGCCGTTAATAAAATGCTTAAGTTTGTGAACGTAAGTCGTGATATGCCTACAAAGCGTATGCCAAAACTCAGAAACAAAGATTATAATGAGGTTTATCAAGAATTTGCAGCTGAAAAGGCAGAAGAGCAATCTAGTAGATGTAGCCAATGTGGCGTACCGTTTTGCCAAACACATTGCCCATTACATAATAATATTCCTGACTGGCTCCGACTGACGGCTGAAGGCAGATTGAAAGAAGCTTATGAATTAAGCCAAGACACAAATACATTTCCTGAAATCTGTGGTCGGATTTGCCCACAAGATCGTTTGTGCGAAGGTAATTGTGTAATTGAGCAATCAGGCCATGAAACAGTAACAATAGGCTCTGTCGAAAAATATATTACTGATACAGCATGGGAAAAAGGCTGGGTGAAGGCCATAACTCCTAAAGTAGAGCGTAGTGAGAGTGTGGGGATTATTGGTGCAGGTCCAGCTGGGCTGGCAGCTGCTGACCGCTTACGTAAAATGGGCATTCAAGTTACTATATATGATCGTTATGATCGTGCTGGTGGATTACTAACTTATGGAATACCAGGATTTAAATTAGAAAAAGATGTTGTAATGCGCCGGAATGATCTTCTTTCTGAAGGCGGTGTAAATTTTGAATTAAATACAAATATTGGTATCGATATTTCGTTTCATGATATTCGCTCCAAGCACGATGCGATCTTAATTGGTACTGGAGTTTATAAAGCCCGAGAGCTGTCAGGAATAGGTTCATCAAACAAAGGAATTGTAAAAGCATTAGATTACTTAACAGCATCAAATAGATCAAATATGGGCGATCATGTTCCAGAAATTGAAAATGGAGAACTTAACGCAAAAGGAAAGCGTATTGTAGTTATTGGCGGTGGTGACACTGCAATGGATTGCGTGCGAACAGCAATTCGTCAAGGTGCAAAATCTGTTAAATGTCTCTATCGTCGCGATAAGAAGAATATGCCTGGTTCACAACGTGAAACTCAAAATGCAGAAGAAGAAGGTGTAGAATTTGTATGGCTGTCTGCGCCAAAGGGTTTTGTTGGTGAGGGAGAAGTGTCTGGAGTTGTTGTTTCTAAAATGCGATTAGGTGCGCCAGATTCATCTGGTAGACAAAGTCCAGAAGAAATAGTTGGTGCTGATTATACTGAAGATGCCGATCTTGTTATAAAAGCACTTGGATTTAATCCAGAAAACTTACCAACATTGTGGGATACACCTGAATTAGAGGTAACACGTTGGGGAACAATCAAAACAGATTTCAAAACACACTCAACTTCACTTCCTGGTGTATATGCTGCAGGAGATATAGTGCGAGGGGCTTCTTTAGTTGTTTGGGCAATTCGAGATGGAAGAGAAGCAGCGGATAGCATTCTTGCTTTCTTAGATACACAGACGTCAATTGCTGCCGAATAATATTAAAAATAATTTGATAAAGCCTAAAAATTCAATTGAAAGTAAATAAAAATGACAAAATTTGACAAAAATTGGAAAGCTCAGGAAGAAGCAAAAAGAGAATTTCTAAACAACCACGGTATGTATTCTGAAGAAGATGAACATAGCTCATGTGGTGTTGGACTTGTCGTTTCAATTGAAGGAAAAAAATCTCGCAAAGTTGTTGATAGTGGAATATCTGCTTTAAAAGCAATTTGGCACAGGGGTGCTGTGGATGCAGATGGTAAAACTGGAGACGGTGCCGGAATTCATTTGCAAATACCAATAGATTTTTTCTACGACCAAGTAGAGAGAACAGGTCATAATCCTCGAAAAGATCAATTATTGGCTGTAGGACAGATTTTTTTGCCACGAACAGATTTTGGTGCGCAAGAAACTTGTAGAACAATAGTTGAATCAGAAGTGCTTAAAATGGGGTACTACATTTATGGTTGGCGTCATGTTCCAGTTGATATTTCTTGCCTAGGCGAAAAGGCAAACTCTACTAGACCAGAAATTGAACAAATACTTATCTCTAATTCCCAAGGATCAGATGAGGAGAAGTTTGAACGAGATTTATACATAATCAGGCGCAGAATTGAGAAAGCGGTAACTGCTGCGCAGATAAAAGATTTTTATGTTTGTTCATTATCGTGCAGATCAATTATTTACAAAGGAATGATGCTTGCAGAGCAAGTAGCAGTATTTTACCCAGATTTGATGGATGAACGTTTTGTTTCGGCATTTGCAATTTATCATCAAAGATATTCAACAAACACATTCCCACAATGGTGGTTAGC
>Ga0209137_1002667_pt1 | contig 15491 bp, 12 predicted proteins | sample SaaInl5LU_22_DNA_FD_184642 | JGI IMG/M metagenome (GOLD analysis project Ga0209137, IMG submission 184642) | Marine microbial communities from expanding oxygen minimum zones in the Saanich Inlet - ESP_105LU_22_DNA (SPAdes) (version 2) | ecosystem: Environmental > Aquatic > Marine > Intertidal... | reverse complement strand
GCGGAGACTCCTCGAAGTTGATAGCGCGTATCAGACATTTTTGGTGTTTTTTAGAAGTGTAAAGATAAGAGTTTAAAACGGGATATTGAAAGTTTGACTTTTTTAAGATTGGCAGGATTATTCTTTCTTCGAATTAGTTCGGTTTAACCCAAAAATCATCAGGATTATTAGTCTTATTAGTTGAACATCGTCGAATTAAGTCAATCGAAAAGTCATAAAAAGCTTAAACGGCATCTTTTGCTTATTTAAAGGTTCAAACGTATGTATGTGCGGTTATTGAACAATGAGTTTTTTGCGCAATTGATTGTTCCCTTCGGAAACTTCAACAAAATAAACTCCTTTTTGGGTTAGATTTACCTCTGCTTTTCCTGCCGATTTTGCATTTATTTTAGACCGAGAATAAACCGTTTGGCCCAGTACATTGATGATTCGTACATCGATGAGATTATAGTGACCTTGAAAATTAGAAAGGGTGAAATTTCCATTGCTTGGATTGGGGAATATATTGTAAGAAAGAGGTAAAAACTCTTCTTCCAATCCAATATTACATACTTCAAAAACAACTGTTTTACTGGTGTCTGTTTCACATCCCAAAAAGTCGGTTGTCATCACTGAATAATTTCCCGATTGAGTTACGCTAATTGTTGCTGAAGTATCGCCTGTGGACCAAGAATACGAGTTGGCGGGATTAATCGACGTTAACGTAATCGTATCTCCAACACAAGCCGTATCATTTGGTGCCGCAATAATTTGATTCAATTGCGCCACTTGCGTAATGATCAATGTATTTGGACAAGGCGTTCCTGTTGTTTGCGGATTACTCGCAACAACCCGTACTTTGTAAAGAAATCCAAAGTTTGTATTTGCCGGTATGGTTGCTAAAATAAAACCAAGGTTAAAAGGAGCTGATCCAATATCTACTGGCGCTGTGAATTGACCGAAAGCATTCGAAAGTTGAGCGGTAAACACATTGCCTGGAGAAAATGTTCCTGTGGAAGAAAATGGCACCAAGACATTGCCTCCGGCACATGTTGACAATTGCAAAATCGTATCCGTTATAATTGTGTTTTGAGCGCTCAAGTTTTTCGCAAACAAGAGGATGGCAACTATTATGATCCATTTTTTCATATACAATAGTATGGTTTTTCGCCACGAATTACACAAATTATCACTAATATTTTACGTTCGTCGTGTCATATGATTGAAAAACTCTAAAAAAGAACAAGAATTAAATATCTCTGATTCTTGCATTCGTGTTAATTAGTGTAATTAGTGGCAAACACCTTAAATCACCTTCATTTTTTTCATCAAGAAAGTAGCGCTTTTATTCTTACAAATTCCCTCACGAAGCGTGTAATCGAAATGCAAATCATTGTCTACTATTTCCACTTCAAAACATTTGTTGGTCAGTTGATTTGGGAATTCGGCCGTTGTATCACACACTTTTAAATCATGGGTAGCCAAAGCACCAATCGCATTTTTAGAGATTATTTTCTTCACGACTGCCACAGTTCCTGTTCGTTTATCATCCGAATTTGTTCCCCTTAAAATTTCATCTAAAAGCACAAAAGTCACTTGTTCATCAGCTGCATCCATCACTTCTTTCAATCGCTTCACTTCTGCAAAAAAGAACGATTCATTGTCGTTTAAAGAATCCGAAACACGCATGGAAACGTAAACGGGAATGGCATGAATATTTGCCTTGGAGGCACAAATCGGAGCGCCAATTCCGCCCAAAACCATGTTCACGCCCAAGCTCCTTAAAAAGGTGCTTTTCCCTGACATATTCGAACCTGAGAGTATGATGAATTTTTCTTTATCAAAACTCACATTGCTTGTCACGCGTTGGTTCCTGTCCAAGAGCGGATGACCGAGACTTTCAAACTGAATGATGTGCTCTTCGTTTAGTTCAGGAAATACAAAATCGGGATTATTGTAACTCAAATTGGCAAAGGAATTAAGGGCCTCAAATTCTCCGATTACCTGTATCCAATTCATAACATCTTCAGCATTTTGCTTTTTCCATTTGGTTAAATTTCGCATGGTATGCAGGTGATACATGACAAAACCGTTCATCAAAATCATAGCTGCTGGATTTAAAATATTGTCCAATTGCCCGAATAATTGAGAAAGTCGATTCATTTCTGAGCTAGCTGAAATCTTGTTTTTTGTGAGACGGATTTGCAAATCTACTAATGCTGTAGAGTCGAATTTTTTGTTCTCAATTTTAGACAAAATCTGACTATAATTTTTTAGTGTACGATCTATATTCGTTGACTGAACGAGTTCCATTTTGATAGCTTTGAGGTTACGAGCAACCAAACCGAGATTGATAAGAAAAAGATAAAAACACTTTTCGCCGATTCCAGCTTCGAAAATGATATTGTAGGTCGTTAATCCAATAAAAATGACAGGAAGAATATACGAGGCAAAGTCATAAAATTTAGGAATATGCTGAATCTTTGACTTCATCCATTTTGCCATATTCTCATGAATATCGCAACTGTCTGGTTTAACTTTTGATTGCGCCGAAACAGCTTGTCTCCATGGTAAATCACTAGCCAATTCTGCTACCGCTTTTTGCGTACTTAAAATAGATCCCTTTGATTTCAAAGACAATAAATTAGCCGCCAAAATCTTTTTCCCAATATAGGTTTCAGTTCTATTTAGTGTTTGAAAAAGCGACCGCGGTCCGAAAAAATCCAAATCAAAAGAATACGGATGAGTTGGGTCGATAAATTCACCGCCATCGGCAAATGGCAAAACTTTTTTTTCTAGAAAATCAATTTCGTTTTTATTGATTTCCATTAAAGCATTGACAAACTCCTTTTTGGTCGAAAGTTGATTGTACAAACGAACCAAAAAAACAAATGCAACAAAAAAGGCAGCCATTAACACCAAAACTACATTTTGACGCGATTGAAAATAGAAATAGATCAAAACCAAAATGGTGGTAAAAGTGACCAAACGACCTATGCTGACAGTGCGCAATTTTTTCGATAAAGTATTGAATCGATCGGTATGTTCGGCTAGAAAAGTGGAATATGATTTTTGGGGCATGATAGAGAATTCGTTTGGTCAATATGCGTGCTAATTTACCTAAAAAATGAACTATGGCAGACCCGGTTCAATGAACCATTCCCTCGCTTCTTTGTGCTTTTGGGTAGATGCTTCGTCCTCTTATCTTTATGTTTATTCTTTTTGCAGGGAAATTAACTGCGCAAGAATCACCTCATCTGTCGATTTGGTATGACCAATTTACCGTGCGAGATCATTTCACGAACCAGTTGTTAAATATTATGGCCACTCGGGATTACGGTGTTTTTGGGGCAGTTTGTCCGATCAATACATTTCAGCAATGCAGAAACGATTGACGTATCTTCCTTTCGACAATCAAACTATTGAAATGAAAATGACGGAAGTCGATTATCGCGATGAATATCAATTAACAAAATGGGAATTGTTTTCGCCTGAACGTATGGATTCCATTTTTCAATTTGGAAAACAAGTGGGTGAAATGACCTTGAAATATGATGAGCTAGGACGTTTGATTTCAAATAGTTGGGCACCCATCTGTTCTGGATACAACACCCTACGACCCCGACTACAAATCACATATTTTAGAAACGCGCTATACCCAGTGTTCGATACCATGATAACATTCCATTTTTGGAACAAAACTGAAAGGTCCCATGATACCAGTAGAATGCCATTTTTTAGGCCAAGGAATATTCCCGCTGAAATTGATTTCACCCTGAATATGATCAAGATTTAAAACCATTTTCTCACTCGAAAACGAATTATTTTCAATGTCCACATTCAATTTATCGTTTTTTACACCCCCAACCATGATAATGTTCCGGATTGAAAAGTGCTTTTAATCTGTTTCGAATCATGAATTAAATTTAATATATGTTGTTGGTGGTACTGCTTATTTTAGGATAAGCCCACATTAAAGCCATCATCCAAAACCAACTTCCCATCCTTCGGATCAGGATTTCCAGGAATTTCAAACCCTTTGATAGTGCCAGTTTTTCCTATTTGGATAAGTAAAACCAATTGACTTTCTGTTAGTTTTTTACCCAACAATTCGAAAGGAATTTTAAACCCGCAAGCTTTGAAATCCGTGCAACCCACAGCCGATTTTCCTTTCATTATTTTTGCTTTCTTGCACTTCGGACAGTCTAAATCAGTGAGATTTACTTTCTCCTTTTTAACACGAGCTTTTTTGGGTTTTACTTCCTTTTTTTCTGGTTCATGGAGAATCTGAATTGGACGGAAACTGGAGAAAATCACCTCATCACATAGTTCGCGGACCATGGTGAATAATTCAGATTTAAAGACATCCGATTCGTATTCACCTTTCTCGATCATTCGTAGTTTTTTCTCCCAATCACCAGTTAATTCCGCGCTTTTTAAAACTTCATTTTGGATGGTTCCAATCAATCCCATCCCAGTAGAAGTAGGGATCAAGTTTTTTCGTTTTTTCTCTATGTATTTTCTTCGGAAAAGTGTCTCGATAATATTCGCACGTGTAGACGGACGACCAATTCCATTGTCCTTCATCAATTCGCGCATTTCTTCGTCATCGACTTGTTTGCCAGCGGTTTCCATTGCACGAAGAAGTGTCGCTTCCGTATAATGTTTGGGTGGCGAAGTCTTACCTTGGTGCACAAATGGCTCATGCGGACCTTTCTCCCCTTCTTCGAAAACAGGCATTAGATTTTCCTCGTCTTTAGACGCTTTTTTTGGATTGTCAGACTGATAAATTTCACGCCAACCAAGTTCAATAATCTGTTTACCCGTTGCTTTAAATTCCAATTCGTCAACCTTGCCCATCACGGTGGTATTCGAGACTTTACATTCCGGATAAAACACAGCGATAAAGCGTTTACAAATCAAGTCGTAAATCTGTTGTTCCGCTGGCGTAATTCCACTCGGCACAATTCCCGTTGGCATGATGGCGTGATGATCCGTTACTTTTTTATCGTCAAAAACTTGCTTTGTTTTAGGAATCGGTTTTTGAAGAAGTGGTTCTGTAAAACGAGAATAATATTTCAATCCACGGAGAACATTCGGAATTTTAGGATGCAAATCTTCCGACAGATACGTCGTATCAACACGCGGATAGGTAACCAATTTCTTTTCATACAAACTCTGAATTTGCTTCAAAGTTTCGTCTGCCGAGAATCCATATTTTTTGTTTCCGTCGACCTGAAGTGACGTCAAATCGTACAAGCGTGGATTTCCTTCTCTACCTTCTTTTTGCTCAAACGAAACTATTTCGAAAGGTTTGTCTTTTAAATATTCTAGTCCTTTGTTTGCTTTATCTTCAGACGAAAGTCGATCGATTTGACATTGAAATTCAGTGTCGCGATACAGCGTTTTCAACTCCCAATACTCTTCAATTTTGAATGCATTTATTTCCAATTGACGTTGAACAATCATCGCCAAGGTTGGTGTTTGGACTCGTCCAACAGAAAGTGTGACTTTACCTTGTCCAAATTTCTTGGTGAACAAACGTGTTCCGTTGATGCCTAACATCCAATCACCTATGGCACGTGCAGCTCCCGCTTGATAGAGTAAATCGTACTTTTTACCGTCTTGTAATTTTTCAAAACCTTCGCGAATCGCTTCTTCAGTAAGGGAAGAAATCCAAAGTCGCTTGATGGGAACTTTACATTTTGCTTTGTGCAGCACCCAACGCTGAATGAGCTCTCCTTCTTGCCCGGCATCCCCGCAATTGATGACCTCATCGGCCATGGCAACCAGTTTTTCTATACACGCAAATTGACGTTTCACGCCTTGATCTTCGATGACTTTTATCCCAAAATTATCGGGCGTAATGGGCAAATCTTCAAGCTTCCAATATTTCCAGGATTCTTTATAATCGTGGGGTTCCTTGAGCGTGCAAAGGTGACCAAAGGTCCACGTTACGCAATAGCCATTTCCTTCCCAGTAACCATCGTTGCGCTGTTTGGCTCCAATGATTTCGGCGATGTCTTTTGCCACGCTGGGTTTTTCGGCTATGCATAGTTTCATATATTGAATTGCGAATTTTTTAAATAAAAGTTGCGAATTACACCTCCCTTAATCCTTCCTCAAGAAGGTAGGAAATTAATTTCTAGTATATTGTTTTACTTGGAAAGCGCATTCATGCTTTTCGTCCATATCTTGTTCCAGTAGAGCCTTCACAGACCAATTTTTTAGATTGAACTGAGGGAAGAAAGTCTCGGCATTATAGGTTCCACTTACATGAGTGATGTACATTTCTTCTATAAGTCCACTTTCTATTGCTTGGCGATAAATTTCTCCGCCACCTATTATGAAAACCGTTCTTTCTTCTTCGTCTTGGTACTTTTCCCATACTTCCACTAAGTCATGAAGGACGACGCAATCATCGGAAGAGAATTTTTTATTCCGAGTCAAAACAACGTTTTCTCGGTCGGATAAAGGTCGATATTTTTCAGGAATTGAATCCCAATTTTTCCGCCCCATGACCACCACCTGACCAAGCGTAGTTTCTTTGAAAAAACGCATATCTTTTGGCAAATGCCACATCAAATCGTTGTTTTTACCTATTCCTCTTTCGAGGTCCATGGCTACAATTAAAGCTACTTTCATCGGTCAGAATTATACAGCAACGGCGCCTTTGATATGTGGATGTGGATCGTAATTCAACAATTCAAAATCTTCCAATTTGAAAGAGAATATATCTTTGACGTTCGGATTTATTTTCATTGTAGGCAAAGGACGAAGTTCGCGTGACAATTGCAGATTCGTTTGTTCGATGTGGTTGGAGTACAAATGGGCATCGCCAAAAGTGTGAATAAAATCTCCCACTTTCAAATCGCAGACTTGTGCCAACATCATGGTCAACAAAGCATACGAAGCGATATTGAAAGGAACTCCTAAGAAAGTATCAGCAGAACGCTGGTATAATTGACAACTCAATTTTCCGTCGGCTACATAGAATTGAAACATGGTGTGACATGGCGGCAAAGCCATATTGTCGACATCCGAAACATTCCATGCTGAAACCAATAGCCTTCGCGAATTGGGGTTGTTTTTTATCTGGTCGACAAGCTTTGTGATCTGATCTAATTTCTCACCGTTTTTTCCGGGCCAACTTCTCCATTGATGACCGTAAACTGGTCCTAGATTTCCATCTTCATCGGCCCATTCGTTCCAAATGGAAACACCATTGTCGTTCAAATATTTGATATTTGTATCTCCATTTAAAAACCATAACAATTCGACAATAATAGAACGAAGATGTACTTTTTTCGTCGTCACCAGAGGAAATCCTTTGGACAAATCAAAACGCATTTGATGTCCAAAAATAGAGGTTGTTCCTGTTCCTGTTCTGTCGCCTTTGAAGGTTCCTTCGTCTAAAATTCGATTGAGTAAATCGTGATATTGTTGCATTCTAAAATCTCGTTTGTTTCGACATCGAAGATACGAATTACCTCATCGTGTTTGGTTCGAATTTTGTTCAATATCTGAGGAAGATATTCACATATCAGGCTTTTTATTACTGTTTTGTGGATGAAATGAATTCAAAAAAATGAAAAATAATCTCTATTTTCGACAACAGAAAGAATACCGAATTATGAATGTGCGTTTGATTTTACTCCTTTTTCTTTTCACGTTTGTGACAAATGAAGCGTCGACCCAGACCTTGCGAAAAAGTATTAAGCGAAAATACTTCGGCACATACGAAGGCCAGATAAATGGCTATAAATTCGATGCGGGTGATAAGTTGGTGGAAGTAAATCCAATTCCCATTCAAATTGAGATCAACTCAGGTTATTTGACGATTCAAATTGGCAAACTCACTACACGCGGTGATTTTGAAGTGCTTTTTGAAGCGGATGATTACTACGTGCTCGATGCCACAATGGAAAACCAGAACGTCGGGGAACGGATCGTGGTGTACAAAAAAGGCAAGAAAATTTCGAGAGATGGTTTATATCCTCAGCCCAGCACCCTACTCTTCCAGCACTAGGAAACCTTCGGTATTTTCAAAGTGAAGGTTGTACCTTTTCCTATGGTGCTTTTTACATTCACCGTTCCTTTGTGTGCTTCGATAATTAATTTCACATAATATAATCCCAGCCCAAAACCCTTCACATCGTGTCTATTTCCGGTATGCACACGAAAGAATTTATCGAAAATTTGGTTAATATCTTCTCTTGGAATTCCAATCCCATTATCCGCTACTTCGATAATCAGAAATTTCTGATCATTTCGTGTTGTAATTTCTATCACTGGATCCACTTCGCAATACTTAATTGCATTGTCGATCAAATTGTACAATACATTTGAAATGTGCACATCATCTGCTCTCAAAGCATCATCATCTGCATTCAAGTGCATCGTAATCGTGCCGCCTTTGTCTTCTTGATTGAATTCGAAGTTATCTTTGACTTCCTGAAGAATTTCATGGATTTCGATTGTACTTTTCTTCAAAACGACCTTGTCTTTGTCCAACTTAGCGACATTCAATACGCGTTCCACCTGGTTTTCCAATCGCTTGTTTTCTTTATGAATTATACTGGCGTATCTTTTAATTTTCTCCGGATCTCCGGACAAATCATTCTTCAGAAGCATCTCGCTCGACAAACCAATTGTTGAAATCGGAGTTTTTAATTCGTGCGTCATGTTGTTGATGAAATCACTCCGGGTTTCAGATAATTTTCTCTGTTTAATAATGATTGAAATAGCGAAAATAAAGAAGGAGAAAATAAGAATGACGATTAACAGAATGTACAACCAAGGAGCAAACAATTGGTCATTTCGCTCTAGTTTTTTGGTCGAAATATTCGGAAAATACAAGGTAAAATAATGCCCATCTTTTTTCCACGAAAGCCCAGCTGAAGGTGAAGCAACAGTAGTATCGGCCCCTTCGTCGTTGGTGACATTTTTGTTATAGCGAATGAGATTTCCGTAAACTATTGAATCGGAAAAACAATCGTAAATACCGTATTGAAAATCTTGATTGACATTGTATTTGTAAAATTTTTCTTTCAATAAATTTTGGAGATAAAACGGATGCAGTTCATCGTTAATGTCCACCACAAAGTAATTTGTTCTTTCCTGTCTTACGGCGTCAAAATTTTGAATTTTCTCCCCCCTTTTATCAGCAATATCTGCGAGCACATCGTGGAGAGCAGCATGTGTTTTTTCGGTGAAATTGACAAGACTTAAACTATCCTCTTTGTTCTGAATTTCTATGCTTGTACGTTGGATGTCGAGTGTTTTATTCAACCAGATCAACTGCAAAGTCACAATTACGAATAGCGAAACCACTCCTAAAATGATCAAATAACTAATGCTGCTTCTTTTCATCATAATACCGTGAAACTCTTAATTTTCAGCCAACCAAGCTATTATCCCACCTTCGAGATTGTGGAGATTCTCAAACCCATGATTTTGTTCTAGAAATCCGATTGCGTTAGCGCTACGCCCACCCATTTTGCAATGAATTACTACTTTTTTATCCTTTGAAATCTCCGGAAATCGAGTCGGTATTTCGCTCAGTGGAATTAGCGTTCCGCTCATGTTGGCTTCATCAAACTCAAAAGTTTCACGCACGTCGATCAATTGAAAATCTTCGTTATTTGCGATCATTGTTTTTAAGTCCGAAACATTTATACTTTTCATTCTTTTCACTTTGCTTGGATTACAAAATTGCATGTAATCAATTAAATCAAATTGTGTTGGAAGCTCGCCAGTTAAAGGATTTGCTTTATCGGCTGTAAAAGTAAGTAAATGTGATGTACCAGTCAAACTATCTGTTTGTTGCAGTTTTCCCGATAAAATGGTTCCTATTCCCGTTAGCACTTTAATGCATTCCATCGCCATTGTGCTTCCGATAATTCCGGGTATCGCACCAATGACTCCTCCTTCGGCGCAACTTACTACTTCATCAGGATTCGGTGGGACAGGAAATAAATCGCGATAATTTGGACCACGTTTTCCATCAGAATGTAAATAATTGAAAACAGAAACTTGTCCCGAATACTGAGAAATAGAACCGTGAATATTGATTTTATCTCGCAGTACACACATATCATTCACCAAATAGCGTGTTGGAAAATTATCCGTTCCATCAATCACAACATCATAGTCTTTGACAATTTCAAAAGCATTTTCTGTCGATAAATACGTTTCGAAAACTTCAATTTTAATGTCATGATTCATGGCTTGAAGTCGCTCCTTCGCAACCTTAGCCTTAGATCGACCGATGCTTTCGATTGTGTACAAAACTTGCCGGTGTAGATTCGAAAGTTCAATCACATCTCCATCAACTATTCCAATTTTTCCAATTCCGGCCGCCGTCAAATAACTTAAAACAGGGCAACCAAGCGCCCCTGCACCGACAACTAAAACCTTGGATTCGTTCAGTTTATTTTGAGCTTGAATTCCGAAATTTTGGAGTTGAATTTGTCGCGAATACCGATCGGATTTTGAATTTGAGGACATGTGATAAAATTACGAATAAAAAATTAGCAATTAACTGCATTTCTACCTCCGACGGTCGCTAAATGTTGAACAACTTTTTGAGGTTTTATAGTAGTTACAGAAACAAACCTATAAATTAAATAGTTTCCTAAAACCCAGTAATCCCATTCACAGTTGTATACTTCAAAATATTTTTTTTATCCGGGTGGATTCGTGCAAATGCCGACTGAACCGCCATCGTTCCTTCATGGAAACCACAAAGAATCAATTTCAACTTATTCGTATATGTATTTACATCACCTATTGCGTAGATTCCTGGGATATTCGTTGAATAATCCAATGTATCGACAACGATCGCGTTTTTTTCAATTTCAAATCCCCAATCGGCAATTGGTCCCAAACTTGGTTTCAAGCCAAACAAAGGAATGAAGTGATCCGTTTCTTGAACCATTTCACCATCTTTTTGATGTGTAATGGTAACCGAATCAACTTTTCCATTTCCATTGATCCCCGTTACTTCGGCTTCTGTAATCAGTTTTATCTCCCCTTTTCCGGCCATGTCTATAACACGCTGAACCGAATCCAAATGTCCACGGAAAGAACTACTTCTATGCACCAAAACCACTTCTTTTGCAATTTTTTTCTCTGCTAAAAAGATGGACCAATCCAAGGCAGAATCTCCTCCGCCAGCAATCACACATCGTTTTCCTCGGTAAAACTCTGGATCTTTGATGATGTATTCGACACCTTTATCTTCAAAAGCAGTTAAACTAGGAATAGGTGGTTTTCTCGGTTCAAATACACCCAAACCGCCAGCAACCATTACAATTGGGGCTTTGTGCTTTGTCCCTCTAATTGTGGTTACAATAAACTGATCCTCCTCTGTTTTTTCAATCGTCATTGCCGCTTCTCCAAGCGTAAATCCAGGTTTAAAAGGTGCGGCTTGTTTCATTAAGTTGTCAATCAATTCGCCCGCCATTACAGTTGGAAAACCAGGGATATCATAAATTGGTTTCTTTGGATAAATCTCCGAACATTGTCCACCCGGCTGAGGCAAAGAGTCAATCAAATGACATTTTAATTTGAGTAATCCTGCTTCAAAAATGGTAAAAAGCCCAACAGGGCCAGCTCCAATTATAATTATATCTGTTTCAATCATTTTTCTTACTTAATTGCGCCGCAAATTTACGGAATTTAGACCAATTCTTTGAACCTAAAGTCACATAACTTTCAGCAACTTATGTTCAAAACGAAAGAGAAACAATTTTTGTTCGACGAAAAAGTAATTTCTAAATAAACCGTTTGGTGAATTCCCACAGCACAACTCCAGCGCAAACTGAGACATTCAAGCTATGCTTTGTCCCAAATTGGGGAATCTCAACAACATAATTACTTGAGTCGATGACAACCTGATCGACACCGTCCACTTCGTTTCCAAAAACCAAGGCGAATTTTTCTTCGTTCAAACTGGGGATGTCTTGCAATAATTTAGTCTCCTCAGTCTGTTCAATAGAACAGATGGTGTAACCTTCCTTTTTCAATCTCGCAGTCAATTCTGAGGTGCTTTCCTCGTGCGACCAAGAAACAGAATCTGTTGCGCCAATTGCGGTTTTGTTGATATCGCGATTGGGGGGTTGAGCCGTTATTCCGCATAAATAAAGGTGGTCGATATTGAAAGCATCGCACGTTCGGAAAAAAGAACCAATGTTGTTCAAACTGCGGATATTGTCTAAAATAACAACAATAGGAAACTTTTTTTGCTCCGAAAATTCTTCATGTGACACACGGTCGAGTTCCCACAGTTTCAATTTGCGATTTTGTGATTTTCCTTCCATTGGGACAAAAATAGAGAAATATGAATAAAACGTGCCGTTTTGTTAATAACCTATCTTAAAAAATGAGGACGTTTCGAGGCAAGGCCGTTAACTTTACCTTCCGCAATTGTTAAAGATTTTGGCAACAAAAAAAAGCAAGAAAAAAGATACATCGGAGACTCCTTTGATGAAGCAATACAACGCAATTAAAGCCAAGCATCCGCAAGCGTTGTTGCTTTTTCGTGTCGGTGATTTTTACGAAACTTTTGGAGAAGATGCTATCGAAACCGCACGTGTTCTCGGTATTGTTTTGACGAGCCGGAGAAATGGTGCTTCGAATATCGAATTGGCCGGATTCCCGCATCATTCCTTGGAAACTTACTTGCCGAAATTGGTTCGCGCTGGAAAAAGAGTAGCTATTTGCGACCAGTTGGAAGACCCCAAAATGACGAAAACAATTGTCAAAAGAGGAGTTACAGAATTGGTGACACCTGGCGTTTCTTTAAACGACAATGTGCTCGAACAAAAGAAGAATAATTTTCTCTGTGCCATTCACTTCAGCAAAGATAATAGTGGAATAGCCTTTTTGGATATTTCTACCGGCGAATTTTTCTTGGCAGAAGGAAACATGCTGTATTTGGACAAATTGATCCAAGGATTTCAACCGACTGAAATCATTTATCAGAAACGATCGCAAAAAGATTTTGATGAAATGGGACGTGGTAATTTGCACACCTTCCGTTTGGAAGATTGGGTTTTTACCCAGGATTTTGGATACGAAACATTGAACAAACACTTTCAAACCAAGTCCCTGAAAGGCTTTGGCGTTGATGAAATGACACAAGGCATTATTGCCGCTGGCGCTATTTTACATTATTTGGGTGAAACCCATCACGATAAATTAAGCCACATCACTCAAGTTGGGCGCGTAGAAGAAGAAAAATACGTTTGGCTCGACCGATTTACGATTCGTAATTTGGAATTGGTGAGTTCGCAACATGAAAATGCAACGACATTAATAGACATTCTTGATCAAACCCAAACCCCAATGGGCGGACGAATGATGAAGCGATGGATGGTGTTCCCCTTGAAGGATTTGAACCCCATTAACGATAGATTAGCGACAGTTTCTGAATTCAAAGAAAACCACGAGGCAAGTCAAAACATTTTAGACAAATTGGGCAAGGTCGGTGATTTGGAACGCTTGATTTCTAAAACGGCTGTTGGGAAAATAAACCCGAAAGAGGCCATGCAGTTGTTGCGAACCTTGAAACAAATCGACCCTATAAAGAACGATTTGAAATTCGGAAAATCCAATTTACTGCAACACTTCGCAAAGAAACTTAATGGCTGTCAAGAATTAATCGATAAGATAGAAACGACACTTCATGAAGATCCAGCTGTTCAAATCGGAAAAGGGAAAGTTATTGCGGATGGTTTACATGCCGAATTAGACGAATTAAGAGCAATTTCCTATTCAGGTAAAGATTATCTTGATGCCATGCAAATACTTGAAAGTGAAGCAACAGGAATCACGAGTCTAAAGATAAACTTTAATAATGTTTTTGGCTATTACATCGAAGTTAGAAATACACACAAAGACAAAGTTCCAGAGCATTGGATACGGAAACAAACGCTCGTTTCAGCCGAACGATACATCACTGAAGAGCTGAAAGAATACGAGAGTAAGATTTTAGGCGCTGAAGACAAAATTCACGTACTTGAGAGCAAAATCTACCAAGATTTGATTCTATTTATGTCCGATTTCACGATGGATATTCAAATGAATTCCAACTTGCTGGGACAATTGGATTGCTTGCTTTCCTTTTCTACAGTCGCTAGTCGCAACAATTATTCCTTGCCGAAAATGAACGAAGGCTTGGCAATCGATATAAAAAATGGTCGACACCCTGTCATAGAAAAACAGCTAAAACAAGGCGACGAATTCATTCCGAACGACTTGTATCTGGATGAAAAAGGCCAACAAATCATTATGATTACAGGTCCGAATATGTCGGGTAAAAGTGCCATTCTTCGTCAAACTGCGTTAATCTGTTTGATGGCACAAATGGGGTCATTCGTTCCTGCAGCATCCGCTGAATTGGGCGTTTTGGATAAAATCTTCACCCGCGTTGGCGCCTCCGACAACATTTCGTCAGGCGAATCTACTTTTATGGTAGAAATGAATGAAACTTCGAGCATTTTGAACAATCTGTCGGATAGAAGTTTGATTCTTTTGGATGAAATTGGTCGAGGAACAAGTACCTATGATGGAATTTCAATCGCTTGGGCCATTGCAGAATTTTTACATGAACATCCAAAAGCCAGAGCCAAAACACTTTTTGCAACGCATTACCATGAATTGAATGAAATGTCCAATCAGTTCGATAGAATCAAGAATTTCAATGTCGAAGTCAAAGAAATCGGACAAAAAATCCTTTTTCTACGCAAGTTAGTGGAAGGTGGTAGCGAACATTCCTTTGGTATTCACGTCGCACAATTGGCCGGAATGCCAAATGCAGTGGTTCAACGTGCAGCGAAAATCCTTGAAAAACTGGAGGAAAGTCAAAAAATGAATGGCGAAGGGAAAAAAGTCATGAAAAAAGAAGACTTGAAAGAAGTGATGAGTCAGAAAGACATGCAATTGTCCTTTTTCCAATTGAACGACCCTGTTCTTGAGCAAATTAGAGAAGAATTAGTTTCCATTGATATCAACGTTTTAACACCTGTTGAAGCCCTGATGAAACTAAACGAAATCAAAAAATTGACGGGAGGTTAAAATATTCGTTTTCTGGAATAGAAATAAATAAAAATCTTTCTATCTTTGTCGCCCGCAATGAACGAATTGAGGGTAATTGAAATAAAATACAAGCCTGACTTAAACGTCAGACAAGCGAGAGTAGCTCAGTTGGTAGAGCACAACCTTGCCAAGGTTGGGGTCGCGAGTTCGAATCTCGTCTCCCGCTCAAAACCTTCTAAATAAATGTTTAGAAGGTTTTATTTTGGATTTAAAGTCCCGCTCGAGTGGTGGAATTGGTAGACACGCCGGACTTAAAATCCTGTGACCTCTGGGTCGTGCGGGTTCAAGTCCCGCCTCGAGTACTTGAAGGGAGACATTCGAAAGTTTGTCTCCTTTTTTCTTTTTAATTTTCTGTAAACCCTTGATGTTGTTATAGATAAATGAGAACCCTTCCTTGAATTTAGGAGTTC
>Ga0209137_1002666_pt1 | contig 15496 bp, 12 predicted proteins | sample SaaInl5LU_22_DNA_FD_184642 | JGI IMG/M metagenome (GOLD analysis project Ga0209137, IMG submission 184642) | Marine microbial communities from expanding oxygen minimum zones in the Saanich Inlet - ESP_105LU_22_DNA (SPAdes) (version 2) | ecosystem: Environmental > Aquatic > Marine > Intertidal... | reverse complement strand
TGGATTCATGGTTCTGTTTGGATGTGCATAGCCATCAGCATCAACTTTTATAATATTTTTAGTTTCTATATTGATGAGCCAAATCACAAAATTAGTATCAGTATACGCAATGTGTTTTTCATCTGAAGACCAATCTGGTTGAAAATAAAAAGTAGGATTTGGTAATTTTATAAACTCTTGGTTTTCGCCATCTTGATTTGCAATGACCAATTCATACTCGCCATTTTTGTCAGAAAACCAAGCTACTTTAGTGCCTTTAGGAGACCAAATTGGAGAACGATCTGCCACTCCAGAAGAGTTGGTTAAATTTCGCCAAGTACCATTTTCTTTAGGAACTGTAAAAATTTCTCCTCGATATTCAAAAATAGCTCTTTGCCCATTTGGAGAAACATTTGGATTTGTTAAATCTCTACCAGAAACGTTCATCCATCTAACTCTAGAGTAGTTTAAATCTCCTTGAACAGTAATGTTAATTTGATTCGAAACTTTGGTTTCTGGGGTTAAAAAATGCAAATAACCACCTTGTTCATAAACGATTCCATTTTCACTGGCATCAATATTTTTAACATCAAATTTTTTATGAAACGTAATTTGTTTTTCTTCTTTTGTATTGATATTGTAAGACCAAATATTGGCTGTATAATCTCTTTCAGAAATGTAAAATACTTCACCTTTAAACCAAACAGGATTTACGTGTCTTTCGCCATCTAATTGCGGCGTTTTTATCAATTCTTTGGTTTTTAAATCAACAATCCAAATAGGCATTGCTTGTCCACCTCGATAATTTCTCCATTCTGCATCCCAACTTGTAATGGGTGTATAAGCAATGTATTTATTATCATCAGAAATTTGTCCGTAAGCGGCTCTTGGAATTTCAAAAGCTGCTGCCATACCACCTTTTGGAGAAATTGTATAGAATTTAGTAGTTTCTGTTGGTCTGGATTCTCTGTCTGAACGAAATAAAATTTTACCATCAGGTGTCCAACCTTGTACATAATCTCTTGACGGATGATAGGTTAATCTTTTTGGTTCGCCACCATTTACAGACACCAAAAAAACATCTGTATTTCCATCATATTCTGCTGTAAAAGCAACCCATTGTCCATCTTTCGAAAAATGAGGGTCAGATTCATTTCCAGTATCACTAGTTAAACGAATTGCGTTTCCACCATTTACGGGTACTTTCCATAAATCTGCTCCGTAAACAAAAACGATCTCTGTTTTAGAAAGCGTTGGTTGTCTTAATAAACGAGTTCCTTGTGCATTTGCAATCAAAGAAATTAGTGTAAAAAAGAGTAAAAATAGTTTTTTCATGATTTGAATAAATTGAAATTTTAAAGTTACGCACTATTTTTTAATAAGATTATTTTGCAAATAATTGGCTAATATCTTTGAAGGCTTTAAATTCTAACGCGTTATTTTCAGGATCGTTAAAAAACATAGTGGCTTGTTCCCCTACTTTTCCTTGAAAACGAATACCAGGTTCAATCACAAATTTGGTGTTTGCAGCTTTTAACCTTTCTGATAATAAATGCCAATCTTCCCAGGTTAAAACAACCCCAAAATGGGGGACAGGAACCTCATGACCATCTACAGGATTTGATATACGTTGAGCCACAAAATCATCTTTTTGATGAATGACTAATTGATGTCCAAAAAAATCAAAATCGACCCAATGATCTGAACTTCTGCCTTCTTCGCAGTTTAAAATATCTCTATAAAAAGTTCTGCATTTTTCTAAATTTTGAACCGGAATTGCTAAGTGAAATGGTTGTATCATTTTTAGTTTTTAGGTATTATTTTTTTTTTGTGTTAAGTATTATAAATTCTGAAGTTTAAAATCCTGCTGCTGCATCATCTCCTCTTTTATCTGCACCACCTTCTAGTTTTCCATCTGGCAACACTAAAATGGCATCAACCCGTCCAATTATGGTTGATTTTTTTTCTACAATAGAATATCCTAAGCTAGCCAATTCTTTTTTTGTTTTTTCATCAAACGAATTTGGTTCTAATTTGATTTCATCTGGTAACCATTGATGATGAAAACGTGGCTGATTTACGGATTCTTGCATGCTCATTTTATAATCAACAACATTGATAATATTTTGTAAAACAGAAGTGATGATTGTTGAGCCTCCGGGAGTACCAACTACCATAAATAATTTGCCATTTTTTTCAACAATAGTGGGGGTCATGGAACTCAACATTCTTTTTTCTGGGGCAATTGCGTTGGCTTTAGAACCCATTAAGCCATATACATTTGGCACGCCAGGTTTACTGCTAAAATCATCCATTTCATTGTTTAAGAAAAATCCTGCACCTTTAACCAATACTTTAGATCCGTAATTTGTGTTTAAAGTAGTGGTGACAGCAACTGCATTTCCAAATTGATCAACAATCGAATAATGAGTGGTTTCATTACTTTCATACCCAAGAATTTTCCCTTGAGAAACTTCGGATGAAGGTGTTGCTTTTTTCCAAGAAAATGAACTCATTCGTTGCTTGATGTATTTTTGATTGATAAGGCTATCTATTGGGACATTAACAAAATCAATATCACCCAAATAATGCGCTCTATCTGCATACGATCTTCTTTCAGCTTCTGTTAACAATTGAATGTATTGTGTAGAATTGTGTTTGATACTATCTAAAGGAAATGGTTCAATAGATTTTAAAATTTGAGCTAAACAAATTCCACCACTTGCGGGCAATGTCATTGAGGTGATTTGATAGTCTTTGTATTGAAAAGTAATTGGATTTCTCCAAATTGCGGTGTATTTTTCTAAATCCTCGTGTGTGATGATTCCACCTAATTCTGCAACATAATTCACTAATAAATCAGCCGTTTTTCCTTTGTAAAATCCGTCTTTTCCAAAATCGCGAATTCGTTCTAACGTTTGTGCTAATGCTTCTTGCGTTAAAAGATCGCCTTTTTTCCATTCTTTTTGAAGGTTTGTTTTGTAAGAATTTGCTTTTTCAAATGCTTTTGATGATGAATTTAACGAAATAGCTTGTTTTTTAGTGACTTTAAAACCATTTCTTGCCAAATCAATTGCGGGTTGAACAAGTTCTTTAAAGGGCAATGTTCCGAATTTTTCATACACTTCAAACACACCTGCAACACTTCCAGGAATGCCCACTGAAAGCGCACCAAATTCACTTTTAGTTGGATTCACATTTCCTAAGCTGTCTAAATACATGTTTTTTGAGGCGGCAATTGGTGCTTTTTCTCTAAAATCAAGCGCTCCTTTTGTGCCATCATTATTTCTGTATACCATAAAACCACCACCACCAATATTACCTGCAATAGGATACACAACCGCCAATGCAAATTGTGTTGCAATCATGGCATCATAAGCATTTCCTCCTTTTTTTAGAATATCAGCACCAATTTTTGAAGCCTCTATTCTCGCTGAAACTACCATTGCTTTTTCAGAGATTACACCAATACCTTTTACCGGCTTTTCGCAATTAAAAAGAAACAAAGAAAGGATTGCTATTAAAAAGTATTTTTTCATGTAGTTAGCGTAAATTTTTGATTTTTTGAGAGGTGAAATCTTCTAAATCTTTAAAAAATAGAGTGAAATCTTTTTCAAAAGTATGATGCTGAATTTTTAAATCTTCAATAGCTAAATCCATTTTTGATTTTCCTTTTGTTCGGTGATTCATGCCAATTAAAACCATTTCAATGCCATTTTCGAATTGATAATTGTATAAAATATTATGTTCAATCATGTATTTTATGAAATTTATAGATTTTACAGGTAAAATTTCACTGTTTTTTTGTAAAATTTCATACACACTGCTTGCAAAAGTTTGTAAGGGAATTGTTGAATATTTAATCCAATTTTTAGCTAAAAAATGATCGTAAAAAATATCAATAATTACACCATCATAATGCCTGTAACGTTCATGCAATCTGCGTTTGCTTTTTCTTACAATTTCGTGAGCATCAGTAAAAGTATCAATTTCTCTATGAAGGAAAATTCCTTGTTGAATTTCTTTGTGATATTGCCTAAATTGATTTCCTGTAACATGATCAGCAATAAAATTACCAATCATAATATTTTTGTTATTACCAGATAAATACAAATGTGCCAAGAAATTCATTTGCTAAAAGTAACAAAAAAACCACAATGAATTCTGAGTGACATCAGAATCAGTGTGGTTTGATATAAATAGTAGTAATTTTTAATTGTTTAGCATTACAGGCATTACCAGCATCGTAATTTGTTCTCCTTCTTCAGTTCCATCAATTGGAGTTAAAATTCCAGCTCTGTTTGGCAATGACATCTCTATCAAAACTTCAGTTGAACTTAGGTTGCTTAACATTTCACTTAAAAAACGAGAATTGAAACCGATTTTCATATCATCTCCTTGATAATCACAGCTTAAACGCTCGTCAGCTTTGTTTGAAAAATCGATGTCTTCAGCAGAAATATTCAACTCTGTTCCAGCCATTTTCAATCGAATTTGGTGCGTAGTTTTGCTTGAGAAAATAGAAACACGTCTCACAGAATTCAAGAAAGAAGCTCTGTCAACAGTCAATTTATTTGGATTTTCCTTAGGAATTACAGCTTCGTAATTTGGATATTTTCCATCTATTAAACGACAAACTAACACAACATTATCAAAAGTAAATTTTGCATTTGAGTCATTGTATTCAATAGTTACTTCACTATCAGAACCACTTAAAATTCCTTTTAATAAATTCAAAGGTTTTTTGGGCATGATAAATTCAGCGGTCTTATCTGTAGTAACATCGGTTCTAGAATATTTCACCAATTTGTGTGCATCAGTGGCAACAAATGTTAGACTTTGTGAACTAAATTGAAAGAAAACACCACTCATCACTGGTCGTAAATCGTCATTACCAGCTGCAAAAATGGTTTTAGAAATCGCGGTTCCTAAAATATGAGCGGGAATAATTGTTTTGCTGGGTGAAGGTAAATTTACCGCTTTTGGAAATTCATCACCTGCAAAATACGCCATATCATAATTTCCTTGATCAGAAATAATTTCAATTTTACTACTATCATCCGTTTTGAAAGTCAAGGGTTGATCAGGAAAAGTTTTTAAAGTATCCGTTAATAAACGGGCAGAAACTGCAATCGAACCTATACTATCACTCTCTACTTCAACCATAGAACTCATTGTAGTTTCTAAATCTGACGCAGATATTTTTAGTTGATTTTCAGACAATTCGAATAAAAAATTATCTAAAATTGGTAGTGTATTATTGCTATTAATAACACCTCCTAAAACTTGTAATTGCTTTAATAATTGAGAACTAGATACAATAAATTTCATTAAATTTTTTTTCTTAGTTTATTTTACAAATATATTCTAATTATGTCATTTTAAAAATTAATTTATCAACAGGTTACCCTATTTTGTTAACGGTTTTTCATTTTTTTTAGGTCAATCAAGTTAAATACGAAGATAAAAAAGGTATTTTTGTTTGTTTTGAAAATAGTATTACATGAATAAATTTTATATCTACATATCAGTATCATTCCTCTTTATTTCAATAATGTCGTTTGGTCAAAAGCCTGCAAAACTCACCTCAAATCAAATTTATGAGAAAATTCAAAAACTCAATTTTTTAGGAAGTGCTCTATACATTGCTGCACATCCTGATGATGAAAATACACGTTTGATCTCCTATTTAGCAAATCATTTAAAGGCAAGAACGGGCTATTTATCATTGACAAGAGGTGATGGAGGTCAAAATTTGATTGGTCCAGAAATTAGAGAATTATTAGGAGTTATTAGAACACAAGAGCTTATAGCTGCAAGAAATATTGATGGAGGAGAGCAGTTTTTTACAAGAGCCAACGATTTTGGATTTTCAAAGCATCCTGACGAAACCTTTGCTATTTGGGAAAAAGAAAAAGTTTTGAGTGATATAGTTTGGGCAATTCGAACGTTTAAACCTGATGTTATCATTAATAGATTTAATCACCAAACGCCAGGTTCTACTCATGGTCACCACACAGCTTCTGCTATGTTAAGTGTGGAAGCTTTTGATTTGGTGGGAGATGAAAATCAATTTTCGGAGCAATTGAAATTCACGAATGTGTGGCAACCAAAACGATTATTTTTTAACACATCTTCCTGGTTTTACAAAAATTCTGATGATTTTGTAAATGCTACAAAAGAGCTTTCAAAAGTAGATACAGGAATTTTTTACCCATTAAAAGGACTGTCTAACAATGAGTTAGCTTCGATGGCAAGTAGCCAACATTTGTGTCAAGGTTTTGGAAGATTGACGATTAGGGGTAGTGAAAATGAATATTTAGAATTTTTAAAAGGAGATACTTTAGCAGATAAAAACGATATTTTTTCAGGAATTGACACTACTTGGAAAAGAGTGGAAGGAGGTACTGAAATTGGAGAAATTTTATTAAAAATTGAACAAGATTTTGATTTTGTAACTCCGTCAAATCATTTACTAAAATTGTTAGAAGCATACCAAAAAGTGATGTCATTAAAAGATGATTATTGGCGTGAAATCAAACAAAAACAATTATTGGAAATCATAGAAGCTTGTGCAGGATTGTATTTAGAGGTTTCTGCCGAATCATCAACTGCCAGTCCTGATGATAAAATTTCGGTTAATTTCGAGCTGATTAATCGGAGTCAAATTCCAGTTCAACTAATTTCAGTAAAAAGTACTTTAGATGATAAAACTATTTTTAAAGGATTGGATTTGAGCCATAATCAAAGATTCAATTTTAAAGAGATCATCCTTATTAAAACCTCAAATTTTACGTCACCATATTGGTTAAAAAACGAATCAACTTTGGGCTTATACAATGTGGAAAATCAATCATTGATTGGAAAGCCAGCAACTCCAAGAGAAGCGAAAATTGAATTTAATTTGGTGATTAATTATACTCCAATAACCATTACAAAAAACATTATTCGAAGATATGCAGAAAGTGACAAAGGTGAAATTTACGAGCCTTTTGAAATTTTACCCAAAGTAACTACCAAACTCACTGAAAAAGTACTTATTTTTTCTGATAGTATTCCTAAGAAAGTAGCTGTTGAAATTCGTGCAGGAACAAATTTTATCAATGGAAATGTTACTTTGCAAGTTCCACAAAACTGGAGAATAGAACCTGAGAATCATCACTTTGATATTTTGCAAAAAAATGACAGGCAGGTAGTGGAATTTTTAGTTTTTCCTCCAATAAATCAACAAGAAGGAACGCTAAAAGTATTCGCAAAAATGAATGAAAAAGAATTCAATAAAGAGTTGATTGAAATCAATTATAACCATATTCCAAAGCAATCTGTTTTATTAAATTCTGAAGCAAAAATAGTTCGATTAAACATTGAAAAATTCAGAAATAATATTGGATATATCAAAGGTGCTGGCGATTTAATTCCTGAAAGTTTACGTCAAATTGGCTATCAAGTAGAGGAAATTATGTTATCAGAAATTAATGAAGTGAAACTTCAGAAGTATGATGCTATAATATTGGGAATCAGAGCTTACAATGTGTTTGATGACCTGAAATTTAAACAGAAATATTTACTAGATTTTGTTGAAAATGGAGGGAATTTGATTGTACAATATAATACAGATAGAGGTGTTGATGTTGCTGCACCATTTATGTTGAAATTGTCTAATGACAGAGTTACTGATGAATCATCAGAGGTGCTTTTTTTAGACGAAGCTCATCCAATCCTAAATTTTCCAAACAAAATAACCCAAGATGATTTTAAAGGTTGGACACAAGAAAGAGGACTCTATTTTCCAAGTTCTTGGGGTAAAGAATTTACACCAATTTTTTCAATGCACGACAGGGGGGAATCCCCAAAAAAAGGAAGTTTATTGATCGCGAAATTTGGCAAAGGAAATTACATCTATACAGGTTTGAGCTTTTTTAGAGAATTGCCATCAGGAGTCACAGGAGCCTACAAATTATTTGCAAATATGTTATCATTGCCAAAAAATTTAGAATCAACATCAGAAGTGAAAAACTAGTTTTTGTAAAATTAAAACATGAATACCCCAAAAAACATAGGAAATAAAGAATATGCAATTGTTCTTATTGTCAATTTTATTTACATTCTTGTATGCTATTTTCTAATGCAACTTTTTACAATCTAACTTATGGAAATCCAACATAACTTACATACAATTGATTGGGTTATTCTGTCAATAACACTTATTTTTATTGTTGTTTATGGTAGTTATGTAACCAGAAAAAATACCAACGTTCAGGATTATATCAAAGGTGGAAATGACACAAAATGGTGGACAATTGGGCTTTCTGTGATGGCAACTCAGGCAAGTGCGATAACTTTTTTGTCCACTCCAGGTCAAGCTTTTCACAGTGGAATGGGTTTTGTGCAATTTTATTTTGGATTGCCAATTGCTATGGTTATCATTTGTGTTGTTTTTATTCCAATGTATCATAGGCTAAAAGTTTATACGGCTTATGAATTTTTGGAAGGAAGATTTGATTTGAAAACTAGAACGCTAACAGCTATTTTATTTTTGATTCAAAGAGGATTATCTGCTGGAATTACCATTTTTGCGCCAGCCATAATCTTAAGTGCGGTATTGGGTTGGGATTTGCTTTTGCTCAATATTATCATCGGTTTTTTAGTTATTATTTATACGGTTTCAGGTGGAACGAAAGCGGTAAATGTCACTCAAAAACAGCAAATGATAATCATTTTTTTAGGAATGTTCATCGCTTTTTGGATGATAGTTATTCAACTTCCTGCAGAAATAACATTTACAAAAGCCCTTGAAATTGCAGGTGCTTCTGGAAAAATGGAAATCCTTGATTTTTCATTTGATTTTAATAATAGATATACAGTTTGGTCTGGATTTATTGGCGGAACTTTTTTGATGTTGTCTTATTTTGGGACTGATCAAAGTCAAGTGCAACGTTATTTGTCAGGAAAATCTGTCAGAGAAAGTCAGTTAGGAATGGTTTTTAATGGATTGTTAAAAGTGCCTATGCAATTTTTTATTTTATTAGTAGGAGTTATGGTTTTTGTGTTTTATCAATTCAATACTTCGCCTTTAAATTTCAATCCAAAAGCCAATGAAGTCCTTCGGAAATCAAGTTATGGCCCTGATTATGTAAAATTAACAGAAGAACATATTGAAATTGAAAATATTAAAAAAGGTTTGTTAATAGATGGAATCCAAAAACATGAAATAGCTGAGATTCAACTGTTAAACTCAAAAGATGCTAGTCTAAAAGAAGCTTCAAAAGTAATTATTGATAAAATCAATATAGAAAATCCACTAGAAAAAATTGAATCAAATGACAAAGATTATGTATTTATTTACTTTATTTTGAATAATTTACCTAAAGGTTTGATTGGTTTATTATTGGCTGTAATTTTATCTGCTGCAATGTCATCAACAGCTTCAGAACTAAATGCGCTTGCAAGTACAACTGCCATAGATTTGTACAGACGGAGTAACAAATTTGAAAAAAGTGAAAGCCATTATGTAAAAGCATCTAAATGGTTCACACTTTTGTGGGGAATTATTGCGATTTCAGTGGCTTGTATTGCCAATTTGTTTGATAATTTGATTCAATTAGTCAATATTATTGGTTCTATTTTTTATGGAAATGTTTTAGGAATTTTCCTATTGGCATTTTTCATCAAATATGTGGAAGGAAATGCAGTTTTTATAGCAGCAATTATCACTCAAATTTTGATTATAATTATCTGGTATTTAAACTATTTACCTTATTTATGGCTCAATTTATTGGGCTGTGTTTTGGTTATGTTGATTGCCGTTTTATTTCAATTTTCACAAAAAGCAACTGGATATGTCCGCAACTAAAACTATCAAATGGGGAATTTTAGGTTTGGGTAAAATTGCTCACAAATTTGCTTCAGATTTAAAAACAGTTTCTGGATGTGAATTACAGGCAGTTGCTTCAAGAAATCAAGAAAAAGCGGATGAATTTGCCCAAATTTTTCAAGCAAAAATTGCGTATGATTCCTATGAAAAATTAGCCAAAGATTCTGAAATTGAAGCGATTTATATAGCAACTCCACATAGCTTGCACAAAGAGTTATCCATTCTTTGTTTACAACACAAAAAAGCGGTTCTGTGTGAAAAAGCTTTTGCTATGAATTATAATGAAGTTTCTGAAATGATCCAAGTAGCAGAAGAAAATGATACTTTGTTGATGGAAGCGCTTTGGACACGTTTTTTACCTCATTATCAATTTGTTATTGATGCTGTAAATTCTGAAAAATATGGAAAAATCAAACAATTGGAAGCTGATTTCGGATTTTATACACCTTACGATTTACTAAACAGGGTTTTTAGAAAAGAACTAGGAGGAGGAAGTTTATTGGATATTGGAATTTATCCCATTTTTGTGGCCCTGTCTACCTTAGGAGTTCCTGAAAAAATTGAGGCTAAAGCTACGTTTTTTGAAAATGGTGTTGATTCATCATGTAGCATGGTTTTTCAGTATGCGAATGCCAAGGCGTATTTGAAAAGTACACTTTTAGAAAACACCCCAATTACGGCCATATTTCATTTTGAAAATGCAGTTTTAACAATTAATAGGCCTTTTCATGGACCTAGTAATGTGACTATTTTACAAAATAATGTTGAAGAAACCATTAATTTTGACAACAATACACATGGCTATAATTATGAAATTGTACATTTTAACCAATTATTAAACACAAATAAAAAAGAAAGTGATTTGATTACTTTTGAGTTTTCAAAAAACTTGATGCAAACGTTAGATGCAGTTAGAAATATAATTGGATTAGATTATTAAAAGTTCCAATAAAAAAGTCCCAATTGAAAAATTGGGACTTTTTTATTATTTGAAATGAAAATCAATTTACATTGCTCCCCATTCTTTCAAAGATTCTTTATTCATTTTAATATAATCAGGATTTTTTCCCTCCTCAGCATATTTTAATGAAGCTTTTGCAGCAGCGATTGCACCTTTTTTGTTTCCTGCTTTTGCATGAATCAATGATTGCTGGCGTAAAAACCAATACCTTGGTTTGTCTTTGGTCATTTCTGCAGCTTTGTCAATCCATTCTTGAGCTTGTTTGATATCTTTATTTGATTGTAAATAATATACTGCAGAAGCATAAAAATCTTCAGCGGATGGACCTGCCATTATTTTTTCGATTTGAGAACTTACCATCAAATCAGTTGGAGTTTCAAATTTAATGCCAACATAAACTTTCTCCCAAAGAATTCCGATATGTGCTGAATCGTTTGTTATATCATCGAAAGTCATGGTAAAAGTTTCAACATTCATAGGCATTTCCTGAACATTTACAGTAGTTTGCAATGCAACTTTTGATTCGTCCCAAGTTCCTGGTGTTCCCCAATTTGTAGCATCTGAATAAAAAATTACCTCCCAAGATCCTTGATTTGGTTTTGTAAAAATGGCATAGGTTCCTTTTTTTAAACTTTTTCCGTCAATAGTAACATCTGTTGAAAAAGTAATTTTTGTATTTGCATTTGCTCCTGTTCTCCAAACAGATCCATAAGGAACTAAATCTCCAAAAATAGCTCTACCATTCATGTTTGGTCTTGAATATTCTAAAGTTATGTTTGTCAAACCTACGGCTTGTTCAATTTTTTGAGAAGTACTTGGTTGAGGTGTTTTGATTTGCGAATTGGTATTAAACCCAAAAGCACTAATAAATAAACTTAGTATAATTTTTTTCATAGGACTGAAATTTTAATTTTCACTCAAAATTACGATTTAGTCAGATAGCAATTGTTAATAAAAACATAAAAAAAGCAACGTATATTTGCAATTATTCAATGGTTTCTAGATGCAAAAAGTAAGTGTTTTAGGTTGTGGTTGGTTGGGAAAACCATTAGCTGTTTTTTTGATTTCCAGAGGATTTTTAGTGAAAGGATCTACAACTTCTGAAGAAAAATTGAAATTATTAGCTGCTGATAATATCATTTCTTTTTTGGTGGATATTTCTCAAGAAGAAATCAACAAAGATTTTTTAGATGTATCAATTTTAATCATTGCAATCACCTCAAAAAATGAGGCTGATTTTAAAAGGTTGATTTCACAAATTGAAGAATCGAATATCCAAAAAGTAATTTTCATCAGTTCTACTTCAGTATATCCAAGTTTGAATAAAATAATAACCGAAAATGATGCTACTCAAGAGCATCCTTTAGTAACTATTGAAAATTTATTTCGAGGAAATACCCATTTTAACACCACAATCATTCGTTTTTCAGGTTTGTTTGGAGGAGAGAGACATCCTGCAATTTGGTTTCAAAATGGACGAAAAATACCACAACCGAATGGATTTGTAAATATGATTCATCTGACAGATTGTATTGCAATTATTGAAAAAATCATAGAGCAAAACTGTTTTGGAGAAACATTTAATGCTTGCTCTAATCATCATCCAACAAGAAAAGATTTTTATGAAAATGCTTGCAAATCCAAAAATTTTGAGACACCAATATTCGAAGAAAATGAAGATTTAAATTGGAAAATTATTTCTTCAGAAAAATTACAAAAAACACTGAATTACCAATTTTTGGTGGATGATTTACTTTGGAGTTCTGAGTTCAAAATTTAAAATCTCAGCTAAAAATTTAAAACTAAAAAAATATTAACTATACTTTCTTTTTCTTAAATAATTGAAAATTATTCCAAAAGAAGCTAATAAAATCAGGGGTAAAATCACATTGAAAAATTGCCAAAATGTTCTTTCTTTATAGGCTTTTTGTTGGTCTAATTTTGCGATTTTTATGGTTTTGTTTCTCAATTGCATTAAACCAACATCATCCAATAAGTAATCAATAGAATTCAGTAGAAAATCTTTGTTGCCAAAAGTTTCATTAGTCCATTTATCTCTTGATAAATCATACGGGTTTCCTTTTAGTAATTGATTTTTTCCAACATCACCATCAGCAATAACAATCATTTTATTGTCATTGGAATTTGCTTTAAAAAGGCTTGTTGCAAAAGGTTTGATTCGGTTTTTGTATGCAGATGTAAATTTACCTTCTAATAAAACCGCAAATAACTGATTTCCATGTTGATACTCTTCTTCTTTGGGTTCTTCAGCAATAGATTGTAACTCAATAATTGATGGGGTTCCTATTTTTTTTGTTAAAACTGAACTTTGCAACAAAACCGTTTTTTTAAGATTGTTTTGTAAGATATCTATTTGATTTGTAAATTGTAAACGAACAGGCAACATGTTTTTTGTGATGACATGTGTTGGATTCCCATTCACAAGCGGATGAAAAAACCAATCAAAATTTTGAAATTGCGGTTGATTGCCAATATTACCAGTTGCCAAAGCAATTTTTGCAGCATACAAATCTTTTATCAAATAGGTATTTATTCTAATTCCGTATGAAAATAGCAAATCAGTCAAATTCAAATCTAATGGATATGCCAACATTTTTCCACCATTACTCAAACTATCTTGTTCAGCTTGTACATTGTCTATCATCCACAAGGTTTTTCCTCCATTTGTGATAAATTGGTCTAAGGTAAACTTCTCTTTTTCAGTAAATTGTTCTGTTGGTTTTGCGATAATTGCCAAATCAAATGTAGATAAATCTTCTAAAGTTTGTCCGGGATTTGAGGCTACAGAATCCAAGGTAAATTTGGCTAATTTGTATTTTTTAGCAACTTCGCTTAAATAGCTATATTGAAAAATATCTTGCAATTCACCATTTCCAGTAATAATGGCAATATTTTTCGTCTTTTTTTGTGAAATAGCATGTATTGCATTGCTGAAACTATATCCCAAATTTTCAATGGCCTTTTCCAATTGTTGTTCTTGCGAAATGGCAATTGCACTTGGCAATAAAGAAACAAGTGTTGTTTTTTCTTCAAAATTGATTTCAGCCCAAGGAAAAATAATCGCTTCAGAAAATTTCCCTTCTTCTTGAACTGTTAGCTGACTTGGCATCATGCCTTTTTTTATCAATGCTTCACGTTGATCATCAGGATTTTCAAAATGAATTATAATATTCGAATTTTCTGAGATGATTTCTTCTAAAAATTGTCTAGTCTCAGTCTGTAAACGTTTAAATTCTGATGGAAAATCACCTTCTAAGTAAATGGTGATATATAAAGGAGTTTTGATTTCGGAAAGTATATTTTTTGTGGTTTCAGAAAGCGTAAATCGTTTGTCAGCAGTTACATCAAAACGCTTGTATACATACTGATTTACAACATTTAATAGTATAATAATTCCGAAAAAAATGCCGATTTTTTGAATCTTTTTAGTCATTTTCTAATCGAATTTTAGTGATGAATAAAAAGAAACCAGTAACACTTACAAAATAAACCAAATCTCTTGTATCAATAACACCTCTTGAAATACTTTTGAAATGCTCATTAATTCCTAATTTTTGAATCAGCAAAAAATCATTTCCGAATGAATTCGAAACAGCCTCAAAGCCATAAAAAAGTAAGAATGTGATGAAAACTCCTAGAATAAAAGCCACAATTTGATTTTTTGACAATGTGGATGTGAATAATCCAACAGAAGTATATGTGGAAGCTAAAAAAAGTATTCCTAAATAAGAACCAATTGTGCTTCCAAAATCGATATTTCCTGCAAGGTTTCTTAATTTATAAATAGTGTAAACGTATGTTACGGTTGGGATAATTGCAATAACTGCCAATAATAATGAGGCCCAAAATTTACCTAAAACAATTTGCCAATCAGAAATAGGTTTAGTTTTTAAAAGCTCTATGGTTCTATTGTTATTTTCATCAGCAAAACTTTTCATTGTGATGGCAGGAATTAAAAATAACAATACCCAAGGGGTTAGGTAAAAAAAAGGAGTTATATCAGCAAAACCAGCATTTAAGATGTTGAAATCGTCGTCAAAAAACCATAAGAACAATCCATTTATCAATAAGAAAAAACCGATTACTAAATAGGCAATTGGTGATGTGAAAAAGGAATTGATTTCTTTAATCAGAATGGCTCTCATTATTTGTATTTTAGGTGTTTTAAGTTTCTGTTGTTTTTGAGGTTTAAGTTATTTTTTGGTCTTATTCAAAAGCTAAAACTCACAATTTATTGACACTCCAAGCCTGAGGCTTATCATTAAAATACGTTTTGGTTTGTTTCCAAGTTTCTCTAAATAATGCTGAATTTCGGTAGTTTTCCAAATCACTTTCATTTTCCCAATGCGAATAAGTAAAAAAAACTTCAGGATTGGATTTGTCTTGATATAATTCTAATAGTAAACATCCTTTTGAACTTTTTATGAGCGATTTTTTTTCATGAAACAGTTCCAAAAATTCAGGGATAAATTTTGAGTAGAAACTCATCTTTACGATTCTTACAAACATAATTTATAATGCAGTTGAGAGTTTTGATTCATCTTCTGAAAAGAAATCTATGGTAACTCTGTCTCTATATTCCAAACCTAATAAAGTTGATGCGCCACCAACAGTTTTTAAATTACTTCTAAAAATAGCCAATTCAAGATAGTCTGCAGAGT
>Ga0209137_1002665_pt1 | contig 15498 bp, 16 predicted proteins | sample SaaInl5LU_22_DNA_FD_184642 | JGI IMG/M metagenome (GOLD analysis project Ga0209137, IMG submission 184642) | Marine microbial communities from expanding oxygen minimum zones in the Saanich Inlet - ESP_105LU_22_DNA (SPAdes) (version 2) | ecosystem: Environmental > Aquatic > Marine > Intertidal... | reverse complement strand
CTAGTCTATATCCTATATTTGCTGGGCCCTATATTGGTGTTTACGACGTCGATTGTCGGAGTGATCATTGCCTATCTTTATGTCGGCGAAGCTAAGAATGGCTATCTAGAATCTCATTACAGATTTAAAATACGCACCTTTTGGTATTCGATTATATTGTGCGTGATAGGTACGGTCTTGAAATATGTGCTTATTGGATTCCCAATTTTACTCTTTACATTAATTTGGTACATTGTTCGGAACGTTCGTGGATTGAGGGATTTGCATGCAGGTCGCCCGATCCCAGACCCGCTTTCATTTCTCGGTTTTGGAGGGTAAATTGATTTCAACTCAATCTGCATTAGAGCGCGGACTTTCGGATGCGTTTGCCCCCGAAAATATAAAGTATTTTTTGATTTCACTACTGGTTGCGTTCATAGCTATTTTGCCACCGATTTATGGCTTGTCGTTATGGGTCGAGAACTTTTTGGTCTATTTGGATTTGAGCGAAGGGTGGCTTAGGTCGTTGGCAATGTTTATCGCTTATGTGATTTTTGCGACGTTAGGCTATTATTTAATCGTGCCCATAATGTTTATTGTGATGTCTGCATTCTCGGGCTTGGTGGCCGAGAATATTAGGCGCGAACGCTATCCTGAAATTTCATTTGATCGAGCTGTTGGGGTAAGCGAGTCAATTATTGAAACAATATTTATTGTTCTCAAGTTCGTGTTGTATTTTTTAATTGCGTCACCAACGCTGTTTATTTTTGGCGCAGGTCATATTATTTTCATAGCCATCGGTTTTGTATTGTTCAGGAAGCTCTTATTGCTCGATGCTCTTGGAACGCATTTACCACTTAGCAAAGTTAAGGAGCATTCGGCGACATTAGAGGGGGGCAGATATATGCCGTCCTCAATTATATTATATGTCCTAAGCCTCTTGCCTGTTTTGAACTTGTTTGTGCCTTATCTATCCATCTGTATTCTGCTTAATCAGTCTATGTCGGATGAGGTGGAGCAGGCAGCAAACCTTGGGTAAATAAGCCACGTTAATTAGTGACGTGAGTTAGTGATGTCGGATAAAGACGTTTGCGAAAACTATCACCCCAAAAGACAAAAACTCGAAAAAGACAAAACACCACAAAAGATAAAAAAGCCAAAAAAAAGGCCCAAAAAAGAGACAAAAAAAAGCCAGCGGACCGAAGTCGCTGGCTTTAATTCTTGGCTCCGGAGAGCCGCGCGTAAATTAACCGTTTACTTGTAGGTTAATTGCGGAATATTTACCGTTTTTGCCAAGTTCTTTTTCGAAGTTGACTTTTTGGTTCTCTTCCAAGCCACGTAGACCTGCCTGTTGAACTGCAGAGATATGTACGAATACGTCTCCAGATCCATCTTCAGGCTCGATAAAGCCGTAACCTTTAGTAGAATTGAACCATTTAACTGTTCCAGTAAGCATTATATAAGCTCCCTATTTCCGGTGGCTGGTGCCCGGTATAAAAATACGACGACGAAAATAGGGGTTGTCCTTATAGTGTCGGCTCGCTGTAACCAGCTCTGACCCAATGGGCCTTACTGCTCTTGCTTTTACAGCAAAAGGGAAGCGAATCAAGGAAAATATTCAATAAAAACGGGCTTAGTTCGCTTAGTGGCTCATCTTCATGTGTTTATCGGTTGTTTTATCTGAGCTTTTGGTTTTATTCAATTTATGAATTTTTATGACAGCTGGTGCGTTTTTAAAGTTAAAGGTGAAGGAAACAGTATCCAAATGTTTAGATTTACCGAATAACATTAGGTGATCTGCCATCGGTTTGAGGACATGCTCTGTATTCGCTAATAGCGGTAAGCGCTCTAACTTTCGCATTTTGACCACGTCGTTTTCAATTAGGTTTGTGTGTATTTCGACCCGTTCAAAGCTATCGGAGGTCACGCTCAAAAGTGCGTCATCTTGATCCGCCATATTGTTCAAAGTTAAATAGGCCACTGACGGTCTTTTCCCTCGTCTAATTTTAACTTTTAAGTCGTTTACGGTGACCTCAGAATGCGTGACTTTAGCACTCGCTGTCTCAGCGTGCGCGTCGCCTGCAGGGGTAAAGAACACAGTGGCTTGCAAACCAACGGCGAGGCTAATAGATAGAAATATTGCAGAGCATAGTCTCACAACGGATGACGTTTTCGGGCCTCCGCTATATTCATTAATCAAGGTCATCTTATTTATCCTATTAATATTATTCTAGTTATTATTTGATTGGATTAACGTGGCTCGCGGGTTTTATCCGAGGGTTTGGAATGCCTCCGCCTTCGGATCGTAGCCGAACAATTCACCAGAGCCGATATCATGCCATAGGCCATGCAAGGTAATTTGGTCTTTTTGCAGGGCCTCAAGTACGAATGGAAAGCCAGCTAAATTTTTGAGAGATACCATGATGCTAAGCTTCTCTAACTCAGAGATTTTAGCCGTCTCATCGCCTTCACCGTTCAGAGCGCCGTAAGCTGGCTTTAAAATTTCCAGCCATTTTTTGATAAAAACAGTGTCTTCATATAATTCTTTTTTGGTACCGTTACAGGCGTGAAAGCCGCCATTAATGCCACCACAGCTTGAGTGGCCAAGCACGATTATATGCGCCACGTGGAGAGCCTTCACTGCATATTCAATAGCGGCAGAGGTGCCGTGATGGTCGCCATTTGGATTATAGGGCGGAATAAGATTGGCAATATTACGGTGAATGAAGAATTCGCCCGAATCTGCGCCAAACAGTACCGTACCGTTTACGCGACTATCGCAACAAGATACGAGCATGGCCCGAGGATGCTGACCTTCAACAGCTAAGTGCTGATACCAGCTTTTGCTGTCTTCATATTCGGTTGCGCGCCAACCCATGTAGCGATTTACTAAATAAGATGGCAGGGGGCGGATAAAATTGTCTAACTGGGAGTCTGAACCTTTTGTCATCGCTGTAATTTCTCTCTCATTACGGAATGTAATTCATAAGGACAAATACACTTATGTGGCTGAGTGATCAAGATATCTTACCTCCATACAGGCAAAAAAATGTGCTAAACAATCGCCGGTCTATGACGTAAACATAGGTATGAAACCTTTACATTTTTCCGACCACCTATCCCCGGGCTCGGCCTTGCATTTGGCGCCGCGCATCCAAGAGAAATCTCGGATGGCATATGCTTGTCTGCTTATTGCAATGATTTTTGCGCTTAGTTCTGTTGGGTTTGCTTATGCTGACGGACATGGGGGTGCTGAAGACTTACCCATGGTGCATGGAGAACAGCACGCAGAAAAGGACGCTGAAACTCTCGCTGAAACTCCCGCTGAAACCGTTGCTGAACAGCCAGCCGGTAATCAGTGTCAGGTTAGCGATATGGAAGATATCTATGATTTGATTTTTTCTGAAATAGAGCCATTTGATTTGGAAGAGGCGATGGGTATTAGCCAGCCTGACAACCGTCGCGAAAGTGTAAGGGAAAACTTTAAAAAGGAGCTGGCTGCTGAGTTGGCGCGCGCTCAAGGTACTGAAATTGGCGAAAGCCCGATCGAAGTTCGGCTGCGTGACCGCCACTTTTATGAGCAAACATATAACTTTCCAGAAGTTCGTATGCCGCTAGATACCTATGTTACTCAGACCCATTCAAACCACAATTCAATTGAACCGTTTGAGAAAAAAATCACAGTCATTTTTCCAGATTGCTCCGAGGTGAGTTTGATGCGCGGTGAGTTGCAGGGAGACCTAACTCTCGATTTTGATCTGATCAGAGACTTATTGCAGACAGCGCGGCAACATAACCACGCCGAATTGAAGCGTTTTGTTCTCAAGCAAGTCCGCCCGTCACCAATAGCGTTTGATGATCTGTTGGAGCTTGTTCGCAATGATTATCGCGCCGACATTGATAATATTAATGACCTGTTGCCGGAAAACCTAAGGTCGGTATTTCTCGAGGAAGGTGAAATACCTTTAGAGCAGTTAGGCGAGAGTTTGGCGCTATCGTTGGTAGCCCAGGGTGGCACCTCGAATGGTGACGTCAAAGACTTATTCATTATTCTTCCTAAATACTCGGCCGGAATTAGCGATCAATATAATGCGCTGATCTTAGATGATCGGGGTGAAATGCATCGCTTCGTAGATCTCGACACGTCGCTCATCGGCAAAATACTGACGCGCATCGGCTATCGTGTTGACTATATATTCCTCTCCAGTGTCCAGACCAATGGCAGCGGGGCCTGTGAAATTAATCTTGCGGGTCATTGGGTCCAAGGGTCTGGCGGCAGCCATGTTCGGTTCTGTCCGTTTTTCAGTTTGCTCGAGGATATGCTGGCCTCGCGCGCCTATCGGAACTTGCCTGACTACGATTCTCAGAGGTCTGCATTTGTTCGAATTGATGAAATTCTCTCTCGCCTCGATTGATAGCATTCAAAATCTCTATAATGATCTGGAAATTTGCGCGGTGACGGCATAAAACCAAGCACGCAATATTACTTCAGAGAGGTTCTAAAATGTCGTCGAGTGAAAAATTAGCTGACCGCGTTAAGTGGTTCAGCACAGGGTTGGTGTTAACGGGAATATTACTCACCAATCTTAATATATATCCGTTAAACCTAGTTTTCCATTTTGCTGGTGTTGTTTGTTGGACGTGGGTTGGCTGGACGAAGCGCGATGGGGCCATTATGACGAATTTTGGTTTGCAGATACCGCTCTTTGCAATTGGTGGTTTAAACCTTTACCTTCAAGGGTAGTTCAAAATACACTACGTTAGGGCAATGATTCTAATTCGTTAATGAAAGCTAGACCTGTGCAAGCACGTTTTGATCGGAATTCATTTAACATTTGTAAAGTGCTTTTGGCGCTGGCACCTATAATGTTTATGAGCGAGCCAGCTAAGGCACAGCATAACCACGCGAGTGGATCTCTTAATATTAGTATAGTGGACAGCGACTTCGCCGTGGATGTTGTTTTGCCAGCAGAAGCTGTTTTAGGATTTGAGCGCGAGCCAAAGACAACCCGCGAACATAAAAAGCTTCGCGATGTGAAGCAAAGCCTCCTCGATAGTTCAGCATGGCTGATGCCTAGCCAAGCTGCACAGTGCAGCCAGACCAGTCAGGGCGCCAATCTATTCGTAAAGGATGGGCATGCCGAAATTATTGTGAACGTTTATGTGCATTGTGACCAGATTTCCGAGTTGCAGGGCGTGGAGGTGAAATTACTTCAGATGGGTTTCAGTCTCGAGACGCTCAATGTTCTTGTCCTGATTGAAACAGGAAGTGCTGCTATGAGCACATTGGTTGAGGGTGAAACGACAGTTGATTTGATGGCTCTCGGGCAATTGAGATAATTGCAAATGCCAGATAAAGATCGTCGTCCAATACTGGAAGTGAAAAACCTATTCTATGGCTATGCTCCGCCATCTGGGTTCAGCATTTTTATTTCTTACTTCTCATTATATGTCGGCGAGACCGTGTTGTTATTGGGGCCTTCGGGTGGCGGGAAATCCACTTTACTCAACCTGATATCTGGCGTGACGCGGCCTGACAGCGGCAGCATAGAGATATGTCAACAGAGCATGCGCGATTTATCGGCGTCGCAATGCGACCGATTTAGAGGCGAACATATCGGGCTCATCTATCAATCTTTAAACCTTATTCCTTGGTTATCCGCGCGCGAAAACATTCTCTTGGGTAGTGCATTTTCAGCGCGACGGCGGGCCCGCTTGCTGGCATCAAGTCCTGTTGCGCATGCGAATGGTTTGCTCGACAGCTTGAATATGCCGTATGAAAAATTTGCCAATATGAATACAGAAAATTTAAGTTTAGGTCAGCAACAGCGGGTCGCTGCAGCTCGCGCATTAATTGGCTCTCCCGAATTAATTTTGGCGGATGAGCCGACCTCAGCGCTCGATGATGAGAATTGCAATGAATTTTTGCAGCTATTATTTTCGCGTTTAGATAGGTCTCGTCAATCGGTGTTAATGGTCAGCCACGACCGAAGAATTGCGGAACGGTTCGATCGGGTTATCAATCTGGAGACATTGTTTGGGGGTGAGGCATGAATGTCGTTGGTCTTAGCTTTAGGTCTCTTCGAAGCCGCGCACCCATCGTATTTTTGGTGGTGCTGAATTTGTCGCTTTCCATTGCGCTTTATATTGGCGTTGTGAGTGTTGAGCGCATGTCACGGGCGAGCTTTGAGAATTCAATTTCTGGTGTCGATTTAATCCTAGCACCACGCGGCAATGATATGCAGATTTTGCTCTATACCGTTTTTAATATCGGCGAACCGGGTGGGCTGATATCCGGCGATAGTTTAGATAAAGTGGCGCAAGACCCCGATGTCGATTGGTTGGTTCCTATAGCGCTGGGCGATAGCTTTAAGGGGTTTCGTGTGATTGGAACAACGCCGCGATTTTTTGATGCAATAGAAGTGCGCCGAGACCAACCCTTACAGTTTGCTATGGGGCAACAGTTTAATGGTTTTTTTGACGTCGTTATTGGTAGCCGTGTCGCGAGCGATCTTGGCCTAAATATCGGTGACGCGGTTACAATTCAGCACGGCATGGGGGGCATTAATACTGCGTCGCATGATAGGCTACCGTTTCAATTGTCCGGGGTTATGGAGCCAACGGGAACGGCTTTTGACCAAGTCGTTTTGATACGAATTCAAGCGCTTGAAGGTTTGCATGTGGGGTGGCGAAACGGCCAAGAATTGATGGGCTTATCATCGGACGATATTATATCGCAAATGGGCTTGCGGAGTAATTATGCTAGCAATGCTGCATTTGTTGGTGTGAAGAGCCCGCTGAAATTATTTTCGGTTCAGCGACGAATTTCTGAGCTGCGAGGCGATGCTTTATCGGCTGTCATTCCGGGCGTTGGGTTGGCTAAACTATGGCAATTAATTGGTTCCGTTGAGGCTGGGTTTCAGTTTATCGCTATGCTGGTTATTGCCGCGGCTGTGATTTCGATGGTTGCTATGACCATGGCCAGTTTAGATAGTCGACGGCGCGAGTTAGCTATTTTACGTTCCGTCGGTGCTAGCCCGATGCATCTTGTATTATTACTGCTCGTAGAATCTATATTCATTGCTGTTAACGCTTGCTTGATGGGCATTGCAATAAGTCAGGTCGGAACTTGGGTTGGTTCCATCTACCTCGAAAAGCAGTTTGGCTTGGTTGTCGGGTCAGGGCTTTTACATACAGAAGATTTATGGGTTCTGGTGTATGTTATCGGAGCGGCTATTGGAGCTAGTGGTATTCCTGCATTAAAACTTTATAGGCGGACAGTTAACGATGGTATCACGGTTAAGTTATAATTTTGGACGGCGAGGCTGGTTGTCAGCTTTCAGCTTAGCTCCAGCTGTTTTTATTATTTGGGCGTGCTTCGTCTCGGTATCCATCGCAGCCGATAGTCGGATTAATGTCGTTGAGTGGGAAGACTTGCTGCCGGCCAATCTCTACGGGTTTATTTCCGAGGATGGGATTACTAATGAGCAGTGGAGTAGTCCTGAGTTTCAAGCACGCTTGAAAGCAAGCGAAAGCAAAACTAGACCCGAGCTTGAACAGGCTGAAGCCGTCCTTGCTGGGTATATGGTTCCCCTTGAGTATGAAGGGGACATCGTGAAAATGTTTTTATTGGTGCCAAGTGCCGGGCAGTGCATTCATGTTCCGCCACCGCCACCAAACCAAACGGTCTTGGTGCGCAGTGATGCTGGCGTAAAAATCAGAACCTATGAAGTGCCTATTATTGTGCGCGGCAAAATTTCCGTGGAGGCTGAGTTAACCGATTATGCAGAGACGGGTTACACGATCGATGCCGATGAAATTATTGATTTTTCCTTTGACGACATAGAAGAAATGGCGGGCGAACTAGAAGCTCGCCGCGCCAAAAAGTAAGAAGCTCGCCGCGCTAAAAAGTAAGAAGCCTAGAGCCCCATTTGTTTCATACAAAGATCACGCATGATCTCTTCTGAACCGCCACCAATTGCCATGACTTTTACTTCGCGATAGATGCGCTCGACAGGGTTGCCGCGTAGATAGCCAGCGCCACCAAAAATTTGCATGGCCTGACTGGCAATCCATTCAAGATTGGAAGAGCAGAAGAACTTAAGCTTCGCAATTTCTGCGACCGGCTTTTCACCTTCATTCATAAGTTGCGCGACTTGGTTTAGGTAGGCGTCCATAGCGTCAATTTTAGCTGACATGTCAGCTAACTTGTGGCGGATGACTTGATGGGAAATCAACGGCTCGCCGAATGTTTCACGGTCTTGCGCATAGGCTACAGACTCGTCATAACAGCGCAACGACATTCCGAGCATCTGAGCTGCCATCATATAGCGCTCATAATTAAAATTATCCATAATCGCCATGAACCCACGATCCTTTGGCCCCATTATATTGGCGGCTGGTACGCGGCAATCTTCGAAATAAAGAGTGGCTGTGTCGGATGTCCACCAGCCCATTTTGCGCTCGATCGGGGTGCGTGAGAAACCTGGAGCATCGGATTCTACAAAGAATAAAGATATGCCGCCTAGTCCGGGACCGCCCGTGCGGGCGCCAACAACAAAATAACTGGCTTGCATGCCACCCGTGATGAACATTTTTTGTCCATTAATCACCCACTCGTCGCCTTCAAGGCGTGCGTGGGTTTTCATATTGGCAACGTCGGAACCGCCCCCAGGTTCGGTTATGCCTAAGGCGCCGGCTTTGCGACCGCTCAGCAGTTCGGGTAACGCGCGGCTTTTAATCTCATCATTGGCGAGCTCAAAAAGTGGCTTCATCATAATGGAGCGCGAACCCACGCTGGCCATCAAGCCGCCGGCGCCCGTGCGGCCCATTTCCGTGGCGGCGTCTTTGCGCATGAACTGATCGTCTATGCCGTTCCCGCCAAATTCTTCGGGAATTGCAAAGCCATAAATGCCGAGTTGACAAAACTGCTCATTAATTTCGTGTGGGTAAGCGCCAGCTTCATCCCAAGTAACAATATTGGGTTCGATTTCGGTTTCACAATATTTACGAATTGTATCGCGAAATGCTTTTCGTTCTTCGTTGTCAAATGGGTTACGCATGATCAGGCTCCTGAGGTTTTGCACGTCGTTTTAGATAGGGAGATATAATCTCGCCAAATCGAATGATAATCTCTTTAATTGTTTCAGGGTTGGGTGTGAACGGATCTTGCAAGACAAGACCGCGCAAAAATGTTCGCGTGATCGTCCATATGAGCACGACATCGTGGTCGTCCTTATTCGGAGATTCGTAATAACCCAATATTGCTTGGTCGATCATCTCGTTCCATTGCAATAGGCGCGGGGCAACCCGTTCATGCAATGCTGTGTCGGAGCGCATGGCTATGAGGATTTCCGCCATCGCTTCACCCTCGCGGCTCGTTGTAATATCGGACGCTATATATTGAAGGTCCTTGACGAGATTAATGCTGTCTTTGGATGCCTTACTGGGTAGGGACGGACGAAGTGTTGCTTCGAGAAGGCGGTCTAGGGTCGCGACGATCAAATCCTCTTTATTCGGAAAATGATGCGTTAGGGCACCGCGCGATACACCAGCTTCCATTTGAATTTGATTAATGGAGGCGTTGGAATACCCATAACGCTTCAAGCAAGTCACGGTCGCATCGATAAGCTTTGAGCGGGCTATGCTTGCTTGGCGCTCACGAATAGTTTGTCCCGCTGGCGCTGGTTCCGCCCTATTGGGTATATCATCTTTGTTTAAACCAAGCTGTTTCATCGCTTCCAAACTTTATCAACAGTCCAATCTAACAAGGTGTCCCCCTCTTTACAAGCAGAACGTTCGTTCTGTATGCTCTTTGTTCAGATCTCGAAACTTATTTTGGTTATATTGTTGGGAGAGTAGTTGAGCTATGGTTCAAACGGAACGGGAGCGGGGTAAATGAGTAAATCTATTAAAATTGCTGGTGCGAGCGGCTATTGGGGTGAATCGATGATGGCAACGCCCCAATTGCTAAATGCAGGTGGGCTTGATTATATTGTTTACGATTACCTGGCCGAGATAACCATGTCGATCATGGCGCGGGCCCGCGCTAGCCGACCTGAAGGTGGTTTTGCAACGGACTTTATAACCGGCGTCTTGAAACCGCACCTGCCCGAGATCGCGCGGCAAAAGGTAAAAATTCTATCCAATGCCGGTGGTGTAAACCCGATAGCTTGCGGGCAAGCGGCACGCAAACTAATAGCTGAATTTGGATTGGACCTAAAAGTAGCTGTTGTCTCGGGCGATGATTTGCTTCCGCGCAAAGAAGAGCTGGTCGGCAAGACGCATGAAATGTTTTCGTCTGCCGAATTTCCGGATCCAGAGAAACTTGCCAGTGTTAACGCATATCTTGGCGCCTTTCCGGTTGCCGCAGCGCTGGATGCCGGTGCAGATATCGTAATTACGGGCCGCAGCGTTGATAGTGCTGTCACCTTGGGCGCGTGCATTCATGCCTTTGGTTGGGGTGTTGAGGAATGGAATAAATTAGCTGGCGGGTCTCTCGCTGGGCATATTATAGAGTGCGGTCCGCAAGCGACGGGTGGCAACTTCACCGACTGGGAGCTGGCTGGCGATATTTCCGAGATTGGGTATCCAATTGTTCAAGTCTCAGAAAATGGTGACTTCGTTTGCTCCAAGCCGGAAGGAACAGCGGGCTTGGTATCGCGCGGAACCATATCTGAGCAGATGCTTTATGAAATCGGTGACCCGCAAGCTTATTTCTTGCCCGACGTCGTGTGCGATTTCTCGACAAGTAAAATTGAAGAAATAGGAGAGAACCTTGTCGCTGTAACTGGAACCACGGGCTACCCTGCGTCTGAAACTTATAAAGTCAGCGCAACCTATTTTGAAGGGTTTCGTGGCGGGACGACGATGAGTTTCATCGGGCGGGATGCAGCTTTGAAAGCTCAGAAATATGGCGACAATATTTTAAAGCGTGCGCGCAATGAGTTCAGAGCGAGAAACATAGCTGATTTTTCTGAGGTCAGCATTGAGATTATTGGCGCCGATAGTCAATATGGCGCGGAGCCCGGTGATCGTTCCGCTGATGGGCAAGTTGGCCCACGTGAGGTTGTTCTTAAGTTTGCTGTTAAACACGATGACGATAAAGCGATTGGGTTAATGCTCAAAGAGGCCTCAGGTTTGGGGTTAGCAACACCGCCGGGCCTTTCCAGCTTTGCCGGTGGACGTCCCAAGGCATCGCCAGTCGTCCGGCTATATTCATTCTTGATCGATAAAAACGACGTTGATATTCATATTGAATTAGATGGAGTGCCGGTAGATTATGAGCGTATTATTCCAACCTTAAGCTTTTCAGCCGATAGGACGCAAAGGCCAGATTTGCCGCCCGAAATTCAAGCAGATGTTAAGGGTGATGTTTTGGTTGATGTTGTTTTGGAAGATTTGGCTTGGGGGCGCTCGGGAGATAAGGGCAATAAGTCCAACATCGGAATTATTGCGCGCGATCCATCCTATTTGCCCTATATCTGGGCGTCTTTAAGTGCAGAAAAAGTTGGCGAGTGCTTTAAGCATTTTATTGAGCCTGGAACCAATGTTGATAAATATTATTTGCCAGCCTCGCATTCGATAAACTTTTTGTTACATGAAGCGCTGGGGGGAGGCGGGATCGCGAGTTTGCGAAATGACCCGCAGGGTAAGGCTTTTGCTCAAGTATTATTGGCCCAAAAAGTGGCTGTCCCAACTCATATCGCGGAGAAACTATAATGGCTGTTTTTGAATCTAAACTAAATGTGAATTCAGATAGTTTTGCCCAAAACCGTGTAAACCAGCTCAAGAACATTGAGCTTATGGAGACGCTGCGTGAGCGTACGGCTCAGGCTTCGGAAAAGCGCCGCCCTAGATTTGAAGAGCGAAATCAACTAACCCCTCGCGACAGGCTCGCCTTTTTGCTCGACCCAGGAATGCCATTTGTTGAGCTATATAACATGGCGGGTTTTGCCGTTGACGACCCGAACCGAGAGACCGCTATGACCGGCTCTAGCGTGATTGCGGGTATTGGTTTTGTTAGTGGTGTTCGCTGCATGGTTTATGTCGATGATAGCGGGATTAGTGCGGGTGCAGCGATGGCTATGACGTTTCAAAAAGGCATTGAAACTTTGCGCATTGCTCTCGATAAAAAACTTCCGTTTATTCACTTGGTGGAAAGTGCGGGCGCGAACCTTATGACGTATATGGTTGAGGGCTGGGCGCGTGGCGGCGAAATTTTTTATATGCTCGGGAAAATGAGTGCTGCTGGCGTTCCGACATTTACAGTACTGCATGGTCCTTCAACGGCTGGCGGGGCCTATATGCCGGGTATGTCGGATTACAATATTGGCGTTAAGCATAATGGTATGGCGGCATTGGGAGGCGCGGCGTTGGTTCATGCGGCGACAGGTGAGGTTGCTGATGACCGTGAACTAGGCGGAACCGAAATGCATGCAAGCGTATCGGGATTGATGGAATATTTAGCCGAAGACGACGCCGATGGCATCTATCAGTGTAGAGAGTTATTAGCGCAAATCGGTTGGAATGATCGGTGTCCAACCTTGCCAGATTATAGCTATGAAGAACCTAAATATTCGAGCGAAGAAATTCTCGGCCTCGTGCCAACCGATTATAAAATTCCCTATGATGCGCGAGAGCTCGCCGCACGTATTGTCGATGGGTCAGACTTTATAGATTTCAAAAGTCGATACGGCTCATCCTTGGTCTGTCTTCAAGCGAAAGTTTTTGGCCACCGTGTTGGCGTGGTTTGCAATAACGGTCCTATAGATACGGATGGCGCTGCCAAGGCAACGCACTTTTTTCAACTCTGCGATCAATCAGAAACTCCAATTGTTTTCTTGAATAATATCACGGGCTACATGGTAGGCACAAAATATGAGCGTGCTGGAATGGTAAAAATGGGCGCAAAAATGATCCAAGCTGTATCCAACGTGCGTGTGCCCAAAATCTCATTCTATGTCGGTGCGAGTTTTGGCGCTGGTAATTACGGCATGGGCGGCATTGGTTATCATCCAGATTTTTTGTTCACATGGCCGTCGGCAACGACTGGGGTTATGGGCGGCGAGCAAGCTGCGGGCACGATGGAGCAAGTGGCTATTGCTGGTGCCGCGCGACGCGGTCATGAGGTCGATCATGAGGCGTTGGCGAAACAGCGTGCAGCCATTGAAAGTCACTTCGCCAAGCAGTCGGATGCTTTTTACACATCAGGTCGAATGCTAGATCAAGGTATGATCGACCCTCGAGATACGCGCCGTGTATTAGGTTTTGCGCTGGATACAATTTGGCAGTCGCAACGGCGTCAGCTTCAACCAAACGCTTTTGGCGTTGCGCGTATTTAAGAGGTGTGGATATGAAATTCATCGATAAAATTCTAATCGCCAACCGAGGTGAGATCGCTTGCCGGATCATTCGAACCGCAAAGTCGATGGGCAAGCATACCGTTGCTGTGTACTCCGAGGCGGATGCGCAGGCCCTACACGTTGATATGGCAGATGAAGCTGTTTGCATCGGGCCGGGACCGGTGGGTCAATCCTATTTGCTGGGCGATGTAATCATTGAGGCCGCCCTTGGTATGGGCGCCCAGGCAATTCACCCGGGCTATGGATTTCTATCAGAGAATGCTGATTTTGCCGCCGCTGTTGAGGCTGCTGGACTTGTGTTCATTGGCCCGAGTGCTAAAGCGATTGATGTTATGGGCAATAAAGCTGAGGCCAAACGTCGGATGATTAAGGCCGGTGTCCCTTGTGTGCCGGGGTATGAAGGAGAAGATCAAAGCGATGTTGTGCTGGTGGCCGAAGGCAATAAAATTGGTTTTCCAATTATGGTCAAGGCAGCGTCTGGCGGTGGCGGACGCGGAATGCGATTGGTCCATAAGTCAAAAGATTTGCTGAATGCGATTACGACGGCGCGCTCAGAGGCGCTGAATGCATTTGGCTCTGGCGAGTTGATCTTAGAAAAAGCAATCATAGAGCCGCGCCATGTTGAAGTGCAAGTTTTTGCCGATAGTCATGGCAATGTCATTCATTTGGGTGAGCGAGATTGCTCGGTGCAGAGGCGGCACCAGAAGGTTGTTGAAGAAGCACCTTGCCCTGTCATGACGCCGGAGCTGAGAGATCGGATGGGCGCATCCGCTGTTGAGGCGGCTCGCAGTATTTCTTATGAAGGGGCTGGCACAGTTGAGTTCCTTCTTGATGCGCAAGGGAATTTCTATTTTCTTGAGATGAACACGCGGTTGCAGGTCGAACATCCGGTCACGGAAGAAGTAACCAATCTTGACTTGGTGGAACTGCAAATTAAAGTCGCGGAGGGTGAAGCGCTTGGCTATGAGCAAGATGATGTGTTTTTGCTGGGGCACGCGATCGAAGTGCGCCTTTATGCGGAAGACCCTAATAATAATTTTTTGCCGAGCACGGGTCGTGTAGCCCAATGGCTACCTGCTGAAGGTGAGGGGCTACGCTTTGATTCTGGTATTCGTAGCGGTCAGGAAATCTCACCATTTTATGATCCGATGATTGCCAAAGTTATTGCCTATGGGGATACGCGAGATATCGCGCGGCGCCGCTTGGTAGAGGGATTAAAAAACACGGCTTTATTTGGCATGACGACCAATCGTGATTTCTTGATCGATTGTTTGTCTAAGCAAACCTTTATTGAGGGTGGCGCGACAACAGCTTTTATCGCCGATGAATTTGGTGATGATAAAATTCCTGTTGAACCAGTTGAGGATTGGGAGCTGGCTTGCCTATCGCTTCTGCATTATTTGATCGGTCGCGATATGGCGCGGTCTCAGGCGTTGGGCGTCGGCGATAGTTTGCTGAATTTCTCGACTATGAAGTCAGCCTATTCTAGTTTCCGATTGGCGATAGGTGATGATGGTTTCGAGGCTAAAATTCGATCGCTTAACGCAGGGCAATACCAAATTGAAATTGCCAACCATAGCTATAGTCTGAGGCTGGTTGATTATTCGGATGGCAAAGCATCTCTCGAAGTTGACGGTGTTCGTGTGACTGTGTTGTTCTATTTTGAAGCGAGTGAGGTGCACGCCAGTTTAGATGGTCGCATCCGGCGTTGCCTCAATATACTTGCCAATGCGTCTACATCTCAAGAGGGTGTCAGTACGGGAAAAATTACAGCCCCAATGCATGGTCGAATAGTGGAATTGTTTGTCACTGTCGGCGATGAAGTTGAGGCGGGTACGAGATTGGCTATTGTTGAGGCGATGAAAATGCAACACGAAATAACCTCGGGTGTCGACGGTGTGGTTGCTGAGGTTTTTGTTAAACTTGATCAGCAGGTCGCCGCGAATGATATGATGATCGATATTACAGAAGTCGAGTAGATATCTATAGCGGGTGGAAATTTGTAATGAGGAGGGTGCGAGATGTTAACACAAGCAGATGACTTTAAGGCTGAGTGCGAAGCTCTGTACAATTTATTGTCTAATTTGGACGATGCTGATTTTGATCGCGTAACCCAGTTTAAAGACTGGACGATTAATGATGTGCTGGAGCATTT
>Ga0209137_1002663_pt1 | contig 15499 bp, 15 predicted proteins | sample SaaInl5LU_22_DNA_FD_184642 | JGI IMG/M metagenome (GOLD analysis project Ga0209137, IMG submission 184642) | Marine microbial communities from expanding oxygen minimum zones in the Saanich Inlet - ESP_105LU_22_DNA (SPAdes) (version 2) | ecosystem: Environmental > Aquatic > Marine > Intertidal... | reverse complement strand
GTTATCTCTAAATGACCGGAAAAATTCGGCTTGCTATAACAGGGATCGCTGTTTCAACGCGCAGTATTCGCTCCCCGAGGTGAAACGCAGAGAGGCCTTGGCGCTGCATCAGCTCAACTTCGTACGCGATAAAACCTCCCTCTGGACCAATCGCCACCAAGGATTGATCTAGGCTGGGTTCCGGGCAGGGGGATGCATCATAGGGGTGAGCAATGAGTGCACGTTTACCTTCAGCCAAGGCTGGAAGCTCATCCTCGACAAAGGGTTTGAAGCGCTTACGTAGATGTAACCTTGGCATCAATGTATCGCCCGCTTGCTCCAGTCCAAGCTTGAACAGCTCGTCAACACTCTCCGGTTGCAGTATCGGGGTAGACCAGTAGCTCTTATCGACACGATAGGCGTTGATCAGAAAAATCTCTTTAATACCCAAGGTTGCACAGTTTTGTAGGATGCGTTTGAGCATTTTGGGTCGGGGCAGGGCCAATACTAGAGTTAGAGGCAAAGGGCTTGGTGCGTCCTGAGTTAGCTCGACAGAGAGTTGCGCCTCGGACGTGTTGATCGATTCTACTAGGGCGTGTCCGCGTCGACCATTAATTACACCGGTACGCAGTTGGTCGCCCTGTTCAACGCGCTGTACCTCCAGCATATGCTTAAGTCTTCGGTCGGTAAGTAGAACTCGATTTTCTGCAACAAAATCTGCGGGTTCGAGTAGAAGTAGGTTCAAAAAGGGTGCCTCCATCGTCTAAGGTCGTTATTCTACTCATCTTTAACTGGGGTCACCTAATGGGCGGGTGGTGCCGATTTACTTTCGAGAAGCTAGTAAGAGCCGAATGAGCAACGCACCCGACCTGATTCAAGATCCGATACGACCAACCTTGGTACGCATGACCGTGCCGATGATGTTCGGCATGATCAGTCTGATGCTATTCAATCTCGCGGACGCCTGGTTTGTGGGTCAATTGGGTACCGATCCACTGGCAGCGCTGTCGTTTACTTTTCCAATCAGTTTCTCTATTACTAGCTTGGCGATCGGCTTAGGCGTTGGCACTTCAGCCACCCTCGCACGGTTGATTGGCAGTGGTCAGACGGCACGGGTAGCCCGCGTTGCGACGGATAACTATCTAATGGCTGTCTTGATCACAGCGCTTGTCGGTCTGCTAGGGCAGTTTTTACTCCCGACTCTGGCGCAGCTCTTGGGGGCACCCGATGCACTCTATCCACTGATAGACGGGTATATGAGTATCTGGTTCTTTGCATCGATCTTTATGGTGCTGAACATGGTCTGCAACGCCACCTTCCGAGCTTCAGGTGACACCCGGATTACAGCGGTGATTATGTTGGGTTCATCGGTGATGAATTTTATTCTTGATCCCATCCTTATCTTTGGTTGGGGGCCAGTTCCGGCGTTGGGAATTGAAGGTGCCGCCTTGGCCAGTTTGATCGCTTGGGCAAGTACTTCGTTTGTGGCGCTTTATCTACTGAAACGTCTGAAGGGATTGTTGCTGCTCGAGTGGCTGCGCTGGCCCGATATCTGGGATAACTGGCGCTCTGTTCTGCGCATCAGCCTGCCCGCAGCGCTCTCTAATATGATGACTCCCGTCGCCAATGGCGTGCTCACCGCGGTTGTTGCCCGTCATGGTCCCGAGGCAGTAGCGGCCTTCGGTGTCGGTAATCGTCTGGAGTCGCTCTCTCTACTTGTCTGTCTAGCGCTTTCGATGACGCTACCGCCGTTTATCTCGCAAAACTTTGGTGCCCGATTGATATACCGAGTGCAGGGTGCCTATCAGAGTGCGATCCAATTTGCGCTCATATGGCAGTTGCTTGTTTATCTACTGCTGGCACTTTCAGCAGGTTGGGTGGCACAGCTCTTTACAGATGACCCTGAAGTACTGCGTTGGCTGACACTGTGGATTTTGGTTGTGCCCTTGGGGTTTGGTTTTCAGGCGGCGACCTTTCTCTCCTCCTCAACGTTCAATGCACTACACCAGCCACTGCGTGCCTTGCGCATCAGTCTGGTGCGACTGTTTATCCTCTATGTACCGCTCGGTTGGTTGGGTAACCATCTGTTCGAGCTCAAGGGGATGTTTGTGGCGTTGGTCGTTGCAAATGCACTGACTGCGCTCTTCGCCTGGTTCTGGATGCTGCGCGTGCAGGGCCGCTTGATTCGAGAAGTCCAGCAATAGAGTCTCTGGCTGAAAGTCGAATCCCCTTCAACTGAGTGTCATGTTAGTGTCACAAAAATGCTGCATTCTAGTGCGAATTTTTCTTAGGCTTGCACTACAATAGCGCAGCAATGCTGACAAAGGCACGCTACAGACCCCGTTAAGAGTGGTTTGCGGAGCCTGACAAGGTTCGTCAGGTTGGCATAGTTCTTGTTATTCGAAGGTAGTTTAAACCGGCGAAGAGACTCAGGGATTAGGGAGCTTCCGCTAACTTTCGGGCAGGTAAGGAGTACCTGTCTTACTCAAACCATGGGGTGTTAAAAAGCTATGAGCCAAAAAATCGCACTAGTAACCGGTGGAACCGGTGGACTGGGTACTTCTATTTGTCGTGAACTTGCAGATGCAGGTTTCAAAGTTGTCGCAGGATACAACTCAGGTGGTAACCACGACAAAGCCAAAGCCTGGCAGGAAGAGCAGCGTAAAGATGGTTACGAAATTGAGGTCGCTTACGGCGATGTAACTGATGCGGAATCTTGTGCGAAATGTATCGAAACCGTTGAGTCGCTGACGGGCGGTAGCGTTGATGTGCTGGTGAACAATGCCGGTATCACGCGCGATGGTATGTTTAAGAAAATGAGCTGGGAACAGTGGGACGAGGTGCTCTCTGCAAACCTAGACTCGATGTTCCATATGACCCGTTTGGTGATCAATCCGATGCTCGACAAGGGCTTTGGCCGTATCATTAACATCTCTTCTGTAAACGCACAGAAAGGTCAGTTTGGTCAGGCAAACTACTCTGCTGCCAAAGCGGGTATTCACGGTTTCACCAAAGCGCTGGCGCAGGAAGTCGCTCGCAAAGGCGTAACGGTTAACACTGTATCACCCGGTTACATCATGACTGCGATGGTTGCCAAGATTGATCAGAAGATCCAGGATTCGATTACTTCAACTATTCCTGTCGGCCGCTTTGGCCAGCCGCATGAGATCGGTCGTACTGTCGCTTTTCTTGCAGATGATGAGTCCGGTTACATCACCGGCGCAGACTTCTCCGTGAACGGCGGTCTGCATATGTTCTGAGGCTTTCGCTGAAGAATCTGAAGAGAGGCGTCTGCGAAAGTGGGCGCCTCTTTTTTTGCCTAATTATCGCTATTTGCTGACCTCAACCTGGCCATCAACATAGAACCACTTTTCGCCCTCTTTGCGAAAGTTAGAGCGCTCATGCAGACAGCCAGCACCGGAGGGCGCGATAAAGTAGGCGTTGAATTCGACCACACCGGTTGCGTCCGTTGCACGACCCGCCAGCGTATCGACAATCTCCAGTTTGACCCATTGTGTCTGGCGCAACTCCTGCTCCAGCATACGACGCTCGTTGGGGGAGCGCCGCTCTGGCGCAAGTGTGGAGATTAGGTAGTCTGCTGCACCTAAAGCAAATGCGCTGTAGCGCGAGCGCATGAGCTGCTCTGCTGTGGGAGCTAGGCGCTCTTGGCTTAAAAATGGACCGCAGCACTGTTTGAGTGCTTTTTCTGAGCCGCAGGGGCAGGGCGCGTTATCTTCAGTCGACATGTTGGTACTCAATAATTTGATGTTTAAAACGGGGTACTCTTAGCCAGACGCAGTCACGCCTGATACTCTTTACGCATTATTTTGAGCGCATTATCACGCGAACAGAACTGATTGAATAGGAAATGACATGGCCGGCGGGCAGATAGATACATTTTTTTGGCACGATTATGAGACCTCTGGCACTGATACTCGACGTGATCGGCCTCTGCAGTTTGCCGGCGTACGCACGGACGCTGAGCTCAACCTGATTGAGGACCCATTAGTTATCTACGCTCGACCGGCTGATGATCTTTTACCGCACCCAATGGCTTGCCTAATTACCGGTATTACACCGCAAAAAGCGCTGGATGAGGGGTATCCGGAGACAGAGTTCATTGATCTGATTCATCAGCAGATGGCACGTCCCGGTACCTGTTCAGTCGGCTATAACTCTCTGCGATTCGATGATGAGGTAACCCGCAATACCCTCTACCGTAACTTCTTTGACCCCTATGCTCGTGAATGGCAGAACGGCTGTTCACGTTGGGACATTATCGATATGTTGCGCTTGACCCGTGCACTGCGTCCCGATGGGATCAATTGGCCCCAGTACGAAGATGGTACGCCGAGCCTTAGACTTGAGGATCTGACCGCGGCCAACGGACTTGATCACGGTCAGGCGCATGATGCGCTTTCCGATGTATTGGCAACCATCGCTGTGGCTAAGTTGGTCAAGCAGGCGCAGCCGAAACTCTACGACTATGTGCTGCAGAACCGAACTAAACAGCGGGTTCAGGCGATGCTTGATACGGAGCGGATGAAGCCTATCCTGCATGTCTCATCGAAGTATCCGATTGAGCAGGGAAATCTCGCCCTAGTAGCGCCAATCGTTAGCCAGCCGGGTAATCCTAATGCGACGCTCGTTTGGGACCTGCGCTCTGACCCTCAGCCGCTCTTTGATCTGCCGCCGGAGGAGCTGCGCCACTTGCTATTTACCCGTCATGATCAGTTGCCTGAGGGTTCACCGAAGATTGCGCTGAAGGCGGTGCATGCGAACCGCTGCCCAATTCTGGCTCCGGCGAATATGCTCAGTCCCGACGAAGCGAGCCGCTTTCAGATAGATGGAGAGACTTGTCGCCGACATCTTGCGATGCTGCGCAATGCGCCCGGTCTAATCCAAAAGGTTCAAGCGATCTACGATGAGCAGCGTGAACCTGAGTCTGATCCGGATCTAGCGATCTATTCGGGTGGTTTTTTCAGTGCTGATGACAAGAAACTGATGGATAAAGTTCGCGCGGCTGATGCCGATACCCTAGCTACACTGGATCTGCCATTTCAGGACACGCGTTTGGAGGAGATGTTGTTGCGCTACAAAGCGCGTAACTACCCGCATACGTTGTCGGAAGAGGAGAGTCAGCGCTGGGAGGAGTACCGCAGTCAGAAACTTCTAACAGGCGAAAATGGCCACCTCAGCTTTGAAGCCCTCTATGCCGAGATGAATCGACTGGCGGCGGACCCTGCGACCACTGATCAGCAGAGAATGATTTTGGAGGAGTTGGCGCTCTATGCCGAGTCGATCTATCCGATGGAGTTTATCTAAGCCGGGCCCAAGCGCGCGCGAACACACCGGTTGGCGATGCGCGATATCGCTAGCTGCGATCTGTTTGATCAGCTTGCAGCCAACGATCGCCGCGGATGATACCCCCGATATAGATCTGGCGGAGGACCCGCTCGCTGCGGAGTTCGCGCGTCAATATGATCAACGCCTTCTGCTGCGCGAAGATGACTACGTTCCGGACTCGCAAGAGTATAGGTCAGTCGTGGCGGGTGAGGACCCTCTGCCGCCTATGCTGGAAATCCTACCTTCACCCAAGCAACTTCCGACGCCAACCATCGTTCCTCCGGGTGAGCCAGCATTGATTGCAAACCAGCCACCCGAGTGGATTCTGTTTGAACCCCAGGCAGCACCGTTGGAGCCTGAGTGGCTGCTTTACCAGGCTGAGACAAACGGAGTAGCAGATGAGGAGCAGGTACTGGCCCAAATCGATCTGGACTACAGAGTGGGGCATGAGGGCGCGGGCAGCATAGAGCTGCCTCCATGGCCAGAGGATGAGCGAACATCCAAGCCCAGCTTTGAGATTTTTGAAACTGAGCTGATCTCACCCTTCTCGCCAATCCCTGAGCTTGACCAGTTGCCTTTCCCCGACGCCTAATTAGTTTTGGGCGACGACGCTATTGGTCTCAACCCAGGCGCGCCGTTCTAGCAGCTCATCAATACGTTGCAACAGTGAAGCGGCGTCAACTTCATTCAACGCCTGCAACAGTTGTTCACGGGTATCGAAGCTAGGATTATCGCGGTCTATCTCACGCCACAGTCTCGCGGTCTCATCACTGAGGCGTTGTGAAGGCGTGCTGATACGTGACGCCAAGCTAGCTTTGAACTCATCTAAGCGTTGCTCCAGAAGGTTCGGCAGATCTCTACGCCAGTCGTCAAGGAATGCTTGGAACGCTGCGCGCAGCTCAGCACTGTTCGCGACCGGTGATTGCGCGACCAAAGCGATGCCCGGTTGCTCGTTCATCGGCAGATAGTTACTGAATACGATATATCCGAGTTGCTGCTCTGTTCTCAGACTGGTGTAGAAGGGTGCCGAGAGCATCTCGTTTAACAGCGAAATCTCTGCTCGTTGCTCTAAGCTCTTATTGCTGCCCTGCAAGTAGAGCAGCAGTGCTGTGTCTGTGTGATCAACGCTGACTTGCAGTTCTCGCGTCTCACTCAGTGGCTCCACTTTAAGTTGCGGAGCAGGGATAGGCTGCATCTGACTGAATTGGGCCGCTACCATCTGAGCGAGATTCTGCGCCTCTGATTCCGTCAGGTTGCCGTGAACGAAAAGTTTGAGGCTACCTTCAGCGAGCAGGCGGTCACGCTGCTGATTGAGCTGTTCCAGACTGACGTCTGGAAGGACTGCCAATCTCTCCTCAACACTCCAACCCTCCATCAGATTATCGAATAGCAGCGCGAAAGTGCGGTTGTACGGTTTATCTTTTAGGCTGTTGGCGAGCTCTTCTGCATAGCTCTGTTTGAGACGCTCAAATAGAGCGATGTCAGTAAGCGGTGTGTTGAGGGAGTCGAGCTCTGCTTCAAACAGTGCGGGTAGGCGGTCATCATAGCCGCTGACTTTGATGGACAGGCCTCGCAGGTGTGGGTAAAGGTCCGCTTCGAGTCCCGCTAAGGCGGCATCATAGAGTGTCTCGTTCGCCAGCTCTTTAAGCATTCGGGTTAGCAGGGTGCTCGCGACTGCATTTTGTGGAGACGCAGTAACCTGTGGTGTGAAAATTGCTAAGTTGATAGCGCCTCGAGGCTGACCGAAGTCTCGATCTTGTAGATGCCATACTTCGAGTAGATCGGTCTCCACCAAGCGTTGCGGTTTCTCAGCAATGTCTCCCGGTTTCATATCGAAAGCGGTTGCTACAAAGGGGTTGAGCGCTTTGATCTGCAGTGCGTCGATCTGCTCAGGTGTTTGCCACTCAGCTATCAGGCTCTTATCAGGTTTCGAGATGCGGTACTCAATGCCGTAGAAGGCTTCGGTTGCGTCGGTCTGCGCCTGATCGGAGTAGCGTGACAGAATCATGCGCTCAGGCCGCATCAAATCGAGGTAGGTGCTGATCTGTTGTGGATCGAACTGCTCAAACAGATACCCTGCATGCAGCAGCTCTTCGGCGGGATACTCGGCTAGCATGCGCGCAAACCGTGTTACTTCATGCGAGGGTTCGCCTGGCTGTTGAAAACGGAAGTCAATTTCGGCGAGCTGGCGTTGCTCATCGTATAGTGCCTGCTGCAGCCCCTCTTGACGCATCAGTTCCAACTTGGCGAACAGCGCCTCTATGATCTTCGCTTCATTCTGTTGGCCCTCGGGTGTCAGATCAATGTTGATATCAAAACGACTCTGGTTATCGAGATCTATACCTATCCAAGCGCCTAGGCTCTCAGCCCAGCCTTGTGCTTTGAGATAGGAGAGCAGACTGCCCTCACCCTCATAACCGAGCTGGTTTGCGATGTAGTAGAGGGGCTTGGTCCTCCAGTGAGGCGTTCGCTCCGGCAGCGGAAAGGCGATGCTCAGTTGCTGCATCGCTGTGACAGTTTTTACGTCTAGCTGTAGAGGCAACTGCTGCTCATCATAGAGCGGCAGTCGGTCAATGTAGGGTTCAACATCTCGGTCTTCAATAGGACCGAAGTAGTTGGTAGCCAGTTGCTCGAGCTGGTCGATTGATTGCGGTCCGATGAGCGCGGCGGTCATCAGGTTGGCCGAGTAGTAGCGCTCGTAAAACTCGATAAGGTCCGGGCGGATTGGATTGTGGGCATCGTTCGACAGCGTATCCAGGTTGCCGACGGTAAACATTGACCAGGCGTGGTCGGGGATCATCAGTAGCTTATCGGCTACATAGTTGCGTCGGCCATCCTCCAAACGCTTCGACTCAAACTCCGAATGCACCGCTTTGCGTTCTCGCTCGACGTATTCTGGTGTAAAGAGTGGGGCGATGAAGAACTGAGAGAAGCGATCCAGTGCGGGCTCTAGCGAGTCCGCTTTGATATCAAAGAAGTAGGTAGTGTTGTCGTAAGCGGTAAACGCATTGTGGCTACCGCCGTTAGCACTAATAAAGCTTTGGTAGGCGTCGACCTCAGGAAACTTCTCTGTACCGAGAAAAAGCATGTGCTCGAGAAAGTGGGCGAGCCCTTCGCGGCCTCGAGGATTCGCGTTAGAGCCCACACCTACGCTCAGTGAAGCAGCGGCTTTCTGCAGACGCTCGTCGGATACCAGCGCAACTTTAATTCGATTATCGAGCTCGATGACCCGGTATTCGCGCTGATCGAGTTCGCTCTTGATTACCTCTGCCGCAGAGATAAACGGAGCAGCAGAGATCGCAATCGTGGTTACAAAGATGTTTAACAGCTTCACAGACAACTCCTATTCCAACTTCTAATGTATACGAGCGAGGCTCTGAAAAGATTAGGCCAGTGATTAGAGTTTCAAGTTTTCAGCTGAAATGGTTATGAATTTTGGTGTGATCTCTTATCGGGAGTGTAACGGCACCAACTTATTTACGAGCCTGCAACGGCATAGTGCAGATTCTCTGCAGTGTTCGATCAACCGAGTTTTAAGCCGATGAGGAAACCGGTGGTGGCACTGGCACCTCGGGCGGTGAAGGTGGAGAGGCGATCCATGAGGAAGCTGCCGGATTGGCTAGCAAACTCGGTCGCTGCGGTTGCGGCCTGTTCGAGGCTCTCATCGCTGACGGTGGCGATACCATAGTATTCAGCGGCAAACATTAGAATCAGTGCGCCACCGCCGATAAGAAGCGCTAGTTTTAGCATCTTTTTCGCAAAGTAACCGACGGCCAGACCGATGACGAAGGGGGCACCTACGTTGCCGAGTAGAAAGGTGCTCGAGAGGAAGTCAGTGTCAGCGGAGGTCGTTGCTGCTGTTTGTGGTTCCATAGCTGATCAGCGGCCAATAAAAATGATACCGCCTAGTTTGAGCAATTTGTCAGCTTAATTCCACCAAAAACAGCAGTTTACCCGGATGCTGTAACAGATTATCTGGTGTAGTCTTGGTGTATAAGTCCAATAAGGAGATTCGAATGAATCGTGAAAAGGTTATTTTTGCCTTTTTTATCGTGCTGGCGCTGACTCTAAACGTCGGCTTTGTTGTGGGTGATGTCGACAATCCGGCGCACCACGAAGTGCTGGAACTCTTCTTCGCTATTGTAGTGTCTCTCGTATGTACCGTGCTCAAGTTTGGTGATCGCAGTCACCTTGGCGCGCTGATGTTGGCGACCAGTCTTGTGGCTGATCTGCAGTTGATCGCAGCGGGGGCCATTTGGGGCTATTACGCCCATATTGCCGCAGCGGGAATGACCGGTGATGCGATGGCCAGCGTGGTTTCGTTTGCAGCTGGCGCACTTGTGGCTAACATTATTTCAGTCGTGCTGCTGGTTATCGAAACAGTTTTGGTGCGCCGCTAAGGCATGAATGCGCTTCTCTACGTGATGCTGCGGCGGCTGCGTATGCCGCTGATCGTGCTGATTTCAGTTTACGCCGTCTCAACTTTGGGGTTGGTTTTGATCCCGGGAGTTGATGACCAGGGACAGCCCTGGCGCATGGATTTCTTCCACGCCTTCTACTTCGTCTCGTTTATGGGGTCGACCATCGGTTTTGGTGAAGTTCCTTATCCATTTACACCGGGTCAACGCATGTGGACGTTGGTCTGCATCTACGCCACGGTTATCGCTTGGCTCTATGCGATCGGTTCGTCACTGGCGATCTTGCAGGACAATGGCTTTCTGCGTTTGATGCGCTCGCGCCGCTTTGCGCAGAAGGTGAAGGCCCTGCAGGAGCCTTTCTATCTGGTGTGTGGCTACGGCACGACAGGCCGTGAAGTGGTGTTGGGACTTGAGCGCCGCGGGATTCGCTCAGTGGTAATCGATATACGCCAAGAGCGCATCGACAGTGTTGAGCTCGAGGAGTGGGCGCTGCCCGCGTACAGCCTCTGTGCTGATGCGTCGTTGCCCGACAATCTCGATATGGCTGGCCTGCGTAAATCAAATTGTCTTGGTGTGTTGGCGCTGACCGATCGAGATAACGTCAACCTCGCGATCGCGATTGCGAGCAAGCTAGTGATGCCGCAGCGCCTGGTGATTAGCCGCAGTGAGAATCAGGTAACGACGGCGAATCTCGCCTCCTTCGGTACTGATCTCGTGATCGACCCGTTCAAAGAGTTCGCGGACTATCTCGGCTTAGCCGTGCGCCATCCGCACCAGCATCTGGTTATCGACTGGCTCCTGAACCCTGACCACCGGCCGCTCTCGAGTATCTATAAACATGCGAAAGGGCGCTGGGTGCTCTGTGGTTATGGTCGTTTTGGGCAAGCATTGGCGCGCGCGATGGCGGGGGATCAGACTGAGATCACAATCATTGAGCCTGATGCAATGCGAGTCGAAGAGGGGTGTGACTATGTGCAGGGTGTGGGAACAGAAGCGGTAACACTCGAAGCCGCTCGCGTTGCTGATGCTGTCGGTATCATCGCCGGTACCCCAGATGATGCAGATAACCTCTCAATCCTGATGACTGCACGTGAGCTAAATCCCAAGCTGACCACCGTGGTGCGCCAGAATCACGCTGCGAACCGATTGATGTTCGACAACTCCAACGCAGATTACGTGATGCAGCCTGGGCATACTGTCGCTATTCAGATTCTGGCACACCTGCGTACGCCGCTCTTGGGGCTTTTTTTTGAGCGCCTGCGTCAGATGGATGAGGTGTGGTCACATACATTGATTAACCGTATCTCAGATGCAGTTGGCGACGCACGCGTGGATAGCCGCAGCTTCATTATTAGCGATGAGCAGACACCAGCCCTAGCTGCGGCTATCAGAGCGGGAGAGAGCGTCAACTTGCGAGCTCTGATGAAGCGGCCTAATGACCGGACTAAAGATCTGGAGTGCTTTGCCCTGCTGCATAAGAGAGAGGCTAAGGTGCAGTTGACTCCCGGCGAGTTGCTGGAGCTGAAACTCGGTGATGAGTTGCTCTTTTGTGGTCAGTACGCGCACTTGAAATCTCAGCTCTGGACGTTAGAGAATCATCAAACGCTCAGTTATGTACTGACTGGTCAAGACGACAACCCCAACCCCTTACTTCGCTGGATTCGGAGCTTTAACGCCTGATGGCTTACCTTCTGCTGATACTGACCCCGATGTTCTGGGCCGGTAACTTTATTAGTGCCCGTGCAATCGCACCTGAGACTGATCCATTGCTCTTGGCGCTGTTGCGTTGGCTGGTTGCGCTACTGTTGATATTGCCCTGGTGGTGGCCGGTGGTCAGGCGCGAGTGGTCGGCGATGCGGCAGAACCTACCGATACTCTGTTGGCTCTCCTTCTGGAGTGTCGCTGTCTTTAATACCATGATCTACCTGGGGGTTGAGAGCACCACGGCCAGTAATGCGGCGATCTTTCAGGCGATCATTCCGGTGTTGATCCTGCTACTGAGCTGGATGTTCTACTCCGAGCGAGTCAATGCCCTACAGGGGCTGGGAATACTCCTATCGATTAGCGGTGTATTAGTAATCGTCTCCAAGGCAGAGCTATCGCGCCTGCTGGGTTTGCGGATGAATCCGGGAGATCTGTGGGTTATGGTGGCAGTGGTCTCTTGGGCGATCTACTCGGTGACGCTGCGTCATCGTCCGACAACAGTCAGCCCGTTCGGTTTTTTCGGCTTCTCTGTCGCCTTCGGTGTTGTTGCCCTTCTGCCTTTCGCTATATGGGAGCAGGGTGGTTTGGTGGTGCCGCACTGGAATACATGGGTTTGGGCTGTGGTTGGCTACATAGCGATCTTTCCATCGATCTTAGCTTACCTTTTCTGGAATCGTGGTGTGGCTGAGATCGGCGCAGCAACGGCCGGCTTATTCATTTATCTGATACCTGTTTTCGGTTTAGTACTCGCTATCCTCTTCCTAAATGAGTCCCTTCATGGGTATCATTTGGCCGGAATTTTATTGATTGCTGCTGGAATCTTGTTGGCGATGATTCGCCGTATCTCTGGATATCTAAAGCAGCGACGTGCAAAGGAGTTGTCATGAAAAGTTTTTTGATCGCCTGTTTCTCATTGATGTTGGTTTTAGGGGTGCCGCAGCAGGCTGAAGCGAAGCGCTTTGGCGGCGGTTTTTCGCTGGGTAAAAGTTTCAGTACACAGAAAAAAGTAGCGCCTGCACCCACTAAGCAGACCAGCACAACCAAAGCTGATGGCACCAAAAGTGGTGCTGCTACGCAACCGGCTAAGCCGGGTATGGGTGGTCTATTTGGCGGTCTTCTTGCTGGCGGACTTTTAGGTGCGTTGATTTTTGGAGGCGCCTTCGAGGGTATTCAGTTAATGGATATTCTACTGATCGGGTTGGCGATATTCTTTTTGATGCGTCTGATGGGCGGACGGCGTGAGCCTGCCTATGCTGGCGCAGGTAACAACAGTGCCAACAGCACCAGCGCTCAGCAGCAGTATCGTCAGAGCACGACTTCAGCACCCTCCGCGTCGGGGGATGCTGAGTTTGAGCACGATACCCGGGTAGTCGAGACGCCTGATTGGTTTGATGCAGATGCCTTTCTGGCACAGGCGCCAGAGCACTTCACTCAGTTGCAGCGCGCTTGGGATGCGCAGGACTGGGAGGAGATTGCCGAGTACACCTCAGCTGAGCTGTTGGCGCAGTTAAAGACAAACCGCGCAGTCCTTCCAGAACAGCAGCAGACTGAAGTGGTCTCTTGTATGGCGGAATTGGTCGGTTTCCAGCAGAGCCGTGCTGAGACTGTAGTCAGTATTCACTTCCACGGTTGGATCCGCGAGCAGGGTGAACAAGAGCCTTCCGAGTTCTCAGAGATTTGGCACCTGGGGCGGGTTGCGACCGAAGAGGGTGTTAACTGGGTTATCCTAGGAATCGAACAGCCGTAAAAATCGCCCCTTTTTGGGGCAAATAGTTGAAAAATGAGGGGTTAATCGATAGTTTAAGACCACTCATAACAAGGTTTGCAAAAACCTAAATAAGAAAGCAAACGACAAAACATTTTTCGGGGAGAAAAATCATGCGTGCAATCAACCTTACTCGTGCCGCAGCACTCGCTGCTGCCGTTGCACTTATTGCTGGCTGTAGCTCTACGAGTACGACTACAGATGGTGGCGCAGATGTGACTGATGCTAACAACGCTGCACAGACACAGGGTGCTGACGGTTCCAACGTACAGGCGGGCACTAGCTACGCTGATGTTGCACGCCTGCGCACCACGTTCTACTTTGATTTTGACCAGTCTGTTGTTCGTCAGGAAGGCTTCGCAGACCTCGAGGGTCATGCGCGCTACCTAGCCAACAACCCAAGTGCAAAAGTCCGCCTTGAAGGGCATGCTGATGAGCGCGGTACGCGTGAATACAACATCGCTCTGGGTGAGTCTCGTGCCAATGCTGTTGCGCGTCTGCTGATCGTCAACGGTGCAAGTAATGGCCAGATCGAAACTATCTCTTACGGTGAAGAGAAGCCAGCGATGCTGGGCCACACTGAGAACGAGTGGTCTCTGAACCGTCGCGTAGAGCTGAGCTACACTAGCCGCTAATGAAGAAATTGACCCTTGTAGTCGCACTGGCTGCCTCAAGTCTGGTGCAAGCAGAATCTCTGTCCCAGTCTGCTCAGAGCGAGCTGGTACTGATGATTCAGCAGCTTCAGGCAGAAGTACGCCAGCTGCGTGGGGAAATAGAGACTCAGCAGTATCGCGTGCAGAAGCTCGAGCGTGAGCAGCTCGAACGTTACCGTGATGTGGATCGCCGCCTCAGTGCGCTGATCCTCAGTGGCGGTTCGGCTGCGGCGCCCGCGCCTCAGCCGGCTGCTCCGGCTGCGGCACCAGAGCCGACTGAGCAGACTCCGTCACAACAGCCTGTTGCAGCTGCGCCTGCGCCGGCCGCACCAGCGCCTGCAGCGACGGCTGTGAGCGATTCCGAAGCTTATGCGTCTGCCTTTGCTCTGGTTCGCGAGCGTCGATTTGAAGAGGCACTGACCGCCTTTGAGGGATTTGTCGCAACCTATCCATCAAGTGATCGTTTGGCAAATGCACACTACTGGATTGGTGAAGTGCAGCTTGCGCAGCAGAAGCTTGAGCCAGCGCGTGCAGCCTTTCAGCTGGTGGTCGACCAGTTTAGTCAGCACCCAAAGCGTCCTGACGCTCTGTACAAGTTGGGTGTGGCTCAAGATCGATTGGGCGATGTTGCTGCCCGTACATCGACGTTTGAGCAGTTGATTGCGAATTATCCCAAGAGTTCCGCTGCTGGCCTTGCACGGAATTATCAGAGTCGATAACAGCAGAGCTGCCGATCGCGTAGCTATTGGTAGCAAAGCTGTCACTCCTAGAACCGTTGATAGGATTTAACCGATGAATAAGCGAGCTGTAGTATTGCTCTCTGGCGGATTGGACTCCGCGACGGTGCTGGCGATAGCTGCAAGCCAGGGTTACGAATGCTATGCGTTGAGTTTCGATTATGGTCAACGTGCGCAGACGGAACTCAATGCCGCACGTGCTCTAGTGAAATCATTGGGTGCAAAGGAGCACCGGGTGTTCAATCTTGATCTAGCACAGTTTGGTGGTTCGGCACTGACAGATAGCAGCATTGATGTACCCTCGGATGCCGAGGAGGGAATTCCTGTTACCTATGTTCCCGCCCGCAATACAATCTTTCTCTCGCTCGCTTTAGCCTGGGCCGAAGTGCTGCACGCAGATGCGATCTTTATCGGCGTTAACGCCGTAGACTACTCGGGTTACCCAGACTGTCGTCCCGAATTTATTGCTGCCTACGAGCAGATGGCTAATCTGGCAACGCGTAATGGCGTGACTGGTGAGCCGTTCAAAATAGAGACGCCGCTGATCGACCTGACAAAAGCAGAGATTATCCAGCAGGGCACAGCGCTAGGTCTGGATTATGCGCTTACCGTTTCCTGCTATCAGTCCGATGACGATGGGCGGGCATGCGGCAACTGTGATAGCTGTCATCTGAGAGCGAAAGGTTTTGCCGATGCAGGCCTTGCCGATCCAACTCGCTATCAGAGCTAGCTCCAAACCAGTTTGGGCGACTCTAGTTTGACTTGCTCAGCTCTAGTACACTAGCGCCGCTTTTAAATATCTCAGGATTTGATCATGCTCAGTAAGGAACAACTCGATAAGCGCATTCTTGTGCAGGAGCACTTTGCTAAAGAGCACCTGCCGCATGAGCTGACCAA
>Ga0209137_1002661_pt1 | contig 15501 bp, 6 predicted proteins | sample SaaInl5LU_22_DNA_FD_184642 | JGI IMG/M metagenome (GOLD analysis project Ga0209137, IMG submission 184642) | Marine microbial communities from expanding oxygen minimum zones in the Saanich Inlet - ESP_105LU_22_DNA (SPAdes) (version 2) | ecosystem: Environmental > Aquatic > Marine > Intertidal... | reverse complement strand
TATGCGACGCCTTGAACAAGGAGATGCGGATGCTAGAGATCGATGGAGTAAACTTCTTAGAAAACGAAAAGCAACTGGAGAACCGTATGTTATGTTTAAGGGAAACGTTAACAAAGCAAATCCAGAATCATATAAGAAAAACGGTTTAAAAGTTCACATGACAAACATTTGTTCAGAGATAACATTACATACTGATGAATCTCATAGTTTTGTTTGTTGTTTATCATCATTAAATTTAGCTAAATATGAAGAGTGGAAAGACACAAATCTTATACATGACAGTATCTTCTTTCTTGATGGTGTTATGGAAGAATTTATTCAAAGAGCAAAAGGTTTACGTGGATTCGAAAACTCTGTTCGATCTGCACAGAAAGGGAGAGCACTGGGCTTGGGAGTACTCGGATGGCATACTTACTTACAAGAAAAGGGTATTCCTTTCGAAGGTTTATTGGCTCAGTTTGAAACTAGGAAAATATTTTCACAGATTAAAATTGAAAGCGAACGTGCTTCCAGAAATCTTGCTGAAATTTATGGCGAGCCTTTGTGGTGTGTTGGTACTGGTATGCGTAATACTCACCTGCGTGCTATTGCTCCCACTGTTAGTAATAGTAAGCTTAGCGGGAATGTTTCGTCAGGAATAGAACCTTGGGCTGCTAATGTTTTCACAGAGCAATCAGCTAAGGGTACTTTTATACGTAAGAATCCAACTTTAGTTAAAATATTAAAAAAGCATAAGCTTAACACAAATGATGTTTGGAATAAGATATTAGAAGACGGAGGATCTATTCAAGACATTGATCAACTAAATGATGTTACAGTTGGCGATCATCATATACCAGTTAAAGAAGTGTTTAAAACATTTAAAGAGATTAATCAATTAGAATTAGTTAATCAAGCTGGTATACGTCAACAGTACATTGATCAAGCTGTTAGTTTAAATCTAGCGTTTCCTAGCGAAGCTACACCAAAATGGATTAATAAAGTTCACATGGAAGCCTGGAAAAAAGGGGTTAAAACTTTATATTACACTAGAACTGAAAGTGTTTTACGTGGAGACATTGCTGCTGCAGCTATGGATGAAGGATGCTTAAGTTGTGATGGCTAAAGGCTAAAAGTTATAACTTTTTGATACATATAAAAACCAATGTGTATAAAAAACTCAATATGCTATACACAGTAAATAAAAAAGGGATCTCATTTGAGGTCCCTTCTTTGTTTAGGAATTTTAGGTATGGTACGCCTATTTAGTATATTCCTTATTTTTTTGGCACGCAGTTTGGCACTTTTTTACCTTTTAATGTTTTCATGCCAATAGCCTCGTATCCTTTCCAACAGGGGTTTTCCATTTTAAACGGGCTATTTATTCCTTTTCCGACAGCTTTTAATCTAGCTTCGTTGTCCCAAAATAATCTATTCTCTGGTCCTGGTGTTTTCATATTTATCTTATTATTGTTTTTCTTAATACACTTTTCTTAACAGAAGATCTTTTTCTTGTTGAGTTACTTTTAGCCTCTTTTTTCTTTTCTTCTTCTTTAATACCTAGTTCCCAAGCTGACCAACCTCCAACTAAAGCTAATCTTTTGTAAGTTTCTAATTCACTATCAGAAGCGTCTACTAGATTTTGTACTTTTTGTACAGCTCTATCAGCTGGAAAGTTAAACATAGCAGAAGTTACTTTTGCTCCAGCCATTATAACTGGGTTATCAAAACTAGCTCCTTTTTCTTTAATCTCATCCATATCCCAAGACATTGTTCTACCGGCAGCTCTAAGTTTTTGAACTTTAGAAGAAATAGGTGGAGATATTTTAAGTATCTCTAACATACCATCTTCATACTTAGGATTTTTTTTCTCGCTGTCTCTATACAACTTTAAAGCAGTATTTTTAACAACTGTAAACACAGCTCCACCTAAACCAGTACCTCTAACTATACCATCTATCATACCATTAATAACATTAACAGTTTTTTCATTTTCTTCTTCTTCATCCCCAAATGTCATAGCAAATAAAGCTTGTTGCAAAGCGTTGAATATGATATTTTGAACAGCACCGTAGTAAAGTATCTTAGATATGTTAGTTTTAGCATCCCCTCGTCCATTCTTAAGATCGCTAGCGGCTTTTTTTATCAATCTAGCATATTGTGCAGGTGTGTTTGCAAAAGCTAATACAATACGCCCTAATGGACCCGCTTGCTGTTGACTGATTTTATCTGGTCTACTTGATTGTTGAGATTCTTCTGCGGTCTCTATAAAATCCCTCATAGCTAGTTTTTCTGCAGCTACAGGATCCATACCTTTTTTTACTAATGATTTTATTCTATTTCTGTAGAATGTAGCACCACCAGAAGCAATAGCAAAACTATCTGCAATTTGTGTTGGTGTAAAACCTAATTTTAATAAATAATTTAAAGCTCCTCTAATACCTTTTTCTTTAGCTATATCAGCAATGTCAGCTTCGTTAACATTTACTTTTAGACCATCTCTTCTGTCTACTAAGTATTCAGATTTAAAAAGCGTAGTAAAATCACTCCAATACTGTTTTTGATTAGCTAGAGCTTTACCAGCCGCTAAAACGTTGTTATCTGTAAAGTTTATAAAGTTAACAGCGGATATAGTTTGCAGAACAGCTGATCTGGTATTTAAGAACATGATAGCACCAACAGAACCATTTACCCAATCTGTAACTCTACCAGTTAAAGTATCTGTTCCGTAAGTTCTATTTCTACCAGTCTTCATTCTGGTTAATATATTCTCCATAGCTTTACGATATTGAGTTCCGTAAGCAGCTTCTAATTTATTTAAGTTTTCATTTGAGAAAATAATATCTACGTTTTGTTGCCACTGTTTTAAATGCATAGCTCTTCTCGATGTATTTAAAACTTCCAGTAAGTCAGTAGTTATATTACCAGTTATCCAAGTGTCTGTTGGAGCTGTATAACTTTTACCAGGATTTAGCATCATTACTTGAGTAGCAAATTCAGATAAGTTTCTGTCACTTTTCACATAATCAACTAGCTCTTTAACATCTCCTTCACTTAATCCAGGTATTTCCTTTCCTACGCTATCCCATATAAAAACTCTAACAGCTTGCTCTCTAGTGAATAAACCATCTGGGGTTCTCTTTTTAAGATCCGTTGGTGTTACTTTAAACTCTTTTTTAATTTCTTTAAATCTTCTACCTAAGGCATTTCTGTCTCTTGATATAGCTTGGTTTGCTCTAGCATAAGGATCTAACAGAGTTCTTTTGTAAAACTGCATTTGCTTTTCTCCAGTTTCACCTTTACCTAAAGTATAATACAATAAACCTACGAAATCTTCAGCTGATGGCGGTATGAAAAAATTAAAATTACGTTTGCTGTCAGCTATCATTTTAGCTTTAACTTCTGATATAGTTTGATCATAAGCAATACCAGTTTTATTTTCTATTATTTTATTAAATTCTTCACTTAAGCCTTTGCTAAAAAAAGTTCCATCTGATTTAACACGGCCAGCATAATCTGATAATGTTACTAAATCTCCGTTGTAATCAATTATTAGAATAGATTCTGGATCTATACCGCCGTCTATAGACGCTACTTTTGGATTTAAATATCTGTCCCACCAGTTTTTCCAGTTTTCTGGCATTTTAGATCTATAGTCGGCATCTGTTAGTTTTTTGTTGTCAACTAAACCTAAAGCTATTAAAACATAATTTTCTTTAACTTTGTTTAAATGGTCTTTAAAAACCGAAAAACTGTCCATACTTAGCATCGCGTTGTAAAGATCATAAGCTGCTATATTTGATTGAACAGCGTGCTCGTACTCGTAAGTTCTATATAAACCTTTATAGTTTTTTATTGGTTTAACACCTACTTGATAACCTATAACTCTAGCTCCTTTTCTGTGAGGATGAGACACGTCATAATTTGCTCCTTCTAAGAATAGACTAACTATAGGCAATAAAGATTGATCTTCTTTTACAGCATTAAAAAAACCAAGCCACATATCGTCAAAAGCTTTACTGTATTTTTTATTTTTACTTTCTAATTTTGATCTATTTTTTATGTCAAAGTATTCTTTTACTTTAGATTCAGTTTCCCCTATTTCTTTTGATGGTGGTGAAAAACCTATAGGCTCTCCAGCCATCTTATTCATCTCTTTTTTTACTATATTTTGTAGTTCAGTAACTCTTTTGGTAAACTTTCCTTTCTCCGAGCGAGGGCTTAGTCTTTCGCCTTTTAGATCAATATATCTTACGTCTGTTGAGTATACGCCTAAAAAGTTACTTGCTCTATAGCCAGCTGGTATATATTTTAATAATTTTGTGACATCTCTTTTAAATACTTTCTTGAAGTCGTTAAAATCTTGAACTGTGCCAGTTAAAGCTTTTTCAGGATTAAAATTATTCCATAGTTTAGCAGCGTCAATATTGTTTGAATTTACTATTTCTATTTGTTTAGCTTTACTAAACATCGCGCTTGATTTACCAGCTGCAATATCTGCTAATACTTGAGATTTTGGTTTTGATGTTTTAATATCTAGTTTATTGATTTTATCTCTAACTACAATATTAGCAACTTCAGATCCGTATAATTTAGCTACACTTTTTAAAACTTGTCCTATCTCTCTATCGTACTTGTTTAGTTTACCTTTTTCAGTAATACCTAACATGTCTTGAAACTTTGTAACAGCTTCATTGCTTATAGTTCCAGTAAACTCAGGTTTCAATCTATATACAGTAGCTTGAGACGTTAAACCTTTACTTCTACCTTTTGGAGACGTAATAGCTCTACTTCTTTCTGTCTTACTATCACTTAAGGATCTAGGATCAACGTATGTATCATACATTGATTTTATTAAGTTGTTTGGAACGCCAATAGCATAACCTTTAGCACTTGAAGAAACGTCGATTATTTCTCCAGTTTCACTAACTTCAACTTCGTTACCAGCTATGTTGAACTCTGGTAGTAATTTTATAAACTCTTTAGCTTGTTGTGGGCTTGTGAAAGCGTTTTGAATATTACCTGCTTCAGAATATTCTGGAACACCATCTACTATTTTAGTAGCATAGGTTAAGTTAGCTGTTGGATCAGAAACTTTTTTAATAGGAATGTTAAATATTTTTGCTCCAGCAATTCCACCAAACTTTTCTGCAACGTTTTTAAATGTCAATGTAGTAACTGTTGCTGGATCTATGTCTATAGATTCTTCTATTTCTGGTAATTTATCTTTTACTATTCTAGATTTCCTAGGATCAATAAGTATTTTTTCTTTAACTTCACCTTCTTCTATTTCTGTCTCTTCAGATATAATACCTTTAGCAGTTTCAACATCTTCTTTAAAACCACCTTCGTTTTCTTTTTTAAACTGTGTTAAAGCTTCTTTTACTCTGTTTCTTATACCAAATTGACTACCAATAACAAATCCACCAAAATCGTCATTTGTTTCTGGATTAAATTTTTGCAAGTTCTTGAGTAATTGAACACCTTTGACAGCATCGTAGAAATCTTCCCAGCTTTTTCCGTAAACATTATCAGATACGATACCGTAACCAGCTGCTATTTTCTTAATCAATGGATCAAGCATCCTACCGCTAACTAGTTTCTCAGAAACTTTACCAATTGTTTCTGTATCGTATTGCTTTTTAGTAGTTCCTTTTGGTATTATTTTATTTATAGCATCACCTATTTGATCTGCTTTTATATCTTCTTCAGCTTTCTTAGGTTTTTTAACCTCTTGAGGTTTAGCAATTTCTTCTTTCTGAGCAACTTCTAGTTTTTTATTTAAGTTTTCTAATTGTTGTTCGTAATCAATGTCATCTATTTCACCGTCGTAGTATCTATCAGTAAGTTCTTCTATTTTAGTTTCAATGTCAGAAGACTTGCTAAAGGCTTGTCTTGAACTAACTGTTGGGGCAATTTCTCTTGTTTTTAATCCTGATATTAACTGATTTTCTTTAGCTACCTTAATATCCTCTGTTGTTAATTGTCCAGACTTTATTTTTTTACCAATCCCTACAACAAAATTAAACATATCGTTTTCGCCTCTGAAGTCGAAATTGTAATCTTTGCTGAATTCTTTTTGAATCATAACTCCAAATAGACCAGATATACCTTTAGCTTTTTGAATATTTGTTATTTTACCTTCACTAACATATTCTAAAAATCTAGATATAACTTCTACTGGCACTATTCTACCACTATCGTCATCTACGCCGTCTTTTATAAATTTATCATAAAGTTTTTTATCTGTTTTATTTAAAGTTTGTAATAGTTGATTACTTATATCAGAAAAAGCAGTGTTGTTACTATTATCACTTATCAGTTGCCAAAAAGCCTCATGTCCAACTTCGTGAACTTTAGTATATCTTCTTTGGTTTTTTACTTGATTTTCTATTACAGCAACTTGCATTTTTGTTTTTCCGTTAGGAATAGCGTATCCGTCATTTCCGTTTCTTAATCCTTTTACTATTGCTTTTTTTTCAACTTCATCAAGATCTTTATAGTTATCTAAGTCAGCTATAGCTTCATCAACTGTTTCAAAAGATTTAAAATCTTTAAATAAATTAGTAGCGGCTTTAGTATTTTCTTCTTTTACTATATCAGTAAAATATAAATCATAAGCCTTGGCATTTATATCTACTGGGCTAACTTCTTTGCCAAATCTCTCTGCTATTAATATTTCTTCAGCTTGATTTTTATAGTCTTGAGCTTTACTTTGGTTTAGAGCTTTAAAAGCCTCCCATTCTGTTTCGTTTTTTATAGCAAATCTAGTAGATAAAGCATTGTTTTTTTGTTTGTTTAAAATATCTAATTCAGATTTAGCAGCGGTAATTATTTCACTTTTTTCAGACTTATTTAGATTATCATCTTTTATAACAGCTTCAACTTTGTTTTGTAAATCTAATTTTCTTTTTGATATTTCTGTTAAGTAGCTAACACCTCTTGAGGTTAGTTTGTTATTAGTAAAGTCTTCTTGTTTTTTTATAATATCATCTAACTTTTCAGTTTTTGTTTTTACAAGGTCAAATATTCTTTTGTAAGAATCACTTTGTTCTCCAGTTTGTGAGTTTAAAAGCCTATTGCTTAATGAATTTATTTCTGATTTTAATTTTCTAGCTTCATTAAGACTTTCATAAGTTGAAAACTGAGAGTTATACAAACCTTTAAAAAAAGGCACTGCTGAAAACGCTAAACCAAAGCCATAGCCAGAAAAACCTGAATGATCGATATTTTCTAAAATAGGTTTGCCATCTAATATATTTTGCGTTGCTGTTGTACCAATTTCACCAATTGATTCTAAAATAGGATCATAAACTATGTCTTTATATTTACTTTTAAAATACTCTTTAGTAGAGTTGTTTACCACCTGTTCTTTACCAGCTCCTATCCAATTAGATTTTGCTCTTTTTAAAATTGGTATTGTTGTTAGTTCAGCAAAAGCGTACTCAGCTAGACCATATCCAATACTTTTTAACCAAATATCAGCTTGACTATACTCAGCGTTTCCAGTAGCCATTTCGTATTGCATATCCATCATTTTCTGGCCAGTAGAAGAAGCTCCAACAACAGCACCTCCAAAACCACCGCTTAAAAGCATAGCTGTAATTATAGGTAATTGGTTGCTGACTTCTTGACCTAGAAACTTACCGAAATTTTCTCCACTAGAAAAAGCATCGTCAAAAGAAACATCTCTAGAATAAGAATCTCTTATTTCGTTGGAAAATTTAGTATAATCTATACCAGCTTTTTTGACAGCTTCGCTTTGCCCTAAAGTCAAAATATTACCAGCTAAAACACTTACTCCAGCAGCTATATCTGTAATTCCTAAAGCTATATTTGCTCCATATTTTTCAGCTAACTCGTAATTTTTAGAAGCAGCGTTCATAGCGGTTGAAACGTCTTCGATGCTACCTATTATTTCATTGCTTTTATTAGAGTTTATTTTCAATAAATCAATGTTAGCTTTTTCAGCTGACTCTACGGCATTAAATAAATTATAGAAATTTGTAGGTACGTTGTCAGTTTCTTTTAATCCAAACTTAGCATTAAACTTTGGATCGTTTGTAACTTCAGAGTTGTTCGTGGTAAAAACACCATATTCTTTTACTATTTTTTCTAATTTAGCCGTTTTATTAGGGTCTACTGATCTGTTAGAATATAGATCTAGTATTAATTTTTTATCTAAACTTGCTTTTTCAATTTTATTAGCAGCAATTTGAGTTAACTTAGATACTTCATTAAATTCATCTGCTTTTTTGTTTTTTTCAGGAATTAAAGCAGTATAAAGTAGTGCTTGCGCTTTTTCTTTATCATCTGATTCATTTATATAGCTTTCATTAGCTTTATATATAGCGTTATTTACATCATTTTCATATAGATTAACTCTAACTCTCTTTTGAGCTTCTTTAAAAAACTCGTCATCATCACCTTTAAATCCTTCTTTTTTTAATCTAACAATCTCTTTGTCTACATCTTTTTGATATGGTATTATTTTTTTTAATACTCTACTAGTTCCACTTATTTTTGTACCATCACTTTGTATTATATATGGTAGATTTACATACTCTTCTCGTTCTTTGAATAAGTCTTTATTTGATAGGAATTTTTCAGAAGCTAATACTTCTTCTTTTCTAACAAATGGATCTAAGTTTTGTTTTTTAAATTGAGCGTAATCAATAGCTAGTTTGTTTTTTTCTCTAGTCCAACCAGGTATATTTAAGTTTTCTTTATTACTATCTATAAACTCATCTATTATCTTAGAGTTTCTTTCAGTATATTGTTTTTTTAACGAATTATCAAATTCAAGTTCTATTGGTTTTGAATAAATATATTCACCAGTTTTTTTATTTTTAACTTTCATTCGAATAGCCTCCGTACCAGGAATTCCAAAAGCTGACTCTCCAAACTCTCCTGTTTTGGCAGTGTCTTTAGTGGCGAAGGCAATCTTGTTAGTTTCTTCAAACTCTATATTTGATCCAGCATATAGATCTTTAAACACATTAACAGCTACTTCTTCTTCTTGATTAAATAACTGATCATTGAAATTGGAAGTTTCGAATACACCTTTTTCTTTGTTGTACACTTTTGTTTTCCAAGCACTTTTCATTTCAGGTAATAGCGCTAGTGATGGAGTAGCTTTTATAACTATCTCCGGTGAATCAAATTCTTTAGGTGTGGTATTAAACGCTTTTGCGTATTCATCAAAAGTAGCTGGGTAACCTTTTGTTCCAGCTTTCTCCATGTAAGTGTCTTCATATACTACTGTACCATCTTTAAACTTAATATATCTTTTAGGTTTTTGATTAGGCTCTTGTAAGTCCAAAGAACCATCTACCGATGGTGATGCCATATTTGTTGCTGTTTGTTGATTCGCTGTTGCAGTAGCAACTGGTCCCACAACAGCGTCTGTCTTTGCTTGTTCTACTTTAGTAGGTTTTTGATTAACCTCTTTTATCGTAGGGTTTTTTTTGAATAACTCTTCAATTGTATAGCCTTTTTTTTCAGCTACATCTTGCAATTGTTCTAATGAATATTGTTCTCCGTTGAATTCAAACATTATAATATAAGTTTTTTAATTGTTTTCTTAAGCATTACTATTCGAACCTGCTTTCTATGCCTGTTGTGCTTTTATAAACTCCTTCACCTGATTTTAATTTACCTATTTCTTTAAACACTTCCTTATAATTTTTTTCTCCTAATTTAGGTATCGCTGCTCTAATTATCTTTCTAGCTATATCGTCAGGGGTATCAGTTTTAAGTATAGTCGCTTGCACACCTCCACTACCTTTTATGACAATTTCAGAAAAGCTATTATTTTCTATTTGTTCTTTAGTGCCTGATTCAAAAACCGACAAATTATATTCAGTAGCTAAGTTTGAAAGGCTTTCATAATCAAACTTTAACCTAGGATCACGCTTTATATCATTTGCTATTATTTTAGCGTTTTCAATGTTGGATATATCTTTCTTTTCAGACACCGACAAACCTTTTGGTTTTTGTGAAGAAGTTTGTGGTGTATCGTAAGATAAAGGTCCTTCTTCAATTTTAGTATATATAAGTTCTCCTTCTTGTAAAGCTTTTCCTTGTTGATTGTATATCGAAACATCTTTTTTTGAAGCAAGTCTTTTTTTGAAAGATGTTCCAGCTATTTGCTCTACAGCGTTATCTATTAATTTACCTTTTATAATGTCTTGTTTTTGCGCAGGTGTTAAACCTTCCCATTTACTGTAATCGTAATCGCTTATACCCAAAACGTTTTCTACATAAGCCAATTGTTCGTCTAGAGGTCTAGATACAACGCCAGAAGCAAAACTTTTAAACTCATCATTTAATACCTTGTTTGTTTGTATCGCGGAAGGATCAAAAAACTCTTCTTTTATAATTTGTTTTGTACCAGACTGTCTTGATACAGTTATATTAGCTTTTTCGTTTAACAAAACATCTGAAACCTTACCATTTTTATCTAAAAGTCCAGCTGTTTGTAAAGCTTTAACATTATCTATATTTTCAGGTATTTTAGTTAAAAGACCGTCACCATATTTTTTTAGATCTTTTGTAAAAGTTACCGTAGCATATCCATTTTCATCAGTTTTTAAATCACTTTTGTTTATAAGTCCTCGCTCTTCTAATTTTTTAAAAAAATCACTTTTAGTATCTATCTTGTTAGTTATAATAATCTCTGCACTTCCGCTATCCGTCCTTTTTAACTCTTTCGTATAAGTTACTCCATCCATTTCTTGATCTGCCAAGGCGTTCATTCCTAACATGTTTTGGTATTTCTCAAAGTTATTGCTTCCTTTCCACATGTATTTACTACCTATAGCGCCAGCGGTGACGTTTTCTTTATATTCTTGTATGTCAGGCTGTATTGATCCAGCTGCTTCTAACATTAAGTTTTTAAAATTTTCAGCATCATCTATTATTTTAAAATATTGCTTTCTTTGATCAGTTGTCAAGCTTGAACCAGAGGTGGATAATATACTTTTAGCTCTTATAGATCCATTTTCACCTTCTAACAAATCTATGTATTGTTTTTTAAACTGTTCCTGTAAGCTAGAGCCTTTGATTTTTTGTGAAGTTTTATTAGCGTCTTCATATTCTTTTAATCTTATGTTATTTTCGGCTAACTGAAAAGCTTCATTTCTTTTCTTTATACCTTCAGCTTCAAGTCGTTGTTTTTCAATAATATTTTGAACAGCACCAACCATTTGGTTACTTAAATTAGAAGCCGTTTGAGCCCATATTTCGGCTGATCTATCAACTATTATTTGTGGATTTCTATAACTCATTATTGTTTTATTTTTTTTTAACTATCTTCTATAAGCTAAAGTAGCGGGTTGACCCGTTAATGGGTTTATAGGTGGGTTTGTGTTTGCTTTGGTTATGCCAGCGTTGTAGTCTGCTTTAGTGTACGTTTCACCAGATACCACTGGATTTACTTTCCCGCGTAACCTCCAGCTACAGCTCCAGCAATATTACCAATTCCACCCAAAGCACTGCCCCACGCTTGAGCTTTAGCTTGGTTTGCTGAGGCTTCTTGAGCAGCTGCTCTATCTGCCATTCCAGCGGCTCTATCCATGTCTGCGTTAAGTCTATTTTCTTTAACTTGAAATTCAAACTCTTTACCAGCAGCCTCTACAGATTGAAGTCTCTGTTGTTCCGCTATTTTTTGCTGCACCAACTGTTGCTCTCCTTGAGCTTTTAATTGTTCATTTCGAGCTTCTTGTTGTTCTATGTTTGCTGCTATATTTTTCTTAGATTCTAAAGCAGCCTGAGCCAATGCCGTAGCTCCACCCGCTCCAGCGCCAGTTGACCTAACTGCATCTAAAGTGTTTGCAAGTGCTATATCGCTTTGTTCCATTTGTATTTCAGCAGCTTGAGTTGCTACACTCAATTGCTCAAAAGGATTTTTCATTAAACTTGTTAAATCTTTTACATTTTCATAAGGATTTATAACCTCTTGCCTAGATTTTTTTAATTCTTGTAAATTAGCTTCAGCGGCTAATCTTTGATTTCTAGCTGAATTAGCTGCTTTTTTTGCTCCTCCAGCAGCTACAGCTCCACCTATAATCGAACTACCTGCTGCTATTGCTAATGACGTTACTAAACCCATTTTAATTTATTTTTTTAACTATTTCATGAGATGGCTTGTTGTCAACTACCCATCCTAATTTTTTATGTGTATCTATTAGAGAGTTTGTTCTACCTATAGAAAAAATATATTTAACGCCATTCGCATTACATACATCTTCAACTGTGTTTATAAGAAACTCTATAGCTAGTTTTCTATCACTTTCTCTATAATCTGGATTAGATACAACCCACTCTAATAAAGCTCCCTTAGAATTAGTGTAGTATATAAATCCAGCTACAATAAGAGTGTTTTCTTTATAAACCATTAATCCTCCGGTGCCGTTGTCTGGTAAAAAATCTTTTGGTGGATTAACCCATTCAGGCCAAGCTTCCCACCAAGAGCATAGTACTTCCCAATCTTCTTCTGTTAATCTTCGTATATTTAATTCCATTTTAATAATATGATTCTACATAATTAGATGAAACCGCAAATAGTTCTTTTAATCTACCTGGCGCGGTTGTTTGATCTGTTGACATTGTTACAGTGGCAAAGTATCCTTTTATTCCAGATATACTATTACCCCATAAAATTTCACCAGCAGTTGCGTTACTTATATTAACTAAGTTAGCTTGATATTTATTTTCTTTTCTATCGAAACCAGCTCTATAAACTACTCCTCCTTCAGTGTAAGTTCCTTCTAAGTAGCTTCTAACGATGTTCGCATTGTCATTTGTGGTTATATAGTTGCCTGTTTGCAATGTTTCTCCTGTTGGATCTGATTGAAAGCTATCCATTTTCCAGCCGTTGCTTCCTTCGTAGTTTATTGTTTTAAAAACCTTAGATAAACTTACGCTTGGGTTGAATATAAATGTTATCGATGTTTTTGTAGTATTGTAATCCGAGTTACCGTAAAAGCTTCCTCTGATTACAGATTCTTGATAATGCTTCCATAATCTACCGTTTTTTAAACTATAAAATCCATTTCTAAGACTAAACATCTGATCTGGCTTGTATGTAAAAAAACTTGTGAAACCTAAAACACTTTCATCGAATGACAAAGTGTTGTATACGTTTGAATTGTAGATGATATTTTGTTGTGTTGAAAGTACATACTGTTTATTATAAATATCCCAACCACCAACTATATTACCAGAAACATTATTTATATCTATATCACCAAACTCGTCTCTAAAGTAGTCACTCATACCGTAATTAGAAATCTCAGTTAATCCATCCATAGATAGTCTTAGTACCGCATTTCTATTTTTATCAGTAAAGTATTTTCTGTAACCATAAGTAGCGAAACTTCCTGGATCTTTGCTTATACCAAAATTTCCAGCGTAAGGTTGTATTGTGCCTATTGTGGTGTTAACATTAGATATACTAGCGCTACCTTCAGCTGTGTATATAGCGTCTTTATCTATTAATGCTCTTGAAACTTTAGATTCCTGAAACACAATAAGATTTGTGTCTTCAGCGTATAATTTTTGTATAGTTCCATTAGCTGGATCAGCTGATTTAGTTATCTCTTCTGCTACTGAAAATACGTTTGTTTGATTGATACCTGTTCTAGAGTTAAATATCCCAGAATATATTAAAGAATTACCTCTAACAGCTCCATTAGGTTCATCTTCAACTAAGTAAGCTCTAACACCATAATCAACATTAGTATTGTTAAATCCACCTCTTATTCTAGACTCTTCTATAACCCAGTTATTTAAGCTAGGTTCTGGAAAATTAGTTATTTGAGGATAACCTCCAATACTACCAGGTATCCCAAACGATCCGTTCCAAGCTGGAGATTGAGCAGTTTCAATTTCTTGATTTATTTTTTTTAATAAAAAAGTATTAAAATATTTAACTTCTATTACTGCACCCATATATTATTACTTATTTTTATTTTTTATTACACTATACTAAATGTATAACCAGTGAAAGTTATTGGAGTCTCGGAGACATATTGAGGATCGTTGTTTCCAGTGGCGCATATTGATGCCGCTGCTAAAGGCACAAAAGTATCATTAAACATCCAATTGGAAACAAATGGGCAAGAGCTAGTTTTACTAGCGTTTGTATAATCTAATTGTATATTAAAAGACGTACTTAATGCAGACCAAGTTCCCAAGTATACGTAAAATCCAGATCTACTGGCATTAGTGCCGTCTACTGCTTCTATTACTGTAAAATAATAAAGAGTGCCAGATCCATCTAGCGGAGTATACGCGTATTCATTTACAGATAAAACTTGTACAGAACTATTAATAGTTACTGTTATTTCGTCAAAATCACCTCCAGCATCTGTGACTCTTATCAATAATGGATATACGCCAGCTGGTAGCGTATTTACTTGATTGTTATTTATTCTACAAGTAGAAAGATCGTCTCTTGATGTTATACTTAGAGAAAAATAATTTAAATTATTACCACTTATTATTGACCAAGTTAATTCTTTACCTTGTTGAGGACTAAGTAAGCTAGCTCCGTTAGTAGCTGTTATTGTTGCTAAAAGCGTGTCAGAACCATCCGTGTCTACTGTAAAACTTTCAGCAGGATCAATTGTTGGATCTACATTATTCAGACTTATAGTTTTGTCTACAAAAGACTCTATACCGTTAACAACTGCTTTAAATCTAAAGTTCCAAACTCTAGCTCCCTGATTGCTTCCGTAGTATATGTTGTCAATAAAATTACTCGTAACAGATATGTTGTAATAATTAAAATCTCCAACTAAAGCGCTTGTTAATTGAAAATAAGAAGAAACATTAAAAGGAACTGACTCTGTATTAAATACAGAAAACAGCGTAAAGCTACTAATTTCTGAGGCAAGTATATTTGCTCCAATTCCATTAACTAAAGTAAAATCATTGCTAGATATTTTTTCTCCAGCTATTATACTTTCGTCAAATAAAGAAACATTGTAGTCTGTTGAAAATCCACTAACTATATTAGCACTTCCACCTACAGCTTCATTCACTTCTGATATTAAACCAGAAGTAGATGTTTCCCAAAATATATCTAATCTTGATTCTACTGGCGCAGTTTCTAAAACAACTAAATTAGACATCGAACCTAAACCAACCCCGTTAATTATTCCAAATTGTTTGCTCTCGTTTTGAGAAGTTGTAAGCTGCGTTAACAATGGATTGGATTGCCAATTTTGAAATACAGCTAATTCTGCATAAGACGCTGATGGGTCTGATCTATCAATACCGAAGTTTTCAAATAAATTCTGTATCGCTGTTGAAGTAAAAAATGTTTTACCTGGGTAAAATTGTTTGTTGCCTTCACTATCAGCTATTATTTCGGAAATCTCAACTCTACCGAATAAGCGCACGGAACTTCTAAATTGATCTTGTAATGGTCCAACTTCAGATAAGTCTCTTGGTATTTTATTTATATTATCATTAAGTAAAGATAAATATGTAAAGTCTAAGTCTTCGTTCGTATTA
>Ga0209137_1002660_pt1 | contig 15512 bp, 18 predicted proteins | sample SaaInl5LU_22_DNA_FD_184642 | JGI IMG/M metagenome (GOLD analysis project Ga0209137, IMG submission 184642) | Marine microbial communities from expanding oxygen minimum zones in the Saanich Inlet - ESP_105LU_22_DNA (SPAdes) (version 2) | ecosystem: Environmental > Aquatic > Marine > Intertidal... | reverse complement strand
CAGAACCGGCCAAGCGCCGACAATCCGGCGACGGGAAAGATTACGGCATTGAGTGTGATTGCGTTGCTGCGGCAGAAAACTGCTGTGTTGCAGGTGGGGACGTAAGCCAAATTGACTGGACGCACATCCAATCTGGCAGGGCTGCTTTGTCCGGAGGCTGTGTGAAAACTATCGAGAGCTTTTACAAATGCCAAAAATTGCCAGATTTGGGTGCGCTCTGGTCGAGTTGAACCATCAAATTGGCAACTTCAAACGGTTCTGTCGCAAAGTCTAGAGATGGACCAAAAAACTAGAATTTTGTTCTTTATCAATCAATTTGAGCGTCCGGCAATCTAGGATTATCCGTATATCTGCTGATTTTATGGGTCCCTCTCGGTACTTTTTTTGTGGTGGAAACTCGGGCCCAGAAGAACAATATTCTTCAAGAAAAAACTTTGCGACAGAAACCCCGATGCTCCCGCATAGATAACGAGAGTTGGGAGTGGGCAAAACTTGGTGTTCAAGCGGCCATTTTTGTAACGGTTAGTCTGCCGTCAAGGACTGCGGCTCTTGTGATGGCGACGCGATGCGCACCCTGCGGAGACCATCGCATGCGCCGCCGTTTACCCATGCGAGTGTTTCCGATGTCATCGACGCAACCTTCTGCGCGGGATGACGAGACCGCAAGTCCGTTTCGATATCGGTGACCATAATTTACCACCGTGTCGAAGTTGTTGGAAAGGTAGGAATAGAGTTCCTGGCACCGCGCTTTAACACGCCGGACCGCGTCTCGCAGGTCTTTAGTTTCGGCGTGCAAACGTGTCACTGTACCCTATTTAATCAGATTCTGCGGATTCAGGGCATTTTGGAGCACTTTTGTACCCTTAATTGCAATATATCCACAGGCTGCTCGCTTCAGGACTTGACCCCTTTTGAGCGCTTCCAGATTGCATCGGCGCGCATCAGTAGCACTTCACGATTTGCGTCTGCTCCGAGCTCTGAGATGGCTTGGCGCGCTGCCTGCAAAGCGGTCTCGGATATATTTTGGCTGCTCGAACCATGTGTTTCCTTCCTTGTCGGGTGCCCTGTTTCCCGCCGTTCCGGAAGCCTTCGGTCAAGATCTTGCGACAATCCACGGATCCTCTCGATCACCCGACGATGCTGAGGAAAGACGCGGCGCAACTCCCGAGCCGCCCGGTCGTTTCCTCGCAGGACGATGGCGGCACCTAACAAGGGGCGGGTCGTGCCGACATTGACTGCGGCAAGAGCAAGTAGCCTTTCCTGCTCGTTCCTGGAGGTGAGTGAACCCAAATGCCCGGTCCCCAGAACTGTCATGAGATGCAGGGTCAAATCTATCCGACGCAACCGTCTGTGATCGTTGCTCGCCACAGCTGCCTTTAGAGCTTCCGAGCCGCATACAGCTTGAGCACGAAGTCTGCCTGATATGTATTTGGCTGGATTTTTGGCTGCGAGGGTCCGACCGCAGGCTTCGCATGTCAGCGACCAGACAAAGCGCCAATGGCGAAGAACCAGATTTGGCGTTTTCTCAACACACCCCAGGCAATACTGGAAGTCATCCAGCGACACGTATCGCGCGGAATGATACATCGTACCAGGAAGAGTCATGGCAGCGATCTCAATCTGGGGTCGCTGAAGTGCCGCACAAATCCGCGCCCAGTTCACGACCCCTAGGTCGCTCGTACATTCCGGCACCCTGCCCTGCCCCAAACCCAGATAGCCACAAAGCTCTTCAACTGAACAATGGTTGGCGTTCGCCAATCGACTGATCCAGCTAGACAAAAGCTCATCATGAATGGGTGGAGGTCGAAACGGTAGTGGTCTGACCGTCATCCGAATGCAGCGGCGGGCTGTCGAGGGATGTTCCAGGCATGCTTCGCCCAAACCGGTTGCCAGGCCTGAACTGCTTCGTCCGTGATCCGCTCTTCTCCGGTTTCGATCGCATCGATAGCCAAAGACTTGATCATGATGAACACGCGCGAGGTCACCCCCCCGGTAACCTTCAGGATCGTCCGAAGCGACGCGACCGTCAGGCCTGAACGTTGTTCGAGCGCCATCGCGGCGATTAACGTTTGGATTAGCCGAGAGAACTCTACGTCATCTTCCCAAACATGCAAGATGTCTTCCACCTGACGAAAACTCAATGGATAACGTATGTAATACATCACTGCCAATCGGATGATTTCAGGTGAAGTCTTGAAGTATTTGAAGGGAGAACATGTTGTCATTTACCAAAAATAGGGATCAACCGCAAAACCGTCAAGTTTGTCTGACAACACCATAAGGATGGCACCTTCGTTTCCTCCGGCGCGTTTGGTTATGTCGGCCATTATGGTTGCAACTGGACGTCTGGGTGAAGCCAAGGAGCAAATGGCCGATTTATTGGCCATTGATTCAAGCTACAGTTTTGAACGCTATGACGAGCGGTATCCCTACCACAATCCGGAGCACCGTGAAAAAATGGCCGTTGCCGTCAAAGCTGCAGGACTTCGCTAGACGCGTGGCGGCAGCGGCAGGCTTGTCTCGAGATGGGCATTGCCAAGTTGTTGGGGTTTGGTTCTGCTGGTGCTGGTGCTGGTTGGGGTCATTTATGCGGTCATTTCGAGTGTGTAGTCGGCCCATAGGTCGAATGCATCTGCCCGAGCGTGGCGATAAGATGTAGCGGAGAGGCGATAGCGTCGGGGTTTGAAGAGTGTGTTGATCTGATCGTGGGCGGCAAGGAAGCGCTGTGCCTGCCTTCGCGACTTGAAGCAGCCCATGACTTTCTCTCGCCGTCGGGTCGGTCGGTGGCTGCCTTCAAGCCGATTGTTCAGGCCCTTATGCGCGCGGCGATCTGCGTTCGGTGCCAGTTGACGGATCGGCTTGCCACTCTCATCGACTGCAAGCATTCAACTGACGTGCAATGTATACCTGCGCAGCTTATCGGTAATGACCACCCTTGGCTGGCCAAATTGTGCGATCAGCCTTGCCAGAAAGCGCTTGGCGGCTTTGGCACTGCGGCGTGTCTGAACCAGGATATCGAGGGAGTCACCCTTTGCATCGACGGCCCGCCAAAGCCAGTGTTTCACACCATTGATCGGGATCACGGCCTCGTCCAGATGCCATTTGTCGTTAAGGCGCGGGCGCTCCCGGCGGATGCAGACAGCAAAATGTGTGCCAAACCGGTTGACCCAAAGGCGGATCGCTTCGCACCTGACGATAACACCGCGCTCCGCCAAAAGATCTTCAACATCGGCTGTGCTGAGCGCAAAGCGGTGGTAGGCCCAGACCGCATAGGCGAGGATCTCGCGCGGATAGCGAAAGCCCTTCAATCGCCACCAAAGCCCACGGCGTTATCATCATGGACGGCGCGGGTTGGCACAAGTCCGACGCATTGAAGGTCCCGAAAAACCTCTCGATCCTGTTCCTGCCGCCCTATTCACCAGAGCTGAACCCAACAGAGACTATTTGGCAATTCTTGTGTCAAACCTACCTTTCCAACCGCGTGTTCGAGAATTGGGAGGACATCGTCAATGCTTGTTGCGATGCTTGGAACCGCCTCACAACTGAAACCGGACGTATCAAATCAATCGCAACTCGAAATTGGGCCACCACAGGTCAATGATTATGCGAGTAGGCATTAGGCTGGCAGAAACTTTGCGACACTACCCTTGGCATCCTGCTAACCCAAGTCCGCAAGCGCAATCTCTAGCTCATCTTTCAGTACGCGATAAAACGCCTGGCCTGAAGCGCTGAGCGGAACAGACATCGGTTCGATCCTAATATAGTCGACCGTTAGTTCCGGCCCCCTAATAGGGATAACCCTGCGCCGCCTACCGCCGAGGTCCGGCAGGCAAAGGATACCCGGCAAAATCGTCACCCAGTCAGACCGGGCCACAAGGTCAATCGACGTGAACATCGAGTCGAGTTCAATCAGACGCCCTGTTTCGATTCCATTGGAAGCGAAATACTGTTCCATTTTGCGCCGCCGCGCATTTTCGCGGCTGGGCAGGATCAGATCAAGCGGCGGCAGGTCCGCCAACCGAACAGAACCGCTGGACCTGATACTGCTGTTGGCAGACACAACAAGGTATTCCTTGTCCGACCCCATCACGCATGCCCGCAAACGGACGTCTGCATCGAATGCAGGAACGATGGCAAAATCCAATTCGCCTGCGAGGATCTGGCGGGACAACTCACCAGAATAGGCCTCGCGCACGGTGACTTTCACGTTGGGGAATTCTTCCGCGAAACGCAAAATTGCCGGCCCAAGCACCGCGCGGGTAAAGGTTGGCATCAGACCAACGGTGACATGACCGGTCACCATACCCGACAGTGCCCTAAGGTTCGCTTCTGCTTGAGTGGCCGCATGCAAAACACGCACGGCGTCTTGGTAGAACTGGCTACCCACCTCGGTTGGCGTGACCCCGGTCGAGCTGCGGTTAAGCAATTGCACCTGATAGCGATCTTCCAACTGCCGCACGTTCATAGAAAGACCGGACTGGGTGGCGTTGACGCGCTGTGCGCCCGCAGAAAAAGACCCCTCCTCAAAGACGGCGACGAAGTATTTCAGATGTTGAAGTTTCACGAGGTCTGTCTGTCTGCCTTGGTCTCATGTTTTCCGATTGGAAATATCATCAATCATTAGTTTTTGCAACCTGCCTTGGTATCAGGTTTTCCGATTGAGAATATCATCAATCATTAGTTTTTGCAACACCCCCAAGACTGCTATTTGAAGGTATGCGAACAGGATTTTCCATGAGCATGCATGCCACCGACCCCGCCGCTTGTGGCACGCGCAAGTTGCGACGGGGCCTGGATCATTTTACCCCGTCATCTGATGGATCCGCTGAAATGGTGTGGGCAGCTTTTCAGTGACGACCGAGGGTCAGACTTTGCGACTGAAGCAATCTATTGACAGCACGTCCGATGACGTCACGTATCGGCCTGGCTGGCGCAATGCGCCTCTGCTGGACAATGCGCTGGCGACACTGAAATGTGACCTTTAGGAGATGATCATCTGCGGCGATCATCACATCATTCTGCGGCCCGACTGGGCAACTGACAACCACGACGGCGACCAGCCTGTTTTTTCTGCGGACAATCCACTGCTTTGAGGAGAGCCATTTGACACCCCCTTTCACCGACCGCCCACTTCGTATTGCCATCGCCGGTTTCGGTTGGTGGGGACGCCATATTGCAAAGCGACTGCAGGGACACGAGGGCATCACGATTACCGCTATCGTCGAACCTGCGCTTCCGATGCACGCTGACATCCGAGCGCAAGGGCTGGAGCCCTTGAACGATCTGGACACTGCTCTAGCACGCGATGAAGTCGATGCAGTGATCCTGACCACGCCCAACACTGCGCACGAGGAACAGGTGATTGCCTGTGCCGCTGCGGGCAAGCATGTCTTTTGCGAGAAGCCTCTGGGCCTAACCGCGGCCAGCGCGCGCCGGTCGATGGCGGCGGTCGAAAAGGCCGGTGTCCATCTTGGCATCGGGCACGAGCGGCGGTTCGAGCCTGCAATGGTCGCGCTGAAGTCTGCGATCGAAGGCAGTGAGCTGGGGACAATTATGCACGCCGAGGCCGCGTTTTCACATGACAAGCTGATCGGTGTACCAAAGAATGATTGGCGCACGTCCAAAGCCGTATCACCCGCCGCCGGCATGACAGCGATGGGCATCCATCTGACCGATCTTATGATATCCTTCTTCGGACGGGTAAAGACGGTGCAAGCCATGACCGCCAGCCGCTCGCTTGGTTGGGAAACGGGTGATGTGGTCACTGTTCAGCTAGGTTTCGAAGAAGGGATGACAGCGACGCTTTCCGCCGTTCTGCACACTCCGCATTTCATCCGCATGCATGTCTTTGGAACAAAGCAGTGGATTGAGATCCTGAATCAGAGCCACCCAGACACCCCGGGCGGCAGGGTGAACTACTTGGTCGCTGAAACCGGCAAAGATATGGTCCACAAAGAACTGGCGTGGGAAGACGCGGTCTTGCACAACCTCGAAGCCTTTGCAGCGGCGATTGCTGGAGATGCGCCCTACCCGTTCACTGCCGAACAGATGGTCCACAATATCGAAGTGCTGGAGGCAATCACCCGATCCGCCGAGGATCGGCGCACAGTCGAGATTTCCGAACTCTGATGTTTCAACCACTTCCCCGATTGATGGTCGCCCCGAATGGTGCGCGGCGCACAAAGGCGGATCATCCCGCTTTGCCAATCAGACTTGGCGAAGTGGTCGAGACCGCGGTCGCTTGTGACCGGGCTGGCGCAGAAGGAATTCATTTGCACGTACGTGACACTGACGCTCAGCACAGTCTGGATGTGGGTTTGTACCGCGAGGTGGTGGCAGCCGTAGAGCAAGCGGTTCCAAATTTCTTTGTGCAGGTCACCAGTGAATCGGCAGGTCGCTTTGGTCCGGATGCGCAGATGAAAATGATCCGTGATTTGCGCCCAAAGTCCGTTTCTCTGGCGCTGCGCGAACTGATGCGCGCACCAAACGAAGTGGCCGGAGAATTCTATAAATGGGCGCGGGACGAAGGCATTTGCATCCATCACATCCTCTATTCGCCAGATGAGCTGCGCCAATTTCTGGACGGTGTAAGTGACGGCCTGATCCCGGGGACCGATCACCAGCTGCAGTTGGTTCTTGGCTCTTACGCAGGCACCGCGCCCTCGCGGCCTCAGGATATTGACGCGTATCAGGTGCTGATCGATGGCCGAAAGGGCGATCTGGCGCTGGACTGGATGATGTGCGCCTTCGGCTCAACTGAGACGGCCTGTCTGGTGGAGACCGCGCGACGGGGCGGCAAGATGCGGGTAGGATTCGAGAACTCGCTGTGGAACGCAGATGGATCGCTGGCAAAAAACAATGCGGAGCGGGTGTCCGAGGTGGTAGCCGCGCTGAAGGCCGCGGGTCAGACCTTGTCGCCGGAAGACAAATGAGGAACGGTTTCACCCGTATCAGTGAACGTGCGCGTGACCTCGGCCGCCGCATAGATCCAGAGGATTTTCAAAGGCCCGTCACCGATATTGAGAAAACGATGCGGCATGTCTTTGGGGATAAAACTGGTGTCCATCGGACCAAGCTCGGTCTGAACTCCTGCGACCTCGGCCATGGCGCGGCCTTCCAGAACGGTGACCTGTTCGTCACAGTTGTGGCTGTGCATGGGCGCCTTCATACCTGCGGGAAACACCGTCGTGCCCGTGGTAAACGGGGGATCGTCGACCCGTTCGCGCCCCACCATCAGGCGTGTTTCAACACCGTCGCCACGGGCGAATGGAGTGATCGAGGCGTAAGAAACTATGGCATCAGTGCTCATGAAAATTCTCTGTCGTTGGGATAGCAAAAGAAAGTGAACTGGATATGACCGACAAACGCAATGTGAAAGATATGACCGACAAACGCAATGTGAAAGCCGACCGTTTGAGTGGATTTATCGCGTCAGCCTTTCAGGCCTGCGGCATGTCTGAAAGCAATTCCGAGCGCATGGGTGAACTGATGGCCGAGGCTGATATCGGCGGTCAGGATGGGCACGGCGTGTTTCGGTTACCGATGTATATCAGGCGGATCCGCGCGGGCGGCATGGAGGTCAATCCAGACATAAAGGTGATTTCGGAACGCACCGCGACCGCCCTTCTGGATGGCGGCAACGGGCCGGGTCATCTGGTGATGTCGCGGGCGGCAGAACTGGCCGTGGAAAAGGCGAAAACCTGCGGTGTTGCCTGGGTCGGAGCGCGGTATTCGAACCATGCCGGACCTGCGTTTTTGTACGCGCGAATGCCCCTGGCCGAAAACATGATTGGCCTTTATGTGGCCGTCGGCAGTGCCAATCATATGCCGCCCTGGGGCGGAACGGATCTGCTTTTGTCCACCAACCCGATTTCGGTTGCGATCCCGTCGAACGCGCAAGCTGATATTGTGCTCGACATGGCCACCACCGTCGCGGCCTACGGCAAAGTTAAAACGGCCGCGGATCGTGGCGAGACCATGCCCGAGGGCTGGATGATCGACAAACAAGGCCAGCCTTTGACCGATCCGACCCGGTCCGCTGAGGGGCTGCTTTTGCCAATCGGAGGGCCGAAAGGTTACGGGCTGTCGCTGATCTTTGGACTTCTGGCAGGTACGCTAAACGGCGCGGCCTTTGGCAAAGATGTGGTCGACTTCAACGCCGATCCGAAAGCCACGACAAACACAGGTCATTTCGTTGTGGCTTTAGATATCGCGGCGTTTGCGGACGTCGACACGTTCAAACGCCAGGTCGACGGCATTTGGGACGAGATGAAGTCCTCCGCCCTGCTACCGGGAGTTGAGGGTATACGGCTTCCCGGTGAACGGCTTGCCGCCACAAGCGCGGAGCGGCTGGCCGAAGGTATCCCGATCCCACACGCTTTGGGGAGCCGGCTTGACGCGCTGGCCGACGAATTGGGGATCGAGCGGCTCTGACGGCTCAGGCGGGCTCTTGCCAGAGTGCGCCGTTGATCGTCCAGTTTTCAACCACCTCGCTGCCGGATTGGCGCAGCATCATGGCGACCGCGCAGTGCTGGCTTAGTTTGGTGACGATCTCGTTGATGTTTTCGGGATGACCGGACATCGTTGCGTTGATGTTTATCACCACCTTGGGGAACGGAACGTCGATCGGTTTGATAAGGCGCGTGCCGTGGCTGTCCATTGTGGTGACAATGTCGATCTCCATATCTTCGATCACTACGTCATTCGCGACAGCCAGCTTGTTCGAGATCACATGTGTGCAACCCGCCAGCCCCGCAAACACCATTTCAACAGGCATTGGACCTTCGTTGGTTCCGCCGCGCTCGATTGGCTCATCGATGATCATGTCAACATCGCGTGACCGCGCGTAAGATTTCGTCCTAGTTTCCTGTCGCGCAACGGTGCGGAATGTCCAGATCGGTTTTTCTTTAACGGCCATTGAAGGCTCCTTTCATCTTCAGGTTTCAGGCGGGTTTTATCGCGCAGCGCGTCGATAACGGAAGCGCGCAGGTTCGCGGCGGCCCCTAGTGAAAAACGGTCATCCCACTTGCATTTGCCCTCGGGTCGCATCGCCTCGCATCCCGACATCATGCTGGTTTTCTGCAGCTTGAGACTCGGGGTAATTATGCCGCGCGGGCTGAAATGGTTGGGAATGTCTGGAAATCTCGTGTGGGCCGGGATGCAGCTGGCACCCCGGCCCTTTCAGATCACTTCGTGATCGAGTCAACGAGATCTTTATAGGCTGCGTTCTGGCCTTCGCGCATTGCCTGGTATTCGCCGCCACTGATATAATCGGTGTTCTCACCCAGACGACCCATCATGTTTTTGTAGGTCTTGTCTTCCTGAAGCGCGGTGAAGGCTTCGGCCAGCTTTTCAAGCACATCGTCCGGCGTTCCAGCAGGGGCTAGAACCACGCGGTGCATGAATCCCACATCGCCGCCGATGTTCAGTTCGGCAAAACTTGGGACATCGTCATAGATGCGCTCTTCACCAGCGGTGGCCAAGATCTTGACCTTACCCGCATCAAGCAGCGCCGACAGCGTTGATGGGAAGCCCATGGTCACTTCAGCGTCGCCCGAAAGAAGCGCCTGCATGGCCGGTCCGCCACCCTGGAAGGGCACGAGATTAAAGCTTGCTTCCGTCGCCTTCATGATCTGGGCTGCCGGTACAAAGAGAGCGCCCCAGTTGCCCGAATGCGCCATATTGATGCCGCCGGGATCAGCCTTGGCGGCGTTGATCAGATCTTCGAAGGTATTGTATTCGCTGTCACCGCGTACAACGACGGCAATCGGCGCGTAGTTGACCCGTGCAACGGGCACGAAATCGGCGTTCGGATCATAAGGCAGGTTTTCGACGTGCTGCTGCAGCATGTCGATATAGTTGTGCGAAAATAGCAGGGTATAGCCATCGGCTGCCGCGTTCGCGACTTCCTGCGTGCCCTTTTGTCCGCCGGCACCGGGGCTGAGACGTACGATCATCGCTTGGTTCAAGTAGGTCGGAATAATCGAGGTGATCACCCGTGCATTCAGGTCATGAGACCCGCCCGCACCAAGTGGGATCACCAGAGTGATCGGCTTTTCGGGGTATTCCGCGTAAGCTGCGGTGCCCAAACCAAGAGTGGCCACAAGCGCGGTCCCCACGGTTTTCTTAAAGGTCTTTAAAAACATATTATCCTCCTAGGTTAATTCTGATTATGGGCCGCTCTTCTTAATTCGTGGCGGTCTTCATTCGGCGCCACAGGGCGTACCCGATAAGCGGCGTTGCGATCAGCACGGCGAGCATGCCAAGTCGTTCGGTAAACATAAAGCTAATAGGTGAATTGCCCGCCATTGCGACTGTCTGGCCGAAGGCATATTCAAGCGGCCCGCCAAGGATGAAGCCCATGACCATAGGCATGACATCGAACTTCGCGGCCCGCGCCAATAAGCCAAACAATCCAAAGCCCACGAGCATGAGGATGTCGGTGGTGTCTGACCGGAAAACATATGCTCCGGCAAAGGCGAACATGATTACAATTGGGACCAGCAAACCGGTTTTTATTGTCACGATGCGTGCAAAGAACGGGATCGACAGATAGCCGATGACGATGAACATCAGATTGGCAAGCACCATGGCCACCAGAATGGCGAAAACAATTGCCCCTTGTTCCTCAAACAATTGCGGTCCGGGTCTGAGCCCTTGCGCCACGAATGCGCCCAGCAGGATCGCCGTCACGTTGTCGCCCGGAATGCCAAGTGTCAGAAGCGGCACCAGCGTGGGGCCATTGACCGCGTTATTGGCAGCTTCCGCAGCGGCCACGCCTTCGACTTCACCCTGGCCGAAAGTTTCGGGGTGACTTGAGGCGTTCTTGGCCGCGGAATAGCCCATCATTGCGGCAACCACCTGACCAAGCCCCGGAACGATACCGATGGCGGTGCCAATGAAGGTGGAGCGGCGGATGGTAGGAATGCAGCGCTTGAACTCTGCCATGCTCAACCGCGCACCGACCAGCTTGGCAAATCCACCGACCTTTTCGTTGCGCATCACGGCATAGACAATCTCAGGCAAGGCAAAGACCCCCATCAACATGGGCAAAAGGGGGATACCTGACTTGAGGTCGAAAATACCGAAGGTGAATCGTTCCACGCCGCCCATCGGGTCTGTGCCAATCTGGGCCAGCCACAATCCGAAGAGCATCATCACAAGGCCCTTCAGCGGATTGCTGCCCGAGGTGACCACAATGATGACGAGGCTCATCAGCAGCACGGCAAAAAGTTCTGGCGGACCGAACTGCATCACCAAAAGAGCGATGGGGAAGATCATCAGGATGGTGAAAACGTCACTGAACGTGTCCCCGATGACCGAAGCGTACAACGCCATGTCCAGAGCTTTGCGGCTTTCGCCTTTTTGCGTCAGCTTGTATCCGTCAATCGAGGTTGCAACAGCAGCACCCGTTCCCGGCATTGACACCAAAATCGCCGGGATGGAGCCGCCGAAGATGCCGCCCTTGTAAACTCCAAGAAGGAATGGAATGCCGACCAGCGGGTCAAGAAAGAACGACAACGGCAGCAAGATCGCCATCGCCATCAATGTCGTGAAGCCCGGCAAGGCCCCAACCAACATCCCCGAAAACAGCCCGACGATGATCATTAGGATCGTGTCCAGGCTAAATGCCATCAACGCGCCTTCGGCGAAATGCTCAATCATTGCGCTGGTCCTTCGGCTCCGCCAAAGAAGCTTCCAACCGTATCGAAAATCCCCGCATAGAAGAATTCAATCGGGCTCAACTCCGGCAGCGACACGGCCAGCCCACGGGTTGCGACAAGGTAAAGCCCAATCGGGCTAATGATTGAGACCGCGCCGATTTGAAAAAGCGAACGATTGCCCGCTATCCAGGCAACAGCAGCCATCGACAGGGCTGAGGAGATGAAAAATCCGATGGGTTCCATCGTAAGTGCATAGAACAACATCACTGTAAAAAGCATGACGACCCGTCTCAACGCACCGTCCTCGAAAGTCTTGCTCTCGCGCGACGTTAGCGAGCCGCGCAGGGAATAGAGCAACATCGAAGCGAGAACAGCCATGGTCGCAAGAACAAGCTTCGGAAAGAGCGAAGGAGTGATGGCTGTGAGCGACCGTCCGAACAGAACCTTGGGTTCGGCGACAAGGTGCGACATGAAAACGAAGCCGAGAATGCCTAGGAGCGTCAAGCCAAACGCCATCCATGCCTCGGCTGTTATATATTTTATCTGCTTCAAGACTGGATCACCCGCAATCTGTCTTTTTCATAGGTACCAAAAGGGCCCAGAACACGGGCGTGAATTAAGGGGGCAGACATCGACGCTGTTGAATGGTTTCTGACGGAATGAATGACGGATCCCCCTCCACTGGTTTCCTTGTTTTACAGAAAAATAGAGCAGCCTCTTGCTACCTTGAAACAACGTTTTATGATGGGAGATAGTTGCTAAATTGAAGGCACTTGCAGATCGCCGCGTTTGACCTTTGGACGCCCACGGTCGACAAGCGAATAAAGGAGGCTGCAATGGCAGGCGGGCGACTGTGACAGGCGAAATCCTGAATATTATTGCGCCCGTTCTCGTGGTCGCCGGGATCGGTTTTTTTCTTGAAATCCGCGGTATCGGTTTTCAGTCGGAAACACTGAGCCGTCTTGCGATGATGATCGGCACACCCTGCCTCGTCTTTTCGTCACTGACGAACACCGCACTGCCGGGTGACTCCCTTCTGCGTATCGTGTTCATTTCGTTTTCGGCCGCCTGTGTTGCAGCTGTTTTGTCCGGCGCCGCGCTTTTGGTGCTGCGGCTGCCTTGGCGGACTTTCTTGTCTTCGCTGTCACTTCCGAACGCGGGCAATGCGGGCCTTCCGCTGGTCTTTTTCGCCTTTGCCGAGCCCGGGCTGTCCATCGGCGCTGCGTTCTTTTTCATGATCGCGCTGATCCAATACACCGTCGTACCGGCGATCGTCACCGGGGATCCGGGGTTTCGGAAATTGCTGCGAGAACCGCTGGTCTGGTCCGTCGTCGCGGTTGTTGCCTTTCGAGCGACTGATCTGCCTGTCCCGACCGTGATTGCTGATACCACGCAATTGCTGGGCGGGATCATGATCCCGATCATGTTGATCCTTTTGGGGGGCGCGCTGTCACGGCTGAAAGTATCTGACATCAAGACAAGTGTATTGCTGGCCTTCGTGCGGTTGGCCGTTGGTGTAACAACTGGGTTATTGATGGTCGTTCTGTTCCGCCTCCAAGGTGTCGAGGCGGGCGCAATCTTTCTTTTGTGTTCAATGCCGTCGGCGCTGATCACCTATGTGATTGCGCAGCACTTTGGGCGCAGCCCCGAGCGCGTAGCCGGTCATGTCGTCAGTTCGACAGTGCTGAATTTCGCCTGCCTTCCGATTTTGATTTCGGTCGCGATCCACCTGGCGGGGCGCTAATCCTTGGCCATCCGTTCGACCGCCAGAAAGACGGCTGAATTGTCTAGCCCGCCCTCGCCCGCTGCCTCGGCATCTTCCATCATCTCCAGATAGCGCGCCACCATCGGCAGTTGACTGTGCCCATTGCGGGCCGCCATCTCGCGGATCAAAGTGAAGTCCTTTTTCGACTGGGTAATCCGGCCAAGCGGGGTGAAATCTCGCGCCACCATCAGCGGACCCTTGGCGGCCATTACATCGGATCGCGCGGCAGATCGTTGTGCGGTTTCAAGAAACGTCTCGGGATCAAGACCGAGAGCCTGGGCAAAAACCAAACCTTCGGCGACGGCCGCCCGGTTCAGACCAAGCACGCAATTGATGGCAAGCTTGGTTCTGTTGCCGTCCCCGATGGTTCCGACGCGCTCTCGGTTGGGTGAAATCGCATCCGCCATACCTTCAAATTCATCAAGACCTGCCGGATCACCTCCAAGCAGCAACAGCGCTGTGCCCTGCTCAACCTGCTTACTCGTGCCCGAGATCGGGGCCTCGACCAGGGTGATCCCCTTGGTTTTTGCACTGGTCTCCAATGCCGCCACGTCGTCGGGGTCGCAGGTGCTCATAGTAACAAGAACCTTACCGGTGCCCTCAGGCGCATCCGAGATGATATCAGCCAACTGGTCCGTGCTGAAAACAGCCGAAAGCAGGATGTCGCTTTGCCAGAGATCCGCGGGGTCCGAAGGCGTTCCACCCTTTTCTTGAAGCATTGCGCCGCGCGCCGGGTCTAGATCAAAGCCAAGCACGCGGTGCCCTGCGCCCAAAAGCCGGTTGGACAATGCCATGCCGATCAATCCCAGACCGAAAACCCCAACCGTTTTGGCCACAGTATCTCTCCTATTGTGCCGCCTTCATGTCGGCCAGTTGCGACAACGCATGGTTCGACAGAGGCAGCGTCACAGGGTCGCCAGTCTCTGCCGAAAGGTCCGCGGCTGAATATGTCTCCATCACCATCCGGGCATGAGACGCATCCACCATGACCGGGCGATCCAATAGGCAATCTTCAAGAAAATGGATGGTCTCCGGCCCCATTTGACCGGCAAAGACGTGGCCAACATGTTCGCCCGGCATGGTCGACATCGGATATTGCGTGCCGTCGGCGACCGTATTCAGCCAATGGTCGCGTGCTGTGTCGTCCAGGATCAACGCCCCTTCGGTCCCGGTAATCTCGATCCAGGTACCGCAGTAGTTCGGATAGCTTGGCGGCAGATTCCACCCCCCGCCTACGACGACAAGTGTTCCGTCCTCCATAGTGACGGTGGACCACATACAATCGTACGAGCCATTTAGCTCTTTCATATAGCCATAGGCGCCCTGACTATAGACTTTTGCAGGTTTCGTGTGCTCAAGCAGCCAAAATACAAAATCGAGATCGTGCGTGGATTCCATCGCTGCTGGCGACAGCTTGACCCGGTTGGCGATTTTTGTGCCAAGGGTGCGTGACAGATGGCGGCTGACCATCACGTTGACGACCTTGCCCAGCTTTCCCTCGGAAATCGACTTTTTGGCATAGGCGATCTTGGGATTGAAGCGTTGCGAATAGCCGATGGTGAACTTCAGATTACCGGCCTGGGACAGCGCAATCAGATCGTCGGCTTCCCAGAATTCAAGCGCTATAGGTTTTTCCAAAAGCACATTTTTGCCGGCCTTCAGGCAATCGCGGGCAATCGGGTAATGCGTCCCTTCCGGTGTCGTCGAGATGTAGACGACGCTGATCGCAGGGTTGGCGACAATGTCCTGATAGTCCGTCGTAGCGGTTGCGGGATTGGTCAAAGCGCGAACTTCTGCAAGCCGTTCGGGCTTGATTTCGCAGATATGAAGCGCATCGACCAAGGCCGATTTAGCCAGCGTTTCGGCGCGAATTCCGCCGCACCAGCCCGTTCCGATCACCGCTACTTCTGTCGAAGCCATCAACGCTCTCCCATCGTGTGTTTGTTGTCCATCAGCTATCGTGCGAGCAACGAAGTCGCCAATAATAAATTCTAATGCCGGGCATCAGACAAACCCGATCAGTTGCCACCAGTAATACGTGAGCGGAAGTCCCACGCACGTCACTGCCAGGGCCAGCCAAAGGC
>Ga0209137_1002654_pt1 | contig 15532 bp, 17 predicted proteins | sample SaaInl5LU_22_DNA_FD_184642 | JGI IMG/M metagenome (GOLD analysis project Ga0209137, IMG submission 184642) | Marine microbial communities from expanding oxygen minimum zones in the Saanich Inlet - ESP_105LU_22_DNA (SPAdes) (version 2) | ecosystem: Environmental > Aquatic > Marine > Intertidal... | reverse complement strand
CTGCCCTATGCGACCGTCTGGGCAGAGTTCTGCGAACGAATGGGCGTCCCTTCTGGCCAATCGGTTGTCTCGGACCTTAACCGATACCAAGCAACTGTCGCAGGTCGCGGCTGAATATGCTGCATCCCAACGTGTTGGCGACTTCGAGCGGCAGGTTTGGGTCGAGGAGCTGTCATTCGAGAAAAATCGTCTATGGGCAGCTTTGTACCGCATAGCAGACATCGGGGTAGAATGCAACGAAAGTCCGTTGTCCGCAATTTCCAACTCAGGCGGAGTGGCAGTTAGCTACTGCTCAGGCTATGCCTTGGAGGTCATGCGGGAGCATTTGAAGAAAACATGGACCTGAACATTCTCAACGCCGCCGAAAACCCAATTCCCACTCATGCCTATGCTGCTTTCTTGGCAGTGATTTTAGGAGGCATCCAGCTATCAAGACCCAAGAGTACAAGCTCCCACAAATACCTTGGGTATTCTTGGGTGTTGTTGATGTTGTGGGTGAGTGTCAGCAGCTTTTGGATCCAAACGATCAAAGTAATTGGCCCGTTCAGCCCAATCCACTTTTTGTCGGTATTTACGATCTGGTCAGTTTTTGAGGCGATTAGGTCTGCTCGCAAAGGCGACATCAAGCGCCACAAACGCATCATGAAACTGCTCTATGTGCTTGCGTTGATCGTCACAGGGCTCTTCACGCTCTTGCCGGGGCGCACCATGAACGCTGTCGTATTTGGTGCATGAAGGGCGTTTCGGGAAGATTATGGTGAAGGATATTTCCTGGATATTATAAAAACGCGCGTACCGCTGCAATCCGACCCAACTCAATATCAATCGCACTTACTTGAATGAAGTCTAAGCTAAAATTCACATTAAATTTCTTTAAGTGACAGCGCGCCAAAGTTGCCTGAATTAGCTTGAATCAAGCAATTTTCTCGAAGGCTAACACGCTGATATTAAATACGAAAAAATACCCGACGTTTATGAAGAATTCATAATCTCTTCAAAGCAACAGCTTGCACAGCCTTTTAGGGTGTAAGCCAGACAAGTTTTTCAAAAAGTCGAGGTACTAAAATGATCACATCATGCAAAACAGACGTCACCACCAAATCAACATTCATACAATTCGTGTTCGCACAGTTTCCAGAGCACCTTCACGAGCATGTCGAGCACGAACTGCTCTACCATTTTGAGGAGTTAGAGCAGGGACGCATGACACTGCAGGAGTTTGCCGAGAGCGTCCGAGCTAGCGCTGTCATTCGAGAGGACGAACTCGCCAAAAATGTTGCCAACAAAGCAATTTTCGAAGGTGTACAGACGCTAATTGAACAGGGTGTATTCAAGGATGCTTCGTTCGTTAGTCAACTAACGCACGAAATAGAGCTAGGCGATGATAGCATGTTGGCACGGTTCATTAGCCTTCAACCAGTGCAGAACTCGCTGGATGCAGCTTTATCGTTCTTGGCTTGGAAACATATGAAAGCATTAGTTGAGCTGGAAGAGGCGTTCGACGTCAGTTTGGACCATTTTCGCAGCGCAAAAGAGCCTGAGTATTTCTGCACGTCGGAAAGTAATATGGCACTCTTAAATTTCTCCGTGATGTCACGGTAGCCAAACCAATCAACAATAACAGACACGTAACAATAGTAGAGCTCTCTAAGGGCTCTACTACATGAGGTATATCTATGTATGATAATGAAAACGAAGATATTTGCTTGATCGCAACAGATCACGGGCTTCTTGAAAATCAGAAACAGCCTGACCCGAATAAATGGCAGAGCTACGAGCTTGAACTGGCAGAACTGGACGGAGCCTCAGGAGTTTGTTGGCATCCTGCCAGTGTAAGCAAAACGATTTCGCCACTTAAGCCAAGCGCTGAACAACACCTAAGTATAGTGCGCCAAGAAGTTGCCAGTTGGTTCGTCCAGCTGGATGGCAAGTTCATTCCTACCACAAACAAAGACAGCAGACTTGGCAAAGGTGAAATCGAAAAAATCCTGCCCCAGATGCTTGCGGAGCGCTTCCCAGGTGACGAGTTGGTTGCGATCAATGCCGGTAAGCTGACCTTTGCCGTCATCTATGGTACGGCTGCCGATCCGCGATCATCGTTTGGAGTGTACTCAGGAAAAGCCTACCCCACTCCAGGCAATCCTTCAAAAAGGCTATATCGAAACGGAATGTGGGACTTGAACACTTGGTGCAGACCCACCTATCGAGATTTACTCCCATCATCGGACCTACAAACGAAAGCATGTTCGTTCGAGGCGATGCTTAAGTTCGCAATACCTGACAAAGCGCAGCAAACTATGCTGTTGGATTGGCTTGCTTGGAACCTACAAAACGAAGGCAGCAAACCCAACTGGGCGATCATGCTGTACTCAGAAACGAAGGGGACGGGCAAATCAACCATAGCAAAAGTCCTGACAGCCTTGTTTGGTCAGGACAACACAGCATCCACAAACGGTATCAAGCCACTCACACAACGCTTTTCAGCTGATACACTCGATCGCAAACTGGTGGTAGCCGAGGAGGTGCACATTTCCAGTCATTCCTCAGAAGGTAACGCACTCAAGGATTTGATCACCAACACAGTCGTATCAGTTGAGCGCAAGTATCAGCCTATCGTAACTATCCCACAGGTATCTTGCTTTTTGTTCATGACCAATCACAAACCGCTATGGTTGGAAGGTGGCGAACGTAGATACTACATCATCGATATGGATCATGAGGGTCACGCTCAGGGTGCCCAAACCGATGAGTTCTATGACTTAGCTGCTGCGGTGAATGAACAAGTCAAAAGCCCGCGATATGTCAGAGACCTTTATGAACGGCTGATGACAAGGGAACTCTCAGTAACATTTGACCCCAACAACATGCGGTTTGCGGATAACGCTACACCCATAATGCGTGAATTGCAGGCAAATGCTGGTAATGAAGGGGAGCAGGTATTACAGGCAATTCTTGCTGAACATCACTGCTCGATTATCCTCAGCGAAGACTTTCCAGACCTAATTGCTTACCTGCGTCTTCGAAATTCTAACTCACTTCGCAACATGCTTTCAAAACTTGACTGGGAAGCACGGCGGATCCGTTTTGGAGGTGCCCAGTATCGTGCTTGGTGCAAAAAGGATCTTGAAATCTCAGACGGTCGGGTACGTCACAACGCGTTTGCAAATACATACGATCCAAAGGCCTCGCAGAATGGCTATGCTTGGTTTGATTTGGAGTTTTATGTCAACGCAAGCTGGAAGCGCATTCGTTATGAGCGATTGTTAAAGGGTCGCCGCAATAATGCCGAAGACTATGAAGAAATACTGTCGAGCAAGGGAGATAATTCTGAAGGCAAGTACGGGCCATTTGCAGGTAGAACCACGCATCTTCGTCTGCAGGCTCGCACACAAGAGGAATTAGAAACCAACGTTTCTACCGATGAAGTCCCAGTACTGAGAGTATCGTGATGGAATGGTTGCCAAGCGATATAACAGATACGTCTATAGACTGGTGGCAAGACACTTTCATCAATCACGCCAACACGCTCAATCAAAAAGTTCGGTCATACCTCTCACTTGCCGAACTGACGTCAGTAGGCTGTCTTGAATTAGGTACAGAGCAGTGCCCTGCGAGGATCCAATGGCGAGGGCAACGCATGCGAGTATATCAACTCGTCGCATGGGCGGAGACAGGTCGTGTGCCATTAGCCAAATCAGTCGTAAGGCATCACTGCAACAACAGGGCATGCATCAACCCAAGGCACCTCAGCGTGGGGACGCAAGCTCAGAACTTATTCGATCAGAGACAAAAGCGGTCGGATGACATTGCCCAAGATTGGTCACATCTATGAAAGGTTTTGTTGTCTCGCTGCCTTGGCGTCTCGTGCAACCATAAAATCCAATAAACCATCAACACAGAGCCCTCATTGTCCAAGACAGTGGGGGCTTTTTGTCGTCTTACGTCAGGTGTTGTTTGCTCATCAAGACCCCCCAAAAAACTGAGGCTTTCTTCGCATCTATGATGGTACCAACATAGGAGAATACCATCATGATTAGTCTTTTTGCTCTGCTCGCTTTGGCGGGCGGCGTTTGTCGTCTTGCCCTCAACTGGGGTCTGCGGCGTCAGTTTGGGGTGTCCTTGGCCCTGCCTCCAGCGCTTGCTTTGGGCATCCTGGGCCTCGCAGCTCTTCCGGATATGATCACTCCAATCAACATCAACCTGCCACTTGGTTTGGTTGCTGGCCTGCTTTTGCCTGACCTCCTGCTGCGGAGGGGCTGGTGATGACTATCAACCTCAAGGATCTCACCCCCGGCTGCACAGTCCTGATTGCTGGCTTTGACGACATCCCAGCACATCAGTTCCTCGTGGACGAGATCTTTGGTGATCTCATTACCGGGACAGCGCTCACAGGCCCCTTTACGGGGGAGTACGGCGAACCTGACATCGAGCTAATCACTGCGGTGATTGCTCCCGGAACAGCCCAAGACAGCTGACCGCTGCTCGTCAGGGAAGAGCTTAATCTCTGACCTGCCTTGTTCCGCAACACAAATCTTCCAATCCAAACCAAAAGCGGGGCGTTTGCCCCGGTAGGAGACATCATGTCGACACAGATAAAGTATGCCTACAAACGGCATAACACGTGGGTCTTTCGCAGGACCTACCCCAAGGCGCTGCAGCCCCTCTTGGGCAGTGCCCTTAAGCAGTCCCTGAAGACTGGGGATGCAACACAAGCTAAGGCCCGTGTGGCTGAGCTGAACCAAACCTATCATTCCATCATCAAGGAGGCTCAGGCCCATGCCACTGATTACCCTCAAACCACTGCTTCCACTGCTACCCAAGCTCCTCGACTGGGGGTGGCTCGTCCTCGATATCAGCATGCTCGTCTTTTGGGTGATGGGCTAATCAGCGACCTTGCTCAGGCCTACCTTGCGGAGGCGGCTGAGCGTTTGCGCCCTGGCAGCTACAAGTCGGTGCGCTTTGCCTTGGAGTTGCTCTGCTCGCATTTAGGTGAGCGTGCTGTTGGGGAGCTGTCCCTCACACAGGGGAAAGAGGTTCTGGGGTACATCACGCAGCTCTCTCCCAACGTGCGCAAGTACAGGGACGGCAAGGGGGCTGGCTTGGTTGAGTTGGCAAGGCTCTCCCAGGAGCAGGAGAGCACCACCTCGGCACCCCAGACCCAGGCCCGTATCCTCAAGCAGATGGTACAGTTCCTTGACTGGTGCGTTGGTGAGGGGGAGCTGGAGGCAAATCCTTGGGACGGGCTAAGGGTCAAAGACAGGCCTGATGTCCACCCCCATGGGATGCTGAGTGACAAACAGGTCATGATACTCCTCCAGGCGAAAGACAGGGTGCTTCACAGCGCCCTTATTTTTGCTTTGCTCACAGGTATGCGCTCCGGCGAGATCTGCGGGCTGATGGCGGAGGACATCACAGCCAAGGGTAACCTTGGACGCTTCATCAGCATCAGGCCCAACCGGGTGCGCTTGCTGAAGTCCAAGGCAGCAGAACGGGAGGTGCCACTGCATGGGATGCTGGGAAACCTGCTGGATACGGCCCTGCCGACCTCAGGAAGGCTGTTCCCGCACCTCAGCGTGGACAGGGTCGTAAGGCAATACGCTCACCTGCGCAGACGTCACCCAGGGCTCAGGGGCACGGTGTTCCACTCCACCCGCAAGTGGTTCATCACCCAGTGTGAGCGCACGGGCGTTCCAGAGCACTTCACCGCAAGCCTCGTGGGGCATCACTCTGCACGCTCTGCCAACAAGCTGACCTATGGTCTCTACTCCGCAGGCATCAGTGATGCGCAGAAGCGGGAGATCATCGAGGGGATACGGCTGCCAGACTGGGAGGACGCATCATGAGCAGCTCCGATAAGGCAGACCCGAGCCTCATCCCTGACATCGAGGCCTTCGAAGAACGGGCCGCCATCGCACAGTATGATGGGGGGCTGACACGTCTCCAAGCTGAGAGCCTAGCCGCAAGGAAGCAGGGCTTTGCAACCGCAGGCCAATATTGGAGATGGCTCACTGCTTACGCAAGCAACCGTGGGTTGGGATAAGACTACTTAAGAAAATACCCCGTCCGGCTGCTCAGTGCGAGTGGTCGGGCGGGGGAAATAAGACTAATTTTTTTGAGATGCAGGCTGCTCGGACGGCAAACCTACGAGAGGCAAGTCAGAACGCCCCGATAGCAGACGTTTGTTGCAATCGAGACGGAGAGCAAAACAACAGGGTGCAGATTGCAACAAACCGCGAAGAAACCATGTGCGCTCAATCAATCGCCCGGTCTTGCGTCCTGAGCATTCCCGAAACTTTCTTGGCATCTCCCTGTCCTTGAAGCATGTCGATCGTAGCTTGTGACGCCTTCGACAGGGTGCGATCCTGCCGTCCAGTTTCTATTGACTGCAGGTCAGAGAGGATCATGTCTCCGATCAATTGGCGGCCCTGATAAACTGCGGCTGCGCGGTGGGGAGACAGGATGGCTGCTTTTTGCCGGCGGATCGTGGCATCTGCGGAGCCTGGTTCGGATGGGAATACGTCGATGCAGGCGCGGATGCGCCTTGTCTCTAGTTCCACTTCAAGCGCGTCAAAATCAATTAGGTGCGCACGGCTGAGCAGGACCAGAAGGGTGCTGTCTGATAAACGGGCCAAGCGTTCGGCATTCAGCAAATGATAATTCTCGGACGTCGGGACAGCAGTGACGAACACACAGCGCGACGAACTCAGTATATCGTCCAGCGCAAGCAGCTCGATGCCGTGGTTGCGCGCCACGGATTGTGACAGCCAAGGATCAAAGGCCGATATCCGCGGTCTGAACGGCGCAAGGAGGCGGGAAAGTTCCTGAGCGATCTGGCCGAAGCCAATGAAACCGATTGGCGCTCCGAATAGGGTGAAGTCCGTGGCAGTATTGTCAGAGAGCCAGTGTTCTTGGCCTGAGCGGAAGGCTTCGTGTTCGTGTACTAGCCCACGCGCGCCAGAAGCCCCGCAATGTCTGTCGCGCCAGTGAAATCGTCAGCGATGACGCCCAGAATGGTTCCGCTCATGTGCGGGCCTTCTCAAAATCGACCCAAAGGGTCTTGAAGGTTTCAAAATCAACAGGCCCGTTCTTCAACGGGTCCAGAACGACGGCTTCGGCCGCGAACAGCCGATCAAGTGCGGCGTTCAGCTTCGGGATTACATCGGTCGGGATGCAGACAGCGCCGTGGCGGTCCGCATGGATCAAGTCGCCCTCGGCGACGGTCATGCCGAAAATAGTCACAGGGGTGCCGATGTCGCGCACATGGACAAAGCCGTGGCTGGGCCCGACCGAACCAGCAAGGACGGGAAAGCCCGCGGGCATGTCGCCCAGATCGCGAACGACCCCGTTGGTCACCGCCCCGCTCAGGCCAAAGACGCCTTTGTGCACTTGCGCGTGAACTTCGCCCCACCATGCACCGATGGCAGCATCACCGTCGGCGTCCTCTATCACGGCCACGCCGGGGCGTGGGCCTGCGTTCATTGCTTCAAAATAGGCCATGCGGCGGGTGCGGATGTCGTCGGGAGGCTCTGTGGGCGGGTTGCTCCCTGCGATGCGCGCGGTTCGGGCGAAGCCGATAACCCTTGCATCCGGGTCGCCGGCCCAAGTGACTGTGCGATGGGTGAAACCCGTAAACCCACGCTGGCCTTGCGCGACTTCGATCGCGTTGCAGACTGTGGGTGTATCGCAGCTGTGCAAACGGTCGATCAAGGCAGAGATGTCAGACGTGTTCATGGTGTGCCTCATGCCAGCTTCGCACCACAGTGGCGCAGATATTTTGGTCTTCCAGTAGGGCAAAGTGCCCCAAGCCGTCCAGCGCGCGGAATTGCCCCTTGGGCGCGCATTGTGCGGCGGCCTGACCTTGCGCGAGCGGAGCGGCCTGATCGCGCGTGCCAGTTGCGGCCAGAACGGGCATTGGGGCCTCAGACAGTGCGCGCAATGCGCCCGGTCGGTTCAGGGCCAACTCGGTTTGAGCACCAATGAGGGCGGCAGTTTCATCAGCCATCTGGCAGATTGTGGCCCGCGTTGCATCGGGCTCAGGGCCGAAGACGTCGGACAGGCGGGTCTTAAGTGCCGCAGCACTGCCGGTCTCCTTAACCTCTTGCGCCAGAGCGTGACGCGACGGGGCCTTGGCGGGGTCATCCGCGTAAGGATTGAGGCCGAATAGGATTAGGCGATCTGCGGTCATGCTGTCTGCAAAATGGGCCGCCACGATGGCCCCGAGGGAAAAGCCGCAGACGATTGTGTCTTGGGTAAGCGCGTCGAAATCGGCACGGTAGTCTTTGATCGAGGGGCGATCCAGCGTCACGTAAGTCCGTGCGCTGTTTGCAACGCCACCGGCGTCCAGAAACCCGTCAAACACAGCACCCGTGCACAGCGTGCCGGGTAGGAGGAGCCAAGGCCGGTTTGATAGCCCGTCAGTAGCCATTTTGATCGACGGTTTCGGGACTTGTGTCTTCTAGGGTAACACGCACGGCCTGGCGCATGCTACGGGTCAGATGGGCAAAATCATTGCCCGGCGTCACAAGGCGGAACCCCTGTTCGATGCGGCTGCGCGCCTCTTCGCCTGAGCCACAAAAAATACCGGCGGGAATGCCGCGTTTGATGGCTGCGGCCAGCACATGAAGCAAGGCAGCCTCGGATTTGGGTCGCGGGTGTCCAGAGTGGCCATCCAATTCAAAGGCCAAATCGTTGGGGCCTACGTAGACCATATCGACGCCGTCGACATCAAGAATCTCTTCGATGCGTTCGACCGCTTCGGCGGTTTCGATCATCGGGATGGCCATCACGGTTTCATTGGCCTCAGCCATATAGTCGGGCCCGCCATAAAGCAGCCCGCGTGACGGGCCGAAGCTGCGGTTGCCAATGGGCGGGTAGCGGCAGGCGTCCACCAGCGTTTTGGTTTGCTCGGGCGTAGAGATCATCGGGCAGATGATCCCGTAGGCCCCTGCATCCAATAAATGCATGATTTTGGCGGGATTAAGTTCGGGAACGCGCACCATAGGCGTCGCGGGCGTGGCAGAGATGGCCTGCAACATGGGCAGGGCATCAGAAAACCCCAGCATGCCGTGCTGCAAATCCACTGTCACCGCATGGACGCCGCTGTGGCCGACGCCCTCAGCCGAATAGGACGACGCAATCGACAGCCAGCCATTCACAACGATCTGTGAGGCCGCGAGGCGCGTTCGAACTCTATTGTCGCGCATCATCCTGCCCGCCCGTAGCTGGGCAAAAGACTGGCCTTGGCGACAAAGCCGCCTGCATCTAGGCCAAGGCCTGCATCTTGCGCGGCGTCGAGGATTTCGGGTTTGAACACAGCGCGTTTGCGGTGATCGCCGCTGAGGACAACAAGAGCTTCCACAGGGGTGTCGCCCGTCGCCGTAAGTGTTCGATAGACACCGCCGGGAACCGAATAGGTGTCCCATCCGTTCAAGTTGACTGACGCGCCGCTGTCATAGTCCAGCCGCGCTTGGCCTTCGTGCATCATCAGGACCATCTTGTCCTCGAGCAGGAACGGGCCGACGCTCTGGCCCGGTTCAATGCGCAGCCATTCTGCGGAGAACCCGTGAGGATTAGTGACAGGCGCCGCATGATCGCGGTTTTGCGTCATGCCAAAGCCGATCACGGGCGCGATCTGCGCGCCGCCGGTTGGCAGGGCTTGGTCGATAAAGGCCGGCCGGAAATCGCGGGCGTCTGCGGCAACAATGCGCGACATCATCTCATCACGCGACACGTTTCGCAGGGCGGCGACGTCTTCGTTGGGCATGGGCGGGATGCGGCCACTTTCGGGGGGCACAGCGTCGCCGCGCGAGGTGTCGATGAGACGGTTTTCAGACGAAATGTAGAGGCCATAGTCGGCAGCTTCGCGGATGATTTCGGGGTGGAAAATTACGCCGCCCGTGTTGTCGCCACCCAGAATGGTGAACAGCCAGCCATCGTCAGGACCAGCGTTGGTGAAACCACGGAATATCCAAGTGGGGACGGACACAATATCCCCTTTGGTGCCCTTTATTTCGTTTTCACCATTCGATCCCCAGCGGAACGTCCACTCTCCGGCCTGCACGATAAATACCTCGGCGGTGAAGTGGATGTGCAGGTTATTGGTGATCCCGTGGGGCATCGCCGCCGCCCCAATGTTAAAACCATGCGCCTCGGGCAGGTTGATGACCTGATCGTCAGACGATGTCACGCCGGGGCCGATGATCGAATAGTTTTCCTTGGTGTCCGAACCGGGTTTCTTGCAGTCGATAAAGGCCACGGTGCAGGACACATAATCGTCCCGCTTGATGTGGCGCGCATCGGCGATGTCTTGGGTGATGGTCGTCATGATGTGTCCTCTTCTTATCCGAGACGTTCGCCAGTTGCGCGATCAAACAGATGAATTCGCGCGCCGTCCTTGGGTGCCAAATGGCAGGGTGAATTGATATCCGCTTGGAAATCAGCATGGCCGCGCGCGCAGACCGAAGACGGCCCGTTTCGCAGGGTCACGAGAGTGGATTCACCCGTGAGTTCAAGGGCATACAGTTTGCCGCTGATCGCCGCTCCAACGTCCTCAGTAATGTCGACTTCTTCGGGGCGGATCCCCAAAACAACACCGTCGCGGTCCGCCAGATCAACAGCGATTTCAACACCGTCGGCGCGGAACACGCCGCCCTTAACGGCGCCATCAATCAGGTTCATTGACGGCGATCCGATAAATCCAGCCACAAACAAATCCGCCGGTTCGGCGTAGATTTTCTTGGGCGTGTCCAGCTGTACGATTCTGCCTTCGCGCATCACGGCAACACGACTGGCAAGGGTCATCGCCTCCATCTGGTCGTGGGTCACATAAACAGTGGTGACGCCGAGTTCATGGTGCAAATGTTTGAGTTCAGCGCGCATGGTAACGCGCAGCTTCGCGTCAAGATTGGACAGTGGCTCGTCCATCAGGAAGATGCTGGGTGTGCGCACGATCGCGCGGGCAAGGGCCACGCGTTGACGCTGACCACCGGACAGTTCGGACGGGCGACGCTCTAGCAGCGCATCCAGTTCGACCTTTTCTGCGGTCTCAATGACCCGGTCCTTGCGGGCAGCCTTGGCCATTCCACGAAGTTTCAGCGGGTATTCGATGTTCTGGCGCACGGTCATATGCGGATAAAGGCCGTAATTCTGGAACACCATCGCGATGTCACGGTCTTTGGGCGGCTTATCGTTGATCCGTTCACCCTTGATCATGATGTCGCCAGACGTGATATCCTCGAGCCCTGCGATCATCCGCATCGTCGTGGTCTTGCCACAGCCAGACGGCCCCAGTAGTACCAGAAATTCCCCATCATGGATGGTCAGGCTTTGCTTTGGTACGGCAAGGAAATTACCATATTTCTTTTCGATATCAACAAGACGGACTTCGGCCATTGTTTTGGTTCCTTATTTGACCGCGCCGGCCGTCATGCCGCGCGTAAAGTGTTTCTGGATGAAGAGCGCCATGATGAAGATCGGCACGGTAATCATAACGCCTGCTGCGCTCATCAACTCCCAAAGATCACCGCGTTCTGTGCGGAAACTGACAAGGCCTACCGGCAACGTCACCGCGTCGCGGCGTGACAAGATCAGCGCGAATAGGAATTCATTCCATGTCAGGATGAAACAGAAGATGGACGATGTCATGATGCCGGGCGCAGCCATTGGCAAAACGATGTCTTTGATGACCCGTAGGCGTGACGCACCATCAATCATGGCGGCCTCTTCGCTGTCTGTCGGGATCGCGTCAATGAACCCTTTGATCATCCAGATCACGAAGGGCGTGACGATGGCGAGGTTCACGATGATCAGCGCGAGGCGGGTATCGAGCATATCTAGCTGGCGGAACATTAGGAAGAACGGCAGCACGATGACCACGGCGGGAATGAACTGCGTAGACAGGATCAGGAAGAACAGGAACTTGCGTCCTTTCACCCTAAACCGCGAGAAGGAATAAGCCGCCAACGCCGCACAGGGTACCGCAATCAGAACCGTGCCGGTTGCAACGATAACGGAGTTCATCACCATCGAACCGAGGTTCCAAGGGTCCGAGAACACGGTGACAAAGTTTTGCAAAGTCGGCTCAAAATTCAGCGACAAGGAATAGGCGTCGCGGGGCTGTTTGAAGGCTGTCAGGAACATCCATGCAATCGGAAACAGGACGACAATGGAAATGAGGACAAGAAGGGCCCGTTCGGCCAGATATGAAAGTGTCTTTCTCATGCGGTTGCCATTTTTCTTTCGCTCAGCAGCATGCGGACATACCAGATTGAGATAAACATCATGATCACAGTCAGGATCCACGCCAGCGCAGAGGCGTAGCCCATGTCAAACCAGCGGAAGCCAACGTTGAAGATGAAATAGGCGAGCGTTTCTGTTGATGTTCCGGGCCCACCGCCCGTCAGGGTCACGACCTGGTCAAACATTTTTAGCGCGAAGATCGTTTTCAGAACCGCCATCACAAGGATCACACCGCGCATCTGCGGTAGAATGATGCCAAAGATGATGCGCAGGTTGGATGCGCCATCAATACGCGCGGCTTCTTCAGTTTCACGCGGGATGGACGCAAGGCCGCCAAGGCACATGAACGTCATATATGGGGTCCAATGCCAGACATCCGTCAGCACAAGGATACCCATGGCCAGTTGTGGATCAGCCAACCACGGCACCCCCTGCAAGGCGGGGAACACAGCCCCAAGCCCATTGGCGATGACACCAAATTCGGGGTTGAACATGAAGCGGTAGCTGACCCCGATTAGGGCCGGGCTCATGGCGAAGGGCAGGATCAAAATGATCCGCGTGAACGTATGCATTGGCCCTTTGCGGCGCAGCAGAAGCGCCAGCGCCATGGCCAAGATCACCGTCAGGATCACGCTTGTGATCACGAAAATGAATGTGACCCAGAGCGAGTTCAGGAACTGGCTTTCGCTTGTGGCGTAAATGTAATTGTCGAGGCCGACAAAGCCCTCGGGCCGACGGCTCTTGGTAAGGTCCCAAGCGCGAAACGATGTGATGAAGGAATAGGCGAGCGGGTAGATCGTTGTCGCCAACACGATAATGAAGGCCGGGATCAATAACCAATATGGAAGTAGCCGATCTTTCACGGGGACACCTCATCACGTCTTGGGAAATGTATTGGGCCGGGCGACAGGTGCCGCCCAGCCCTTGGGAGGTTAGCGGATGGCTGCGATATCCTCGGCAGCGGCGTCAAGGACCGCCTGCACATCTGTCGCTTCGCCAGAGGCAAGGCTCGAGATCGCCGTCTCAAGAATCAGCACAATACGCGGCCAGTTTTCGCCGAATTCCACACCGTCAGCCGTCGCCAGCGCATCGGCTGCAGCCTGATGCATGCCGCCCCAGCGTTCGTTGACTTCTGCGTCGGTCAGGTTGGACATGTGAACGGAAACAACTTCGGACAGATCAGGGTCCATGAGCACGTCACGTTCAAGCGCCGGGTCTGTCAACCAACCGAGGAATTCGGTCGCCGCGTCCTTGTTGTCGGATTCAGCGGTGACGCCGAAAATCCACGTGTTGGTGAATGTTGTGCGATCTGCACCGGCGACCGACGGCAGGGCTGTGAACCCAATCTGGTCAGCGGTCAGCGTAGATTGCTCAGGATCACTCAGCTGTGAGCGCACCCACCACCAGACAGGAAGCATCGCAGAGTTACCTTGCTTGAAGCTGGTCACCGCGTCTTGTTCAACAAACACGGCAGAACCGGCTGGCACGATTTCTTCCTCGGTCAGGTAGCTGATGTAGGTCTCAGTCGCCGCTACCCCCGCAACCGAGTTGAAGATCGCATTGCCGTCTGCGTCAAACAGATCGCCGCCATTGCCCCAAAGAAGGTTCATCCAAACCATCAGGTTCTGACCATTCAGCTTGCCATATGGCAGGGCCACGCCAGCAGCGTCGGTGTTTTCCTGAATGGCTTTGGCTGCTGTGACCATGTCTTCCCACGTCTGTGGGGGCGTCACGCCGGCCTCTGCCAAAATATCCGTGCGGTAGAACATCAATTGCACGTGACCACGGACCGGCAAGCCGATCAATTCGCCGTCCAGCATGCCGTGGCGCAGATGTGCCGCTGGAAAGTCGCTCAGGTCTGTGCCCTGTCCCTCAATACCAGGCCCAATCGGCTGCATGAGCATTTGAAGCGAATGAACCCACTGGTCCATCACCGACACAACATCATAGTCGCCGCCTGCAACCATTTCGGTCGTCAGCGCCTCTTTCATGTTCGGGAACGGCACGTAGTCGTAGACGACATCAATGCCGGTTGCCTCTTCGAATTCGGCCAGTCGCGCCTCGTGGGCCTCGAATTGGCTGGACTTCACGGCAAGGACATTCACGGTCTGCCCCTCATAGGGTCGACCCTCAGTGGCCTCCCACGCGAAGGCCTGTGCGCCGTAGAGTGATGCTGCGATCGCAATCGCACTGGTAAGTGTTTTCATGGTTTCCTCCCTAAACTCCGATCAGCCTAGACGCAGGTTCTCAACTTCGTCAATAAAATTATTGATAATTTAGAATGGACAGATTTTTCTGACCTGTTAAGATGGTTTCATTGAATGGAACGGAGTATCCAGTATGTCTGACCCACTGACAAAGGAACTCGAGAACGACGTTATTTTCGGGGTGTATCCGCCAGGCGCGAGAATCATCGAAGACCGCGTCATGGAGATCTATGGCGCCAAACGGCACGCGGTGCGCAACGCCTTTGCAGAGCTCGAAACGCGGGGGCTTCTGGTGCGGCGGCCCAATCGCGGGGTTGAGGTGGTAGACTTCACTCCCGATGAGGTCGATGCCCTTTATGACGTTCGGATCATCCTGGAAACGGCTGCAGCGGAACGGACGAACCTTCCCTGTGGAGATGAGATTGCGACACGGTTGGAAGACATAGCACGTCGCCATGAAAAGGCGGTAAAAGAGCATGACTTTCGATCCGTGTTTTGGCTCAATCAAGAGTTTCACGAAGTGCAGTATTCGTGCTGCGGGAACCCATGCCTGGCTGAACTCATTGGCAAACATGCCCGCGCGGCGCAGCCCATTCGCGTCGTCAAATACGAGGATGAAACACATATGATGCAAATTGTCAGCCAGCACTTTGACATCATCGCGGCGCTGCGTGGCACGTCACAAGACGCGCTTGTAGCCGCCGTTCGCGCCCATTTGCCTGCATCTGCCGAGGCCTACCGAACCCTCTACAACCGTCGGTTCGGAGCAAGGGCCCGAACCGCATAAAGCTACCCGCGTTCCCAAGGGACACCAGTCAGAGGATATCCGAACGAAGGCAACCTCGGTTCCTTTTGGTGTATCTGTATAGATCAAAGCTAGGACTGATCTCTCGGTATAACACGCTAATCGGGACCGCTTTTGGGACCAATTTTGCAAGCGGGCTACTTACTAAGCCTTTAATATTTAATGACAAACTATTCGGTTAGATGTCCTCTCCTGGGCACCAGTTTTCCCCTCAAATAGAGTAACCAATAATTAACCAATTCAGAGGCTAACTCACATCCTCTGATTGTGAGTTAATTATGTT
>Ga0209137_1002649_pt1 | contig 15574 bp, 15 predicted proteins | sample SaaInl5LU_22_DNA_FD_184642 | JGI IMG/M metagenome (GOLD analysis project Ga0209137, IMG submission 184642) | Marine microbial communities from expanding oxygen minimum zones in the Saanich Inlet - ESP_105LU_22_DNA (SPAdes) (version 2) | ecosystem: Environmental > Aquatic > Marine > Intertidal... | reverse complement strand
AAGCTCCTTGCTGTGCTGTTGGAAGTAAGTTAACAAATGCTGCGTCTCTAACAGTAATCCCGTCGTTTGCTAAGAAGTTAAGTGTAGGTGAACTTACTGCTGATACTCTAACAAAGTTAGAATTATTAACATACTCTCCTGTTACTAATACTTGATCAGCGTTTCCAGAAATTGTTTTAGTTTGGTTACCAATTACTCTTTCAATGTAATTTGTTGAGTTAGGATCTAAAGATACATTACTAAATGTCTCTAATACCACTTTACTTTTAGTATTATCATCTCCTCTTCTAATAGATACAGTAAATGTACCTTTAGAGGAATCTACATTTGAAATTTCAAATCTTAAGTTATCTTCTGAACCTGAAATTAAAGAACCATCTGTGTTTTCTTCTCCATAAGCCGAACCAGATTGGTTATTGTAGATAACACCTTTTCCTAATGTTTCTAAAGTGAATGGTGAAGTACCAGAAGCTCCTGCATCTGCTATAGCTGTAGAGCTTGCTGCTGCATAAGTTCCGTTTACTACTCTTGAGACTAAACATGTTCCTCCTCCTTGTTCAAAATAGCTTTTTACAGCCATTGAAGTTAAGAACTCGTGTTTGTTTGATCCTGATTCGAAAGTTACTCCGAACTTTCTTGAAAAGTCATTGAAAGAAGTAACGATAGTAGGAATCTCAACAGGTCCTTTGACTGTTGGTCCAATGATTGCTGCTCCTGCCTCTACTGGTGCTGGTTGGATGAATGAGATATCATTCTCTCTTTGAAATACACCTGGTGAGATTATTGTTTCTGCCATGTTAGGTAAAGTTTATATTTAGTCTATTATAAATATATAAGGAAAATCTAAACCATTTTTGTTAAATGAGTATTTTCCTACTATTATAAATAGACTAAATAGTTGTAAACTTTATTTTTGGTGAGAACTAAGAAGATGGGGTGAAAGTACCGGTTTCAAGGTTTATATTGCCCTTACCGTACTTTTCTTCTAATTCCTTTGCTATAGTTTTCTCAAGGTCGATGTTTACTGAAAAGTATTTTTCAACCTGTACCTGTCTAAGTTTAATGTTTAGTTTAGCTTGACCTAATGCTGCTAATTCTTCTTTTAGTATCAAACCTCTTTGCTGTAAGTCGTCAATACCTTGTAGCTCTTCTTCTGTTAATTTAATTTCCTTACTCATTTGTTTTGTTATTTGGTAGTTTTAAATTTAAATCTTGAATTAATTTTACTCCTTTATTATCAAACCATTTCATCCAGAAAATACTTCCTTCATAATCTTCTCCATATTGCTTTATGAGCTTACTATCTAAAAGTACCATTTCTCTGTATAGGTCTTCATATAAGATATGAAAAGCTTTCTTAAATGCCAACGGATACCCGGAAAACATTCTCTCATCCATTGTTTGATAGTATATTGAACCGTATAAGCACTCTTCTTTGGTAGTACCACTAAGTAGCGGTTTAGACTGTATGTATGCTTTATGGAAATACTCCTCTAAATTACCTTCGTACTGTATAGTACTAGAATCTAAGTTTGGTTTAAATTTAATAATGGAAGAATACTGATCAATGTCTTTGATTGAGTTTACTGCTTTCCATGACGAGTAAAAATAAGAATATAGTTTGTTATTGAATTTTGGTTTTTCAATATAGTTGCTAATAGTACCGCAGTATTTTTTATACCGGTTTAACTTAGTAACCCACCTTTCATTACCGTTCCCGTACCAAGTATGTACATGTACATCTGTCTCAGTATCTAGGAACGGTATTATGTTGTCTGAAAGGTTATGTAAATACCCTGATAATATGAGGCATTTCATTGTAAGTTTTTATTTGTAGCTATCTAAGTCTATTCTTGTCCATTTGTCTTTGAGGTTCTTATTACGTGCTAATAAGTCAGGTTTATATTCTGTAATTTCCCAACCTTCCATTCCACCAGGAGATAACTTTACATCTTCAATATTTTGATCTACCTGAATCGTATCATACCAATCTGCTAACATTGGGAAAGTCTTTTTAAAATCTTTTCCTCTACGCTTGTCATACTGTACATAAAAAGACTTAAAATCATGAAAGTGTTTGTCTTTATCCATTTCAGCTCTTGCATGTCCTTGGTCTACTGCATCTATATAATCTATAACACGTTGAGTTTGAGAAATTTCGTGTTCAAGTAATAGACCACTGTCTCTATTAGTATCTAACCAATTCTGTATTTTATTCTTAGCATCAAGTTTTACATTATCAGGTAAATTTAAAGCAGACATAAATCCTGGCCATCTTAAAAAATTTAAATCTAATGTTGGTTTATTAGCACCGTATTTCTTTTTAAGTTCTAACATATCATCCATAAATTCTGTTATGGACATTAAGGATAACCCTGAAACGGTCATCATAACGACTATCTGTCTAATGTTACCTTCTTCGATCATTCGTACTACATTACTCCTCCATTTTTTGTAATCCATACCATCTCTTAAATACTCAGCATGTGGACCAAGAGATTCATTCGAAGTATATATATCGTAGGATCCAATATCTAGTGTATGGGTGGTTTCTATTAATTTATCAATAAGATCATCCTTTACTCCTAGATTAGAGTTAATAGATAGGTTTAAATGCGGTACTGGTTTTTCAGCAACCATAGATAAAAACTTCCAAAAACTTGGACTTGTAGAAGGTTCTCCTCCTGTAATTCTTAGTACTTGAAGGTCTTTAGATAAGGATGGCCACCATCTTAAGAAAGCATCAACGTACGGGTTATTGTCCATATATTTATTTTCCGGATCTGCCCATGAACCGTTTTGTTGATATGCTCCAGCGGTTAATGTTTTAAACTTTTGGTAAGGACCGTGTTTATCAACATCTTTACCCCAAGCTGTCGAGTAACTAGGGTTACAGTAAGCACACGCAAAATTACAAGAACGGTCAAAAGATAATTCAACTGTTCTCAAGTTAACGTTAGCATCCCATGGAGTATCAGGTAATGCTTGAATATCTTCTAGTTTATACTCATGGCTCCTATACACTCGGTCTGAAACATTATTACGTTCTAAGTCTTCTACTTTCCAACAATAGGAACATTCTGCAGGACGAGTTCCTTCTAGCATCATTTTACGCATCTTTTTCTTATGCTTTGTATTATGAAGTGCAGATGGATTTTCTCTAAGTTCTTCTACATCAATAGGGTGGGGTAGTGGTAAAAAACAAGAACGAGTAAAACCGCTTCCTAAATCAATTGTAGCGTTATACCACTTAGCAGGGCAGAAAGCTTTATTAACAGAATTAAGATTATCATCCCGCCATTTTATTAATCTATCAGACATATTTTATTAGTTGTTTATTAATTTAAATTAAATCGGCATATACGCCATATAGTTTTTCTGTATCTGGAAAAGCAGTTCTGAAGTCTTCTTTTCTTGATTTGTCTAATTTTCGTGTTGTGCTTTTGAAAGTACTCCATTGTTCTGCATCACTACTATTTGGTAATTTTAAAGTAGTAATTACTTTGCTAACTTGTCGATATATTTCAGACACCCTTATGTACTCCTCTTTTGTAATATCTGTTAACTCATTAAGTTTAGTCTGTCTAGTTGTATACTCCTCTTCTAATAAGATAAGAACTTTTTGTTTAATGTCCAACGGTAAATTAGTAATACTTAGGTAGACAGGATTGTATACAAAACCAATATGGACCTTAAGGTTATTTTCAATTGCATAGTCTGCTATTTCAAATACGTTAAGTACATTAAGTACCGAAATAGTACATGCTAATTCAAAAATCATTTTATCAGAAGGAAGATGTTTAGTTTTATCTAACCAGGTTTTAATATTTTTATCTACTACTTCCCATTTACCAGGGTATCTTAAATAATGAAAGCGTTCCCCTACTCCGTCTATACTAAATCCTATCCTACATGATTTAAATGAAGTTAGTATGTCTATATACTTCTCTGTAATTATAGTTCCATTAGTATTGAAACTCATATGTTGTTTTTGAGCATACCCACTCTTAACACTATATTCAAGGAGTTCCCATTGTTTTTTCATCAACATAGGCTCTCCCCCGTATATGTCTAACTGCTGTAATTCTGGGACTAGTTGATGTAGCTCGTCCCACACTGTGCTATCATCTTCAAATGATCTTGAGAATTCTAATGAATAAGCATCTAAATCATCTTCTGTTAGATGTGGGTTAAGTACACCGTGATCTTTTCTCCACTTTGAAGATGCTGAAATGTGGCAAATTCTGCATGCTAGATTACAGGTATTACCTAGATTTAACTCTAAGAAAAATATCTTATCTTTAATCCTATGTGGAAAACTATGATAGGTCTTGTTATCTCTCTCTCTTTTACTTTCAAATCCTGCGTCTTCTGCGTCCCAGCAGACTTTACATGCAGGATGTCTTTTCCCTTTATTGAAATCAGATATCATTTCATTTCTACTATGGCTTCCTAGAGCTTGTGGTACTGTATGTGTACTGGCATTCAATAAATTCCCGTTTTTATCTTTAAAAGGTGCATTAAAGGTGTGGCAGCAGGCAAAGTAAGACCCGTTAGTTGAAATTCTTAATCCGTTAGTTAAATTTTTACATTCTATAGCCATTATAAAGTCATATTATGTCTAATCCTATTACTAGACGGAAGTTTGCTGTATTCTTTTAAAAGTTCTGGATATTCTGGATGTTCTGGATTACCGACATCAATATACTCAAATTGGTCCTTTGTGAATGTTCCCCAATTCACGACCCTGTTATAGAATATTTCCCAATTAATATGAGAATCTCCAAATATTCTTTGTGCCATTTCGTAGAACATTACCATTTCTTCGTAATTTTGTTGCTGTACTACAAATGAAAGTGTGACTCTATCTAAATAAGGTAACTTAGCAATATAGTGTAAATTTTCTTGCAAATCTGCCCAAACTCCTCCGAGCCTTGTATGATTTTCATAAGTATCCTGTGTGGCGGCGTCTATAGATATTTCAGCTGATTTAATGAACTTATGTACTTTAGTCATTCTGGACCAGTTTGAATGGTTCCATAAAGTAGCATTGGTATGTAAATGTATACTTTTTAAATTTGGATAAAGTGTTATATCAAAATTCATTAACCATTTTCTAAACGTCCTAGAAAAGAATGGATCTCCTGAGCCTGTGCATTCAATATGTGTTAGTCCGTCGGAAAGTTGTTGTTCTATCGCAGTCATTATCTCTTCCGTTCTAGTACGTTGTTCTCCTTCGTAGTTTATTTTTTCATGGCGGCATGAAGGGCATTTCAGGTTACAGCTCTGATCAAAATTAAATTTAACAGATTTAGGGTAGGGAGATGTAGCGTACTCATCAATTCTTTTCAAAAATTCATCCTTATGCATGAATCCATCAGTCTTTCCTTCTTTAAGACCTGTTAATTTCGGACAACGTGATTCGATGCAGTATTTATAACTACCATCGAGCATACTTCTTCTAACGTTGTCTGCTTTTTCTGAGTTCCAATTTTCTTGTATTTTCATTGGATCACCTAAATCTACGGGAAGCCAGTTTGGACAACACATATAGCTTTTATAGTCAAAAAATTCAGCGAATTCAAATGGCTGTAAGCAAACGTAATCTTTCTTATCTAGGGGTTTTAGTTCCATTAAATTAAATTATTTATTTTTACTTCTTCACCAGTTTTATTATCTACCGGTAAAGGGAGGCTTCTGTCTCTAAAAAATTCCTCTTCTGTTTCGTAGTTCCCTATTGTTGATCTAATTTCTTCAAACCATTCAGTGTATTGTGGGTTTACTTCTAGTAAGTTTTCATTTCTCCTTTTATCTAGTATTGTAGTAACTCTCAGTAATTCTCTTCTATTAATCTGTAGCTGTAGTAAATCGTTATCTGAATCAGAGAATAAAAACTGTACCCAGGAAGATAAAGCAGTACCAATCGCTTCTTTATATTTTGGATTATCTAAGGTATGGTAGTAGTTTTCAAGCTTTGATAATAAACTGTCTTTTAGTTCATCAGGAAGTATTCTAATATCGTAACAGGCTGGGCCTGTTAGAAAGTTATTAAATACAATATTTTGAGGTTCTATGTCTAGTTTAAAAATCACATCAAATAAGTCTGTAACGTGGAAAACGTTAAGTATGCTTATTGTAGGTGATACAAAAACCTCTATACCATTCTTAACGCATTTTTCAATATTATTATATACTGCGTCCCATTTTGTTCCGTTCCTGGCTACTTCTGCAAGTTTTCCTGCAGCATCTAAGGAAGCAAATAATTGGACCTCGCCTTTAGGGTCGTCAATAAAATGTTGCCAAAGTTTTTCTAAATCCCATTTTTTGAACTTAATATGGCTAAAATTAGTATTGTACCTTAGTAAAACATCTGTTCTGCCGGCTGCAATTAATCTTTCTAGAATAGCATAGTGCTCATCCATTATTAACGGTTCACCCCCTGCAAAATAAACTTCTTCTACTTCGTTTATATACTCATCGACATATTTAAATATATCTTCTTGACTTTCAGAACGAAAATTCATTAACCCGTCTTGTGACTTTCCATGTAGTGCTATTTCATCATCCTCCCATTTGCTGCTTGCAAATGTACCGCACATTCTACACTTGAAATTGCATATATTTGACCATCTAAAATCCCAATACTTTAATGTAAACTGGCTATTATGTCCGGTTTCTGGGTCTGTATCTTTTATAAGGTTGTTAATATGTTTGCTGAACTTTTCTGTAAGGTTAACTCTTGGGCTTATGGCTCCATTATCGTCCATTAAGTAGCACCTGCTGCAGTGAAGAGGACGTTCGCCTTTAAGCATCTTCTTACGTATGTTTTTCATAGTAAGAGTATTCCATGCTTCTTTTAAAGTAATGTCCTTAGTATTACCTAGTGGCATATCGTGAGGGGTCATACAACAGGGCTGTACATTACCGTTTGGTTGTACCATTAAATGCATCCAAGGTAGAGCACAAAAAGAAGGGCTAACTGGTGTGTCTTTGCTTTTATCTATAAGTTGCTGATTTTTTATGCTTTTCATAACTCTATATTTAACATCTTAGCCCAAGGGGTTAGTACTTTTTCACTTACTAATTTATACTCAAGTTGTGCAATGCCATCTTGCTTATGGTTTATTTTATTTTGTTGCATTTGAAGAACGTATCTCTTTTCATTTGCAGCTGTAGTATCCCCTTTAGCCCATTTTCCGTTTACTAATCCCTCATCTTGATGAGGAAGGCATCTGAATTTACCTTCAACTCTATAGGGTATAATAGAATTTGGTATATTAAAACTTTCTTCTTTTTCCTGCGTGTGGAACGTTTCAAAAAGAGTCTTAGGGTCATTTATATCTAGATCAATTGTAATTTTATCTTGAGGAATTTCATTATGTAAATTTAGAACTTCTTCTGGTGATAATGCTTTTTTCCAAGCATATACTTTTGCAATGTCTCCTTTAAAGTACTTGTAACCTGTTTCTTCATTAACTGAAGGTGTTGTTCCTAAATAAATATCAAGGGGTCCGTATCTTTTGAGTTTTCCATCCCATTTAAATGGTGAAGGGCTCCCGTAACCTCCTTTTGAGTCCACTTCTGTACCGTTTAAGTATAAATGTGATACTCTATTATCTGTATCAAAGACTGCTGTAATCCAACTCCATTGATTATCATATCTCTTTACCCACATGTAGTTATGATTATTAAAAGTATTCCAGTAGGTAAGAGATAATGCTCTTGAATTATTGAAAGAAAGACCGTAGTCGTATCCTGGTATTCTCATTATCGGGTATTCTACGTACTTATTCTCTTTATCTCCTATTAGAAATATTTTATTTTTATCAGGTTGTTGAAAAGCTCTACATAGAACTGATACTGTATGTGAGTTGTTAATTAACCCTCTAGTTTCTCTTGTAAACGGAATTTTGGAGTAGGACAGGTTTCCATCATAACTCAAATACTTCTGTTTAATGGGTTCAGGGTTTAGGTAACTATCATTAGTCATCCCCTCTCTATGGCAGCGCCAAAATAAATCATCATCTTCCATCCCCCAGTCCCAGTATCCATTAGAATATCCGTTTGTAGCTTCTAGCTGTTCTTTAGTAAAGAGTACTGCACCACCAAAATATTCATGGTACTTTAGCTGGTAGTCCATTTGTGAAATTTGTGTAGCTATATGTCGTGGTGCATCTTTAGGGTAAGAGTAGTCAGCTCCGCCTCCTTCTTCCGGTATCATATCTATATCGTGGAATACTACGTAATCGCAACCGTCTTCAATAGCATGTTTGGCTGCAATATTTTTTGTAGCGCCTCTATTAAAGAGTTTATCATCTACTTGATGAGCGAAGTACATTTGAAAGTCTATTCCCTGATTCTTTAGGTACTTCCCAACTTTAGGTACAAACTCATTTAAGTGTAACTCTCTATTTCTGTACGGTATACATACGCCTAGTTTCATATTCCGACTGTTAAATGTATAATTTTTCCTTTTTGATTTCTACTATGACTTATAAAAGTGCATGTGGATAATCCATCCTCTTTACTGTATTCTGGATCATTAACAATTTCGTTATTAAATCTTATTTGATTCCAGCGAGTTGTATCATGTTTCCATTTTCCGTCTGCAAAACCACTATCCTCGTGTTTTAGCATTTTAAGTTTACTTTCTCTCCTAAAAGGTACATTATTTCCTAAAAATTCTTCATGTTCAAAATATGTATGCACTACTTTATGGAATATGTTATCTGGTGTATCATTTATATTATTTTTCCAAGCATATCCTTGAATGTTATTACTATTATAATCGATGATACCTCTTTTATTGTTCGTTATATGTAACCTATCTATTGATCCGGCGAAGTAATTTTCTTTTTTGGTGTCAGTACCTACTGTGATAAATTCTGAGTTTTGATAGTTATAAAGTTGTGTGTCTAAATGTAATTCTTTAACTATTTTTCCGTTTACCGTCATATCAATTTTGGCCTCCTTGTGTGTGTACTTAATACTAATAGAATTTCCACGGTTTGTAATAATTTCAGAATATATATCGTAGTATTTTCCTTTTTTATCAAAAAATTGAAGTGTAAATCTATTAAAAGAAGTAAAAGCTAACATTAAATCGTATCCTTCTAATGTTAATATAGGATATACATCAAATTGTTTTTCATGATTATATACTACCTTACCAACTCTGAGGTCAATTGAAATTTCAAAATCTCTAACGTATTTAATTTTATTTCTTACTTTAGTGTATGCATCTACACCGTTGAAAATTATAGTTTTACCTTCATAGTTATACAAACTATCCTTTTTGGTTCCGTATTCTACTTTGTTTTTGTCACATCTATACCTTAAATCATCATCCTCGAAGCCCCAGCCCCAATATAAATTTGAAAACCCGTTTACCTTTATAAAGTCTTCTACTGGGAATATAGTTGCCCCACCGAAATAGGTTTCAAAAGGTAGATCATGAGAAACTAAATGTACCGGGTGATTACTATAGGTATAATCTACATCTAAAGGTAATATATCAACATCATGAAATACTACGTAATCACATTTATGTTTGGTAGCTTCTTGAAATCCAATATTACATAACATTCCCCTATTAAAAGCCGATGCATTATCCTGTTCTACTACAATTACTCTATAATCTATCTTTCTTTGGTTCAAGTATGGGACTATACTTGCAGTAAAACTATCAAGATGTCCCCACCTATCTCTAAACGGCACGATTACGCCTAGTCTGTGCATAATTTATTTATCTTCAGGTACTAATTTATGGAATTCAGATAAATAAAATTGAAGTCTTTCGCTCCATTCATCTTTATCTACCTCTTCAAACCATAAACTCAAAGAATCTAATGAATTTGAAATAGTTTCTAATGTTTTGAAACTATCTGCAATATTTTCTAAAGCAGCTACTTTTCTTTCTTCAAGTTCAATTGCTTTTTCTAACGGAATAAGCGTTCTGGATATACTCATATCTTTATTATTATTTCGGTTAATTTATCCCAATGTGAATAGTCATTATAATCAATATAAGAAAAGTTTTTTAATTCTTCAACTAGATACTCAGGATTTTTTATATTTATTTGGTTAGTATTGCTTATTGCATCGTACATTTTTTCATATTCCCAATGCCAGCTATAATCTTCTCTAGTGTCAACTACTTCTTTGATTCTAGTAATACACGTTGAATCCCATTTAAAATGATGTACTTGTGTAAATACATGGTCTATTGGCATTCTATTTTTGTGCCATCTGCCCCAGCTATTCTTTTGGGGGCTAAAATAAGCATAGTGTTGCCCTGATGTTATTTTTTGAAAACCTTTCATCAAGGTAACCTTATTGGGGCATGCATTAGAGATAGGGTATCTAAAAAACCCAGCTAACGGAAAAGCTTTGTGAATATCTGTATCTCTTGTAACTAATGGAAAAGTACCATTAGGTCCTATTCTGTCTATGAAACCTCCTGTGACAAAGTGAAAATCATTGTCTTCACAGTCTTTTATAATATCTTTTAAGTCGTAAGGGTATACTTGAAGTTCATCGTCATCAGAAACAATCCACCATTCATCTGGTTTGGTTTCCTTTATAGTGTTGTACATTTCTGTAACTTTATTCCAGTTGTATCTTGGTTCTGTTACTACCATAAAAGGTTCGATTCCTAAGCTCTGTACTTCTTCAAGTATCCCATCGTTTTCAGATTGTCTATACACTCCTACATAGACCTTATCTACCATTCCTTCATAATGTTTCAACATATGTGGGAGTATATGGGTATTTCTTCCTACAACTGTAACTAAATTAATCATATTTTTTGGATAAAAGTTAGCCCTGTAGTTGAGGGTTTCGTTTTAAGTAGACCTTCATTAAAGAAATTAAATGACCTCCAGCCGTCTGGTAGTTCTTTTATAAACTTGGAAGGACCTTTTGTAAATTCTTCAAAATTATTTTTACTATCTTCGCTTACAATATAGTTCTCTTCATACCTACTGTCCGTGTCGTGTATTGTAATTATTCCTCCTGGCTCTAGTAATGTGGAGTATAGTTCAAAATCTTTTTTAACCCCTTCGTACGAATGGTCTGCGTCAATATGTAGAAAATGTATCTTAATATCTTCTTTTATAAAAAAATTATGGTAAGCGTTTTCTGTAGTGTCATTAATAAATCTAGGGTTAAATGTTTCCCTAAAAAATGAATTTTCCTCTGCCCAATCAGCTTCTCCTCCAATTCCATTAGTAGCATCTACTACATATGTAGAACCTATATCCCCCCAGTTCCAATGGTTATTTCCATCAAATATACCTTGATCGTGTAAATCTAATTTTGCCTGTGTCATTATACGGGGTACAAATCCTCCTCCTGTACCTAGACAAACGCAGTTCTTGGCTCTAAGATGTTGTATGGCGGCATAAATAAGTAGGCCGTCTCCTAAGTGGTAGTCTGTTGCACCATGAAAACTTCGGTACTTAACCGGTATATATTCAATATAATCCAACGCATTAGGTCCTATTTCTACTCGTTGATTATTTGTAATATTATTATATATGAATTCTTTATCTACTATTGACATTTTACCTTTTAGTTAGTATAGTTAGATCTAAGTTAGGAAAATTTATACAATTTAACAAATGTTTTACTTCATTTTCATAGGAAAAACCTTCTCTGTTATTAAGGTACCATCCTTTCAAAGGCCCGTAATGCTTAAAGATTGTTAGAGCTTCTTCCTCTGACCATATACCGTTATCATGTTTTTTACCCCAATCCCATTTTTTACAGTCCCAATAGTTAGTGATAATGCTTTTGTGTTCAATTTCTTCTTTATCTAATAAGTGCTTAAGAAGTAATTGTTCAGAAAATATTAAATACTGAGAGTTTGGTGCTTTGAGTTTAGTAAATTCTTCCATCATTCCAATGCTCTGTAAAGCGTATCTTTTAGTAAAGTCAGGATCAGGGAGGTTTAAAAAAGATACGTTAACTGATTCTGTTTTCCATCTAGGTTTATAGGAAAGTTTCTGTACATATGGATCAATAGCGGTAGGGTAGTACCCTTTTCCTACCTCGTAGTTAGTTACATAAACTTTAGAAAGGTCTAAATAATGTTTAAATGGCTTGTATACGTGTGTATCATTATCCATTAATATTACTGGTTCATCCACTTCTGCGAGTACTTGAAGTTTAGCAGATGCCCAGAAGACTGATTTGTTTATATTTCTAGGGGAAGGGAGGGGTCGTATTAAATCCCAAAATGATATAACTTTTAATCTATCTAGTAGATCTATAGTCATATCATCGGCATAAAGTGCACAGGTATCCTCCGGATGATTTTTTTTCCAGAGGTGTACCGATGCTAGTAGTAAGAGTATGTTGAATTTGCTATAAAAGCTTTTATTCTTTTCTATATTTTCTAAAACCCAAATTATTTTCAAAACCTTTCATTATTTAGTTATTACGGTGATACGTGTGTTGTAGTAAAGTACGCATAATACGTAGTTACTTGTACTGTATTTGTTGTAATTGTTAGGGTACTTGAAGTAGTGACTTGACTTCCACCTCCATTTGTGCCTGTTCTCCAACTATGAAAAGTGTATGGATATGTTGCAGAAGCAACAAGTGTTGGGTTATAAACTCCTAGGTCCATATTTTTTATAGTAAAACTTGTAGATGAACCAATCGAATAGGGTGCAGAAAGAGATATAGTACCTCCTGTATTTGCTACTGCACTTCCGTAAAAACAATCTGTTCCTAATAAAGTAGAAGCAGACCAAGGAGCTGATTGAGATGGATACCAATCGCCTAAGGCGCTAGGAAGGTTTGCGTTTGTATCGCTGGAAACATTATTAGCCCATATATCAAATGTGCTAAAGGCTATTGGTCCGCCGGGTGAATATGAATGGTATGACATGTTTTAAACAGTTTCTATTTTATTTTCAGGAAAAAACTCCTTTAATTTATTATATACTTGGCTGTAACCATACTTGTAGATATTCTCTGCAAGACTTATATTTATTATGTTTCTCTTCTCAATTTTGGATCCAACTTTAACACTATCTTCTGATGTAACGGTGCGAAATAGTGTTATCTCGTCACCGTTGTCATCAAAGCTTGTATAAGGAACTTCCTTACTTATAGTTTTAGTCTCATAAATTGGTACTTCAATTTCTTTTTCTTCTGCAATATCTACCTCAATCATGTGAGGGACTATTACTTCTACTCCTTCCGATGTTTCATCTTCAAAGTAAAGAAGTCTTTCTTGTACCAATCCAACCATATTCCTTTGTTCTTCCTCTACATATTCTCTATTGAACGCAGTAGCATGGTCTTTATCTATCCAATATGTCAATTGAAACCTAGCTTTCGCTGTTACTCTGTTTATAACTAGACTCTCGATCCTTACATAAACCTCATGTGAAGGTCCATTACTAGTTTCAAGATCAACATTTAGTTTGTAACCCATGTTTTTATATTAATGTATGAACTATTTAGATAATTCGTCTACTTTAGCAGATAATTCTTTTACTGCTTCTATAAGTAAACCTGTAATCTGTGCATAGTTTACTGCTTTTATTCCTTTGTCATCTGTTACCACTAATTCTGGCAATACTGTTTCTAATTCTTGTGCAATTACACCGATTGATTTAGCATCGTCTGCTATACGTGTAAATTCTACACCTCTAAGTGCTTTTGTTTTATCTAATGCTCCTTCGATTGTCTTAACATCTTTCTTTAAACTTGCATCAGAGTAAGCTGTAATGTTACCTGTTGCTGTTACTGAAGCGAATGATACGTTAGAGTTGGTTGCTACTGCTTGTCCGATTGAGAAAGTAGTTCCAGATAAAGTAACACCTGTTCCTGCTGAGTAAGTTGTGTTTGTATCTGTGTTAACTACTGTTTCTGTTGCAGAAGCAATTCCTGTTACGTGTCCAAATCCGTCTAATGTAATATCTTGGATGTAAGTACGTCCTGAGTTATTAACTGAACCTTGAGTAGATGTATCAGAGTGACTGAAAGTTGTTCCTGATAAACCTAATCCTGTTCCTGCTGTATACGTAGTGTTTGTATCTGTGTTAACTACTGTTTCTGTTGCAGAAGAAATACCAGTTACGTGTCCAAATCCATCTAAAGTGATATCTTGTATATAAGTACGTCCTGAGTTATTTACTGAGGTTTGAGTTGATGTATCAGAGTGGCTGAAAGTCGTACCTGATAAGCCTAATCCTGTTCCTGCTGAGTAAGTTGTGTTTGTATCAACATAAGATGTTAAGTACCCTACTAAAGAGTGATCTCCCCAGCCGTGTGCTGTATCTGCTTTAGTACCCTGTGCTGCTGTTGCATAAGCAGTTGAGTTAGTAGTTGCTGCTGAACCTAATCCTAAGTTAGTTCTTGCAGTTCCTACATTTGTTAAGTCGGATAAGTTGGAAGCTTTAGCTAATTTTCCAGATTGAGTAGTCAATATAGTAGCGATATCACTATCGTTAGCTACAATTGCATCTCCTAACTCTTTTAATGTATCGTAAGCTGTTCCAGCACCGTTGATTAAGTCATTAACTGCTGCAGTAACATCTGCTGGTGTAGCTTTTGTTGCTATAGCTGTAGTATTAGCTGCAATATCAGAAGCGTTTTGGCTTACATCTGCTGCTGAACCTTTTAGGTTTAATGCTGTTTGAGTAGCAGTAGAAATAGGTTTGTTTAAATCTGAGGTGTTATCAACATTTCCTAACCCAACTTGTGCTTTAGTTACACTGTGTGGGTTATCTGTTGCAGTTGCGTGAGCTGATAAAGCTGCATCAGTTGCATAAGTTGAATCTAATCCTGCAATAGCTGCTTCGTTAGTTGCTACTCTACCTTGTAAGGAAGCAGAAACTGAAGATAATTGAGCATCAGTTGCATAAGTTGAATCTAATCCTGCAATAGCAGAAGCATTTGCTGCTACGTCAGAGGCTAAAGCTCCTGATACTGAAGATAAAGCTGCATCTGTTGCATAAGTTGAATCTAATCCTGCAATAGCAGAAGCATTTGCTGCTACGTCAGAGGCTAAAGCTCCTGATACTGAAGATAATTGAGCATCAGTTGCATAAGTTGAATCTAATCCTGCAATAGCAGATGTGTTAGCATCTACAGATACTTTTAAATCAGATACGTCTACACCGTCTACATTACCTGCAGTAATAAGATTGGAAACTGTTAAGTCGCCGTCAATACTAGCATTTCCTGTGTGGGAACCATCCCATTCTGCTGTTATTCCGGTTAATTGTGAACCATCTCCTTTGAAGGATCCAGTAAAGGAACCGGTGATAATGGCATTTAATGAAATTGGGCTATCTATTCTCATTTGAAAAAAGGTTTTACTATGTTTTAGTGTTTAATATAAATATGGTTAAATTGTCGTTTATTGTAACTGGTTTTGCTTAATGTTTTTGTGTTTTAGTTATAGTATAAATCATACTTTACCATTTACTGTCTGGGCATTTAGAGGTATTAAAAGTCATTAAAGTATCAACTATACATCCACAGCTATTACAGCTATTTTCTTCAATATCGTACTTATTACAGCTAGAGCAGATATTTTTTCTTTGTTCTTTTA
>Ga0209137_1002645_pt1 | contig 15589 bp, 16 predicted proteins | sample SaaInl5LU_22_DNA_FD_184642 | JGI IMG/M metagenome (GOLD analysis project Ga0209137, IMG submission 184642) | Marine microbial communities from expanding oxygen minimum zones in the Saanich Inlet - ESP_105LU_22_DNA (SPAdes) (version 2) | ecosystem: Environmental > Aquatic > Marine > Intertidal... | reverse complement strand
CCCGGGCAACAGTGATATTTAAACTCATTTTAAGTAATTTAATTCGACATGAGGAATAATCTGATCGGTCTATCACTTATTCACGTTAAATACGCAGGTGAAGCACTAATTCCCCCTTTAAAAACAGGGAAATAGCAGAGTGCATACTTTGGCTCAGAGCACTGAGATACGTTACAATACCCGCTGAATTGCAAGATCCTTAAAGGGGCAAAATGACAGACTTTTTACTGATTCTTATCAGTACCGTGCTGGTCAATAACTTTGTACTGGTTCAGTTTCTTGGGCTTTGCCCTTTCATGGGCGTGTCCAACAAGCTTGAGACCGCTATGGGTATGTCACTGGCCACCACATTTGTGCTGACGCTCTCGTCTGTTTGTAGCTATCTGGTTTATACCTACCTGCTAGCACCACTGGATCTCGTTTACCTGCAAACCGTCGCCTTTATATTGGTGATCGCTGTGGTAGTTCAGTTCACCGAGATGGTTGTGCACAAAACCAGTCCATTGTTATACAAGGTTTTGGGTATTTTCTTGCCGCTCATCACAACTAACTGTGCAGTATTAGGTGTTGCGCTGCTTAATATACGCAAACAGAACAGTTTTATGGAATCAATCGGTTATGGATTTGGTGCCGCTGTCGGCTTTTCGCTAGCGCTGGTCCTCTTTTCCGCTATACGCGAACGCATTGCTGTCGCCGAGGTACCAGTGCCCTTTAGGGGCGCCGCTATCGGTATGATTACAGCCGGTCTTATGTCGCTAGCCTTTATGGGCTTCGCCGGCCTCGTGAAGTTTTAGGTTGCAGGCAGATGGATAGTGTCCTTAGCGCAATATTGGTTCTGCTCGGACTGGCCCTAGTCTTTGGTCTGATACTGGGTTACGCCTCCGTGCGCTTTAAAATTATCGGTAATCCACTGGTAGAACAGATTGATGCAATTCTACCCCAAACCCAGTGTGGCCAGTGCGGGTACCCCGGTTGTCGCCCCTATGCGCAGGCGATATCAGACGGTGATGCTATTAATAAATGTCCGCCTGGCGGGCAATCGACTATAGATCAGTTAGCTGAGCTGCTTAACCAAGAGTCGATTCCATTAGATTCCGAGCATGGCACTGAAGATGTACGCAAGGTCGCTTATATACGCGAGGACGAATGCATAGGCTGTACAAAGTGTATACAGGCCTGTCCGGTCGATGCCATATTAGGCGCGGCCAAACTAATGCATACCGTTATTGTTTCAGAGTGCACGGGTTGTGATCTCTGTGTGGAGCCCTGCCCTGTTGACTGTATAGACATGATTCCGGTGGCCACCACTATCGGCAGTTGGAAGTGGCCAGCCCCCCCCAGCCCACTACAGATTATCGCAACAGACAAACGTGTTCAGACAGAGGAGCTTCACTAAGATGCCCGTCTACTCATTTCACGGCGGAATACACCCACCGGAAAATAAAGTGCAGTCCACACGCTTGCCGGTTGATGACGCGCCCATCCCTAAACACCTTGTTGTACCTGTTTTGCAGCATCTTGGAATGGCTGCAGATCCGGTTGTAGATGTGGGGGAACGCGTATTAAAAGGTCAGTTAATTGCCGAGCCCGTTGGGCGTATAAGTGTGGCCGTGCACGCACCCAGCTCAGGTCGAGTTATTGGCATTTCACAGCAGCCCGTGCCGCATGCATCAGGCCTAGAAGCTGAATGTATCCTTATAGAGACCGATGGCCAAGATAGTTGGTGCGAGCACCAGGGGTTAGAAGACTACACCAAACTTTCGCCGAATGAGTTAATCGATTTCATCCGTCATAAGGGTATCGCCGGTATGGGCGGTGCAGGCTTCCCGACGGATGTTAAGCTTCACCTTGGCGATGATCATATAGTTAACACACTGATCATAAACGCGGCCGAGTGCGAACCCTATATCACAGCCGACGACACGCTTATGCGCATCGCAAGCGAGGAGATCGTCGGCGGCATCGAAATTATTGCGCACCTTCTTAAACCCCACCACATCATTATTGGCATAGAAGATAATAAACCCGACGCAATAGCGGCACTGAATATCGCTTGTCGTGAGTCAAACCTAGCAATCGATATTCAAATAGTGCCGACTAAATACCCCTCTGGCGGCGAACGCCAACTGATACAACTGCTTACAAACGTTGAAGTGCCTAGCGGTAAAATCCCTGCAGATGTAGGAATCGTATGTCAGAACGTCGGTACCCTTGCGGCCATCTATGACGCCATCAGTACAGGCAGGCCCTTGCTATCACGCATAGTAACAGTCACCGGAGACGCCCTAGCACAACCACGAAATCTGCGTACCCTTATTGGCACCCCGTTTAGTACCCTATTGGATTACGCCGGTATCGATCGCAGCAAAATGAGCCGCCTAGTAATGGGCGGCCCCATGATGGGTATTCCGGTCACAAGCGAGCAGATTCCGGTCATAAAAACGACTAACTGCATTATTGCGGCCACTGCCGAAGAGATGCCTCCCACAGCCCCCGCACAAGCCTGTATTCGCTGTGGTCTGTGTGAACAAGCCTGTCCTGCACAACTATTACCCCAGCAACTCTACTGGTTTGCTAAGGGTAAGGAGTTCGACAAGGCACGGGATCACGATCTCTTTGACTGTATAGAGTGTGGTGCCTGCGCCTATGTCTGCCCCAGCAATATACCGCTGGTGCAGTATTACCGCTTCGCCAAGTCCGAGATACGTAACGAAGAGCTAGAGCAGCGCAGGGCCGATCACGCGCGTGCGCGTTTTGAGGCTCGCAAACAACGCTTGGAACGCGAGGCAGAACAGAAGGAGGCGCGGCGCAAGCAGCGCGCATTAGAAGCGGCGGCAGCACAAGCGGAACGTCGCAAGGCTCTAGAAATGGCTCAAGCTAAGGCAGCTTCAGATACATCAAGCGCGCAAGCACCTTCTGAAAGTCTGACCCGCGCACTAGCAACGCAATCCCTTAATTCAGACTTAGAGTCCAATACAACGTCCAATACAACGCCAAATGCAGTGCCCGATATAAAAGCCTTAAAAGTTGCCGCTGCTCTGGCGCGAACTAAGCTGAGTAAAGCGCAAAAAGCGCTAAAAAATGCACAAGATAAAGGGCTAGAAGGTAGCGAGGCACTGGCAGCAACAGTGGCAATACTCAGTGAAAAGTCTGAGGCGGCGCAGATCAATTATGACAAAGCGCAAGCGCTTGAAGCGGCTGAACAGAGCAAGGCCCCGTCAGAAACTGTTCAAACAGCCGCTGAAACAGTAGCCAACAATAACCACGATATAAAAGCGCTTAAACAGCAGGTCTCTATAATGCGAACCAAGCTGAAAAAAGCAAAAGCCAGTGGTGAGGATGAGGCAGAGATTTCTCGATTGGTGGAACGGCTTGATCAGGCCCAGCAGCAGGTCTGGGCTGTTGAAGCTGAAAAAACTGCACAGGCAACAGCACAGGGTATAGACCTAAAGCAGCTTAAAATTGATGCAGCTTTAGCTAAGGCCGCCGTTACTAAACTGGATCGCGCAATAAACGCCAGCGAATCAGAGGACGAGCGCTCCAAACTTAGCGTAGAGTTAGCGCAAAAACAGGAAACTGCTCTACAACTTTCACAGCAGTTGGCGAGGTTTGAGTAACATGGCGTCAGTTAAACTAAGTTCGCCTCATGTCACTCGAAATAACAGCACAGCGGGCGTTATGCAGAAAGTATTGCTGGCGATGCTGCCTGGTATTCTGGCACTGACACTCTTTTTTGGCTGGGGCACCCTGATTCAGGTATTAATCTGTTGTATCTGCGCAGTTGTGTTTGAAGCTTTAGCTGTTTGGCTACGTCGTCAGAGCATCAGCTTCTTCTTGTCAGACTATAGCGCCATCGTTACGGCGGTTCTTCTGGGCGTTGCGTTGCCGCCCTCTGCTCCTTACTGGGTTGCCGTTGTGGGTATGTTCGTTGCCATTATATTTGGTAAGCAGGTTTATGGCGGGCTGGGCAATAACCCCTTCAATCCCGCGATGGTCGCCTACGCCCTACTATTAGTTTCATTCCCCGTACAGATGACAAGTTGGCTCCAGCCCTACCATGCGCTGCAGTCCCAAAGTTGGTCGGTTCCGAGTATTAGCGATAGCCTTAGTATGATATTCGCAGGCGTCAATGTGGATGGCTACTCAGGTGCTACGCCTCTTGATCTTATCCGTAACCGCGGTGCAATCACGCTGTCCGAACTTTGGAGCAGTGATCTTAGTCTTAACAGCTTTGCCTTTGCCAACCAAATGGTCGCACTAAGCTGGCTTGCTGGCGGCACAGTACTTTTATATCTGCGCGTATTCACCTGGCATACGCCGATCAGCTTAATTGCGACCCTCTTTGTAACAGCTGCGTTATTTTATGGCTACGATCCCGATAACTATCTAGACCCGCTTTCGCACCTCATGCTTGGGGCAACCATGCTAGGTGCCTTCTTTATTGCAACCGACCCTGTATCCTCGGCCACTAGCACGCGAGGGCGACTAGTCTTTGGCGCAGGTATTGGATTACTGGTCTTTATCATCCGCACCTGGGGTAACTATCCAGAGGCTTTTGCCTTTGCCGTACTCCTGATGAACCTGGCAGCACCGATGATTGACCAATACACCAAACCGCGTGCCTATGGCCATAAATCGTCACGACTTGGATCGCGAGGAGGTCAGTAATGAATAAGCCTGAAACGACAACTACGCTATTCGAGGCAATACGAAATAGCGGCCTGGGTATTGGATTATTTGCTATTTTAGCGGCTGGTATTATTGCGATTACCCAAGCCAACACCAAACAGACGATTGAAAATAATAAAGCAGAGGCCGCCGCACGTGCGCTGTTTCAGATTTACCCCGCTAATATAGATGACAATCTTTATCAGCATAGGGTATCAATTGATGGCCGCGCACTAGGACGCACCGAGATTGAAACGGCCTACCAAGCGATCAACGCAGGTGGGGTTGTTGGCGTGATACTGCCGGTGCGCTCAACCCAAGGCTACTCAGGTGATATTGATCTACTTGTAGGTGTTAATGCAGATGGTACAGTTCAGGCTGTTCGCGTAGTAGACCACCGCGAGACGCCTGGACTGGGTGATGGCATTGAACTGGCTAAATCTAACTGGATTTTAAGCTTTAACGGTAAAGCGCGTCAGGGCTCGGATGATCCTCTATGGGCGGTTAAGAGGGACGGTGGTCAGTTTGATCAGTTTACCGGCGCAACCATAACGCCTCGTGCTATTGTATCGGCTACGGCACAGGCTCTCGACTTCTTCGTCGCTAATCGCGACCAACTGCTTATTCCAGCGAGCCGTGGTGCCGGCAACATCCTTAAAAAGGGGTCTGATTCATGAATAGCGAAGAGACTAAACTCATTAAGGCAGGCCTGTGGCACAACAACCCTGCACTGGTTCAATTACTGGGCCTTTGTCCGCTTTTGGCCGTCACGAACTCTGTGGTTAACGCGCTTGGTCTTGGACTAGCAACACTGGTGGTACTCACAGGCTCTAACCTGAGTATTTCGTTGTTTCGTAACCTCGTACCAGAAGCGGTGCGCCTCCCCATTTTTGTCATGATCATTGCAGCATTTGTAACTGCAATTGAGCTGCTGATGCAGGCATTCACGTACGAGCTCTATCTAATACTGGGTATATTCATCCCGCTTATTGTCACTAACTGCATCATAATGGGTCGCGCAGACGCTTTTGCATCGCGTAATCCAGTTAAAGTCTCTTTAATTGATGGCCTGAGTATGTCAATCGGCTTTATGGCGGTTCTCGTCTTGCTTGGGGCCATTCGCGAGCTGATCGGTACAGGCGCTCTTTTTGCGAACATGCACCTTTTGTTTGGCGAGTCAGCACGCGACTGGTATTGGGTGCTATCCGCTACCTACCCCAAATTTCTATTTGCCATACTACCACCGGGTGCTTTTGTTGCTTTGGGTCTGTTAATAGCGGCCAAGAACATAATTGATGCCCGTTTAGCAGCAAAAGCCAAGGCACGTGAGTGTGCCCTGCCTGCGCACCAAGGTGTGAAAGGTAATAAACGTGTGCGTGTAACCGGCGATATATCCTAACTGCAAACCTATCGCCGAACCTTAATGCTAATCTTTGAGTAATGAGCAACTGGTTGTGAACAAAGCCAAACGTGTAGCAATATTTGAGCGCCTACGCGCAGAAAACCCTAATCCGAAAACCGAGCTAGAGTACAGTAGCCCCTTTGAACTGCTAGCAGCAGTACTTTTATCTGCACAGGCGACCGATGTGGGGGTGAATAAAGCGACACGTAAATTATTCCCAATTGCCAATACACCCCAAGCGATAATTGATCTTGGCATAGACGGTCTAAAGCAGCACATCAAGACAATCGGCCTATTTAACACCAAAGCCGAAAACCTGATGAAGACCTGTCATATTTTGGTAGAGCAGTACAATGGCATAGTACCTGAGTCTCGAGAAGCATTAGAGGGCCTGCCTGGGGTTGGGCGCAAAACGGCAAATGTAGTACTTAATACCGCCTTTGGTCAGCCTACAATGGCGGTTGATACGCATATATTTCGCATATCTAACCGTACCGGAATTGCACCGGGGAAGAACGTTCTTGAGGTAGAAAAAAGGCTACTGCGACTCGTACCTAAGGATTACCTACTGGATGCACATCATTGGCTAATACTTCACGGGCGTTATGTGTGCGTTGCACGTAAACCCAGGTGTGGGGCCTGTATGATTGAAGACCTATGTGAATTCAAGAAAAAAAGCGATTACATCTAGCCAATTAGTTGGTGTAATCTGTAACTGTTCGATACATTTTTGGGGCGTTCATGATGAGCGCCCACTCGGTAAATGGTTGATATGCGTAAGTATACGTACCACTGTTTATACACGTATACGCACCTGTTTTTAGGCCAGTGTGTACGCGTTTAGTTGTGTTTTTCACAAACGATAAACCTATTATACTGAGTCAACCGAGTAAACTCCGACTATTAATAGACGCAAAAGGGACTATAGCGCATGTTAAGTATCACACGCGATCTTCGTAAAAATACCATCAATATTGGCGACGATATCGTCGTTCGAGTCGTCGCCATCAGTGGCGGCCAGGTAAAACTCGCGATTGAAGCACCGAGTGAAATTAAGATTCTTCGCTCGGAGCTATTAGAGAAAGCCGACGAGCCTAGCTAAAAATAGCTGTACAGGTAAATTAGGCAGCGTCTCGATATAGCTGTACACAAGAACAGTTGGAAATAGCGACTCTAAAAAACAGTTTCGATACACCGGCGCGAATTAACGCGCACATAGAGAGGAGTGCCTGATGAGCCAAGAGGAAACTGCCAAGCCTTACCAGGGTGAAACCAACCAGACCAAACAGGGTTATATCGCGTTAATGTCGCGCCTTGTTATTGATGAAAAACTGCCGGTGCGGTTCATGTACAAAACGGTTCCTGAGCATTTGAACGATACTGGGTGGCGTGTATTTACCGGGTATGAAGATGAGCTATTTCTTACTGAAGAGGCCGTCAATATGATTCCGATTCCACTCGACAGCCTGATGAAAATTGACGACTCACTCGCTCCACTTCTGCATTACAATGCTGGTACTGTCTGGGAGCGCACACCCGACGCTGATGGCTGGGAGCGCGTATATGACTACAAAATTCCTGCACCCGCGGTTGATGTAGAGATTACCAACGATGTGCACGTGTTTGATGCCAATAAACCGAAACACTAAAGCCAAGTAAATCGGTAAGATCTATGTAAACTCGCATAGATCTTACTCATGGCTATAGATACGTCTTTGCCAAGGATAGACTCTAGTTTTCAGGGAACAGAGTCTTCATCACCTGATCGTTGGCATGGCGAATATGCAACCGCAGCAGCTCGCAGGCAGTCTTTACATCGCGTTTAAAAGCCGCTTGCATAATTTGTTCATGCTCATCTACCCTAGGCTTGGCACTGGCTACACTTGCATTACTCAATGATAGCCTACGAAAACGCTCGGACTGATCATATAAGGTGGATATAAAGCGCAGTTGCCACTGTGACGGACATCCACTAATAAGTGCCATATGAAACCGACGGTTTTCGCGTGTACGTAGAACAGCTGCATCGCTATCTGATAGCTGAGTCTGGCTACGTACCGACAACTCGCGATGACGCGCGCCTGCAATTCGCGCTTCCCAATCCAAATCCCCCGCCTCTATTGATTGGCGAAAGGCATCTACTTCTAACATTTCACGTAAACGTGATACTTCAACGAATTCTGCCGCTGAAATTGGGGCTGCCCAGTAACCACGCTGGCCACGCCGCGTAACCAGCCCCTCTGCTGCTAATCGCGACAGTGCCTCACGCACAGGCGCCGCACTAGAACCATAGCGCTCGGCGAGCACCGCTATAGATAACTTCGATTGCGGCTCAATTTCACCCTCGAGTATGTCATTGCGCAATTGTTGATAAGTAGAGGGGTTTTCAGTTAATTCCACTTTTTTTACCTTTAAATAACCAATCAGGTAATTATCGTATAAATGGCTATGTAAAGGCTAATCGATTTTAAGGGCTAATGCGCCATTAGGTAGGATTTAAACATTACCTACTTATTTTGCTCCCAGTGCTAATAACGATCATAATCAGCGTCGACATGCGGCCTGTCAAAATCGCCGGCAACTATTTATACAGATTGTAAACTCGAGTACGTTAAGGAGATAAAATGATTGGATGGCTGTACACCCAAGCGATACCTAAGACAGTCCGCGATGCTATGAAACGTGTAAGCGATGCCGATTGTTACCGTATTAAACGCCGTATAAATACCATGCAAGTAAAAGGCGACGCCAATAACAGCCATACAACCGTACAAGAGATTGTAGATAAGCTTGGCGGTGAACGGGTCGGCGGTTGGCTCCTCTCAAAAGACAAGCATGCTCTTAAAAGAGGCATTTATGTCTGGATTTTCCACAGTATTTGGAAAAATACTGAAGGCGAGTATATCGACGTTAGTAAAAACGAAAGTTATGGAAACGATAAAGAGTCGATCTTCTGGATAGATACTGAACGTTCGGCAAACCTAGATGAGGGCAAAGCTTATAATCTAGTGGCCATTTTAGAGAACTTTAAAGCCGCCGCTCACCTATCAGAGACATCGTACAAACAGCTTACCCCTGGAAAACCCTATTGGGCGGAGAAGAAGCTGCGCTTTTTTAAAGAGTTTGATGAACACACGGGGGTATATCGTATGATAGATTCAGGTAACCCGCAGAATATAAAACGGCTTGAAGAGCAATACGATTGTAAGGTTATCAGCGGTCATGTCGTGCCCAACAGCCAAACAAATAGAATATCAACGCAAATGTTTTTCGATTTCAGTATCGGTTAATCTGTAAAACCGAGATCCTCTTGTGTTAAAGAGGTTTAAAGTGCTTATCGCATCGCCAAACGCAAGGCGATAAGCGAAACGTTTAAACCACCGCTTAAGGAGACATTTTCGCTTAGATTTGAAAACCGGCGAACACAAGACGCTCGATCTCAATGCGAGAATAAGCGTTGATCTGGTTGTGCCCCCTATCCACTTGCTTAACCCTAGGATTGGAGTTGATCCACATGCCTGATATAGCGTGGATGTAGTTGAAAACTAACCTGTATAGCGGCAACGGATCTGGTGCTGAGAGACTTAGCGCTTGCTAGAAGCCGTTGCAGATACCAGTACCCACACTGATTCAGACACTCAATAAGCACTCGGGTGCCCAGAAAGCAAAGGTAAAGCAGAGCATAGACGCATTAGGTTTTCGCTAAAGCCGCCAATAGAGCCGAAGAGTTGATCGGTTTGTGAATAACCTGGCTAGCACCCGCTGCCATCATTTTATCAACCTCTTCGCCGATCGTAGCGGCTGTAACGCCTATAATGGGCAGTGTCAGATTAAGTGAGCGGATGGCTTTACACAAACCATAACCATCTAGCTCAGGCATGAATATGTCACTTATAACAAGATCAAAGGATCGCGCTTTAATTAGAGCCAAAGCGATTAAGCCATTATCGGCGACCTCGACCTCTGCGCCGAGGTTTTCAAGCAGCCTGCGCGTTAGCATCTGAATCACCGGATTGTCTTCAGCAACAAGCACAGACTTATCTGCAAGTTGGCCCTGTTGCAGGGGCTGTTTAGGGGTGTTTAACGAGGTTAGAGTGGCTCGATGAGTAGGCGTAGCCGTTGCACTTACCTCATCGCCGTTTACAGAAACCCGCAACCGCCCGTGTGGCTGCGATACCTGCGTAAGAGCTGAGGGTTGCGAAACCGGATCGGTAGTGGACTCATCAGAGGCTTCAAATAGGATGTTGATAACAAAGCTGGCACCGCCGCCAATGCGCGAAGAGTAGCTGAGTTCGCCTCCCATTTTCTGCGTTAAATCTTTACAGATAAAGAGACCAAGACCCGTACCATCTTTTAAAGAGTCGCCGCGGGTAAACGCAGAAAACATCTCTGCTTGTACATCGCTTGAAATACCCCTGCCGTCATCTTCAACTTTCAAGCGGATGCTCACATGCTGGCTGTCGATTAGGCGCGAATGGGCACTCACCCAAATGTTCTCACCACCGCTGTAGAGAGCTGCATTTTTAACAAGATTGGTTAGGATTTGTCGTAGCGCTTGAAAATTCCCACAGATCAGACGATCACTATCACCGCTAAAGCTGATGTTAAGGTGAAGTCGACTGTCCTCAATTAGCGGTTTAAGGGGTGTCAGTGCGCGATCAAAAAGATGGGTAAGGGTATCGCTAACAATCTCGCCAATGTCCGATCCTTCTGGTCGGACAACAGACCTTAGGTCATCCAGTACAGAAATAAGGTGCTCAGATGTATCATAAATTACAGCACCGTGCGGTTGTAACTCTCTTACCCCCTGATCTTCAAGCAGCATATGCAAGCTCGCAGCAGGAGTACGGAGCTCGTGACCTATAATGGCAAACATTTGACGTTGGCGTTCGCGCTGCGCCTCTAACTCAGTTACAAACGTTTGCGCCTCTTGTAGACTCGTTTTAAGCTTTGCGTTGGCAAGGTGTGACTCACTGACATCAACAGCAACAACAACCGCAAATGCCTGCTTACCTCGGTTGAAACGTCTGACGACTTGCTGTCTGACCCAGAAAGGATTGTCCAAATGAGGAAGCTCAATTGGAAATTCAGCAACATACCCTTCATGCGCATAACATTTTCGAATTTCGTCATGAAATGCGTTCGGAACCGCTGCATATAACGCACGACCTAGGAGAGGCGAGCCTGTACCTGTTGGATAAAGGGACGGACTGGTTACAAACATCCCTGTATTTAATGCCAAGTCTTCCTCAAAAACGTGAATATTGGATGCTTCAGTCGCGCTTTTAAGTTCAATGGATCTAAGTTCGGACTTCTGCAGTGCTGAAACTTCATCTGTTAGGTCAATCAGGCATCCATAAACTTTTTTTGATCCTCCATCGATGCTGTAACTTACACCAACAAGTTTGACCCAGCGCGAAAGGTCATTCGTTATTCTAACTTCAAGCGCTGAAGTCTCAGCTTTTGAGCCCATAAAACTTTTGGGGATTTCACGTCGAGCTATCTGCTCAGTGGTCACCTCCACTGACAGTAATGATAATAGCTTTGCATCGAACACATTTAATCTGGATTGATCTTCTTTACAGAGTTGTCCACCAAGCTGCGAAAAGCTAGAGACTGTTTCGCAATCGCTAGACAACCCAAAATAAGACCCTAGATTTGGAGAGCATTCTAACTGCCTGCTCTCTTGGTCAAATGTCCACCATGTGACTTGCGCCTCTTTACCCAATAGGTTGAGCGTTAAAAGCTGAGAATTGAGGCTTTTAACCGTTAATTCAAGTTCAAGGCATATATCAGTGAGTGCGTCGTTTTTCTGTTGAACTTCCTTTAATAGGCGATGGTTATCACGCTCTAATCGTTTTCGCTCCAGCTCATCACGTACAGCCGATATTAACTGCTGATTATTCCAGGGCTTGTGAATATACCGATTCAGTATGCCCTGATTAATCGCACCCTCAAGTAGATTTAGATCGGTATAGGCCGTTAGCAAAATACAGGCGGGGTTTAGACCCATTTTATTAACATGGCCAAGCAGATCGGTTCCTGTCATTACTGGCATTCGCATATCAGTAATCAGAAGATCGACTACCTCTTCCTTAAGAATATCTAAAGCCTGAGCGCCCGAAGTTGCCAGAATAATGTCGCCATGATGTCTCAAAAGGCGCTTAAGTGAATTCAGAACCTCGAGTTCGTCATCGACACAGAGGATCTTGGGCTTGTAGTCGAGTGGCTGCAGTAATGAGCTCATAGATGTTAGTTTCGAAATAAGTTTATAGCTAAATACTCTAACTGATATTTTCTAAGTTCGAAATAGTTTCCGAAAATTTAGCACAAAAATGATAAGGCGATTACTGGTGTAAACTCGTCTAATGCCCCTCTATACTTAAAAGGCAACTAAGGAGATACCGATTGTTAGAAGCACTGACTAAGTATGCAGAATTTACTGGCCGATCTCGCCGGCAGGAGTATTGGCTGTTTTTACTTTTTTCGATTCTGCTTAATCTTGCGGCTAATATTATCGATGGTGTTATAAGTGCGGGTATTGTTTCGGCTCTTGTAGGGTTGGCTTTAATTGTCCCCTCTATTGCGGTATTGGTGCGCCGATTACACGATACAGATCGCACCGGTTGGTGGGCACTACTGATTCTGTTACCTGTTTTGGGTACGCTAATCTTACTGGTGTTTTGTCTATTTAAAGGCACAGATGGCGCTAACCGTTTTGGACAAGACCCGCTAGGCTAATGTCTATTAGCCGTACACGAACCAAGCATGTTGGTCTAACGGGATTTTAAGCTAGCATTTGAACGATACATCTCATAAAAGGGTATTTGTTAAAGCCAGACTTCACAGCGTTGTGGGCGATGATATATCATCATCTTTTATTAGCATTTACTAATTAAAGGCATCTAAATGTTTAAACGTAGAAGAGCACCCTTGGTGCAATCCTTTCTAATGAGTCTATTAATGGTCACGATAATGACTTTTCTAGTGACCGCCGTTAATACTGGATTCAGTGAAGGCTTCATGAACCGCTGGGGTCACTCCTATTTAATTGCCTGGCCGATCGCCTTCACCATCATCATGTTGATGGGCCGCCGTGTGCAAGCACTAAGCGCAAAGCTCTGCAGTATTGATTAAACCATCCAGCGTCGATGCATTCTTACTGTTAAACCCAACGCGAAAGCCTTTAACAGGCCAGGCTATTCAACATTTAGATACTCTGCATGCCAACGTAGATGGTCTTGCATAAATGTAGAAATGAACAGATAAGAGTGGTCATAACCAGGTTGCATTCGTAAAGTTAAAGGTATTTCAGCGTCCTCGCAGGCACTTTGCAGTAACCAAGGACGCAAACCTGTCTCTAAAAAGCTATCAGCCTCTCCTTGATCAACAAGAAGATGCTTAAAGCGCGCGCCTGATTCAATTAAACGCACCGCGTCATATTGTTGCCAATTCGTTTCATCAGGACCCAGATAGCGACTCAGTGCGTTTCTCGACCAATCTGCCGTACTCGGGTTAACGATGGGAGCAAAAGCCGAACAGGATTTAAAGCGATTAGGATTACGCAACGCCATTACTAGCGCTCCGTGGCCACCCATCGAGTGACCGAATATACTTTGACGCGACATGTCTAAGGGGTAGTGGCTATTGGCTAGCCGTTCGGGCAACTCATCACAGATGTAGCTGTACATCTGATAATGTTCTGTCCAGGGTTCCTCAGTGGCATTTACGTAAAAACCAGCTCCGGTACCGATTTGCCAATCTCCTTCTATATCGGCTACATCGCCACGCGGACTTGTATCTGGACAAACAATAGCTAGGCCTAATTCATTGGCAACACGGCGGTACTCACCCTTGTCCATTACATTGGCATGGGTACAGGTCAATCCTGAAAGATACCACACCACTGGAAATGGTCCCTTACCCTCTGGTAGATAGAGCGCAAAGGTCATTTCGCATGCGGTGCTAGTTGCGCGATGACTCAACACAAGTTGCTGGCCACCAAAACTGCGTTGCTCTGACAAAACCTTCATTAAAAAACGACCACAGAGCGAATTGATTCACCCGCGTGCATCATATCAAAACCTTTATTTATATCCTCTAGTGCGAGTGTATGCGTAATCATTGGATCGATGTCAATCTTGCCCTGCAGGTACCATTCTACAATTTTAGGTACGTCAGTTCGTCCACGTGCTCCACCAAATGCACTGCCGCGCCAAGAGCGCCCAGTTACCAACTGAAATGGACGTGTTGATATCTCTTGGCCTGCTCCGGCAACACCAATAATGATACTCTCGCCCCAACCTTTATGAGCACACTCTAAAGCTTGGCGCATCACCTTTGTGTTACCAATACATTCAAAGCTGTAGTCGGCACCGCCACCTGTTATCTCAACAAGGTGCGCAACCAGGTCGCCCTCTACTTCAGATGGATTAACGAAGTGGGTCATACCGAAGCGCTCGCCCCACTCTTTTTTGTTGTTGTTTAGATCCACACCCACAATCATGTCGGCACCAATCATACGCAGGCCTTGGATCACGTTAAGTCCGATACCGCCAAGACCGAAAACGACTGCTTTACAACCAGGCTCTGCCTTGGCGGTATTAATAACGGCGCCAATACCGGTAGTGACACCACAGCCTATGTAACAGATCTTATCAAAACCAGCTGCTTTATTGACCTTCGCGACGGCGATTTCAGGCAACACAGTAAAATTTGAAAAAGTCGAGGTACCCATGTAATGGTAGATGGGTTTACCTTTGTAGGAGAAACGGCTTGTGCCATCCGGCATCAAACCCTGACCTTGGGTGGTTCGGATAGCTTGGCATAGATTCGTTTTTGGATGCAGACAGTATTCACACTGTCGACATTCGGGCGTATAGAGTGGGATTACATGATCGCCAACCGCAAGGCTAGTAACACCGGGGCCTACCTCACGCACAATACCGGCACCCTCGTGGCCCAGAATAGCAGGGAAAATACCCTCTGGATCGGCACCTGATTTTGTAAACTCATCTGTGTGACAGATACCTGTGGCCATGATCTCTATCAACACCTCACCTTGGCGGGGACCGGCTAAATCTACTTCAACAATCTCTAAGGGTCGACCCGCCTCAAAGGCTACGGCTGCACGCGTTTTCATTCAAAACTCCGTTGGTGTTTAAACTCTGGTTCATTTGGGTTCGCACAATACGCCCTTTTAAGTTTTGAACCCAATGAGGGATCAGCCCAAGGCGTGATAAAGAAAGTAGGCGACCCTAAGTAAAATCTAAAAGGTTAATCTAAAAAATTAAGCTCACTGATTAAACCAATCGATTAGGCAATCAGATACAACACGTCTAGTTCGTCTACGCTCGGTTATAAAATGTGGAGCCGTTTGACTTAAATATTTTGTCATTAAGCTTTCGCATTATGATACTGCGCTAAAACATGAGCTAAGCGTGATAGATCAAGTGGTTTACGTAATATCGCTTGTGCACCATCATCTAAGATACATTGACGCTCAAATTCATCGGTCAA